>OIWO01002182.1_pt1 | contig 13588 bp, 9 predicted proteins | sample 1587641 | NCBI WGS metagenome assembly OIWO01 (sample SAMEA3888924, study PRJEB22519) | human gut metagenome | biome: human gut; feature: human-associated habitat; material: faeces | place: Denmark | collected 2010
AGTTGTTCTGGCCCAGGCCGTTTTGATAGGCGCGCTCTTCTTCGTACAGGCGGCCGAGCGTGGGGGCATCGACGTTCTCGGCAAAGACCGAGAACTTGCCGGCGCGCAGCTGCGGATCGATCATAAAGCGCACGAGGGGCTCGCCGACAAAGACATAGCGGCGCTTTTCGGCCTGCGCCTTCACAAACTCGCGGACCTCGCGCGAAAGCTCGGGGTAGAACGGGGCGAGCATGGGATCGTCGTCGGCGGCGATAAGGATGGTATAGAGTGCCGGCGCCGTGTTGACGCCGTTGATCACCAGAGTCTGATCCTCCATGTCGCGAGCGGCCTGCTTGGCAAGCTTCTTAAAGGAGAACGGGGCACGGGTGGCACCGAAGATGCCGGCCACGTGGTCCTCGAAGATGTTCAGGAAGTTCACGAAAGATCACTCTCCGTATAGGTTCTTTGGTATCCGAGCAAATATAGGCATATCCCAACGATTATAGAGGATAGGATTCCCGCAACCGCCGCCTTGGCGATGACCGCGGCTGCAAGGCTGGCAATTTCCATATGGTGTGCAAGACAGGACGCCGCTGCGCAGCCGATGCCGGTGACAGCGATGGCGGCGATTGCGGCAAGGTTTGAGCCCTGATCGGCACGCTTGGCATGGGCATTGAGCAGCGCGGATGACGCTGCGGCAGTTGCCGCGACCAGCACAAAGGCAGCCCAAAGGAGCGGGTCTCCCAGCGCTGCGGCAACGTTACCGAGCCCCAGCACGCCTCCGGCTGAAAGCGCGACCGTGGCCAGACGGGCAAAAAGCGCGCCCATGCCCGTTGCCGCGGCGGCGCTTGCCGGGCCGAGCCAAAATGACGCGACGCCGGCGGCGACCCCAGCTGCCAGGAAGGTATTGCCGGTCAGACAGCCAAGCGCGAGTGCACAGGTGAGCGTGGCGCTCGCGGCAGTCTCGGTGCGACCCCAGGCGATCCACCAACCGGACATGGCGGCGGCAAAGATCACCGCGACGGGCAGCATCGACAGGATGCCTTGTGCCTGCATGGTGGCGTTGGCCATGAGCACCAAAAAGCCCACAGCCGAGATGGCCGAGCCAATCTGGGGGGCCAGGCCAGCCGCCGCTCCGATCGCGATGGCCGCAATGACCAGGCCGGGAAGCGCCGCGACCCCGGCCGTTTGCATCAGTAAAAAGCTAAAGGTGCCGCACGTTAGCGCCGAGATAGTGCGCATGGTGTAGTCGCGCGCATGGCTCCAGCGCGTGCCCGCCCAGCCGAGTGCGGGGTCGACCTCGATGGCGTCGTCCTCGTAGTGCGACGGCTCGATATCGTCGAGTTCCTGCTCGTCATCCGAAAGCTCGCCAACCATTTGCTCCAGGCTGCGACGGCCCTCGCGCACGCTGCTCAGACCGGCAAGGAGCTGGTCGCAAAATGCCTCGATGCTGTTGGGGCGGTCCTGCGGCATGGGGGAGAGCGCGCTCATGAGCGCGCTCTCGGCTCCCGGGGGAAAGTGTGGTATCAGCTCGCTGGGATAGGTGGCGCCGCCGATGATGCGGTCGAGCGAGTCGGCGGGCGTGGCCGCCATAAAGGGGGCGCTGCCACACAGGCCCTCGTAGATCACACAGGCAAGGGCAAAGACATCAGCGCGTTCGTCGACCGTGCCGGTCTCGATATCGAGCTGCTCGGGCGGCATGTAGCCGATGGTGCCGCCGCGCGAACCGCCAAAGCCACCGGCGGACGACAGTCGCGCCATGCCAAAGTCGGTGAGCTTTACATTGCCCGAGTGGTCGATGAGCACGTTGGCGGGCTTAATGTCCAGGTGGAGTACGCCATTACTATGGGCGAAGGTGAGCGCCTGGCCCAGGGCATCGGCAATAGCTGCGGCCTCGTCAAAGGTAAGTGAGTGGCCGTCCACGCGGTGCAAAAACTCGGCCAGCGACATGCCATCGACATATTCCATAACCAGGTAGGCATAGGCTGTGTCGTGCGTAAAGTCGATGACCTGCACGATATTGGGATGTTGAAGCATGGCGGCGGTGTGCGCCTCGCGCAGGACATCCATGATGTCGCTGGCGGGCATGCCGGCACCGTTGATAAGGGGGATGCGCTTAATGGCGACGCGGCGGCGCAGGTGCGTGTCGCGGCAGATCTCGATGGAGCCAAAACCGCCGGTCGCAAGTGTCTCGAGCGGCTGGTACCGCTTGAGCAGCTCGCGAGAGCTGGTGCCCTCCAAAGGAACGCCCGGCGAGAACCGGGCGGTATGTTGCGAGAAAAGCGGCATGGCCAACCCTCGTGCGTTTAAAGTTCGTTTGCGAGTGGCGGGCGCGGAGCCGAGCCGTTCGCGGTGGCATAGATGCTGCTAGTGTAGCACGCTCGGGCGGATGGCGAGGATAACGGGATGCGAGGCTGCCTGTCTGGCTTGGCCTTAGCGCTTCTTCTTGTTCTTCTTCTGCTTGCGCTTGGTCTCCTGGGGCTTGTCGCCCTGTTTGGCTTCGGCAGCGGCCTTTTCTGCCTTCATCTTCTTGCGCTTGGTCTCGATGCGGAGTTTTTTGTTGATGCGGGCCTTGAGGAAGGGGCCGAACTGCTCGGCATCGCCACGGACGAAGGTGTCCTTGGGGATCGTCACGCCCTGGTCGGCGAACATGGCCACAAAGATGCGCTCGCCGTCGAGTACGTGGTCGAGCTTGTCAAACGGGAAGAACTGCGACTTGCCGCTCTTGCCCCAAACCATCAGGCCGTCCTCGTTGGCGGCGACGCGGCGATAGCGGCCACCCATTGACTCGTCGGCCTCAACGGCGTCGATAAAGTCGCGGGCGAGGGTGTGGTGCAGGTTTTTGCTCCACCAGGCCAAAAAGGCGCCGAATACGATCAGGACGACGCCAAACTTGATCCAGTTGCCGCCGGCCACCAGCATGCCGATGCCGATGAGCGCGGCAATTGCCGCGGCGACATACAGCGAGCCGCGACGCCTGGGCGAGGCGACCAGACGGGCGAAGTCGGTGACCAGGTCGTTTTCGTACTGGTACTCGTTGAGGTACAGGATGCCGTCATCGGCTGCGGCCTGCTCCTCGAGCGCGACCTCGACCTGGTCGGCTGCTTCGGAGGGAACGAGGTTGCTCTCTGCGTCTGCCATGCTCTTTGGACTCCTATCGCGGCGGGCTCGCCGTACGGGTTATTATGGAATGCAGTATGCCGTGCGACCGCATGGCCGCCGCGGCAACAAGACTCAGTATACCCGGGGGAGCACCCATGGAATCGTTGTACCGAAAGTATCGCCCGCTCACCTTTGACTCCGTGGTGGGCCAGCAGCATATCGTCTCGACGCTCGAGCACGCCATCACCGAGGGGCGCCTGTCCCACGCCTACCTGTTCTGCGGACCGCGCGGCACGGGCAAGACCACCATGGCGCGCATTCTGGCCAAGGCGCTGCTGTGCCGCAATGCCGAGGCGGCGCGCGCCGAGGGTGCAAGCGGCTGCATGCCCGACGGTACTTGCGAGGAGTGCGAGCTCATTGCCGAGGGTAACCACCCCGATGTCTACGAGCTCGATGCCGCAAGCCGTACCGGCGTGGACAACGTGCGCGAGGAAATCATCAACTCCGTCAACTTTGCCCCAGTGCGCGGCAAGTACAAGATTTATATCATCGACGAGGTCCACATGCTCACGACGGCGGCGTTCAACGCGCTGCTCAAGACGCTTGAGGAGCCGCCGGCACACGTGATCTTTGTGCTGTGCACCACCGACCCGCAAAAGATTCTGGAGACCATTCTCTCACGCTGCCAGCGCTTCGATTTCCACCGCATCGGCAACGAGGATATCGAGCATCGCCTGTCTTACGTGTGCGAGCAGGAGGGCTTCGATTACGACGACGAGGCACTCGCCATTGTGGCGCGCCATGCCAAGGGCGGTATGCGCGACGCGCTTTCCACGCTGGAGCAGCTGAGCGTCTTTGGCAACGGTTCTGTGCATGCAGACGACGCCCGCTCGCTTTTGGGCGAGGTTTCGGACCAGATTCTGGGCGAGTTTTCCCGCGCCATTGCCGATCGCGATGTTGCCGAGCTCTATGGACTGATCCGTGCGCAGGTCGAGGAGGGCAATGACCTGCTGGAGCTGACGCGCGACCTGGTGGCGCATGTGCGCGACGTGTACGTTGCCTGCGTTGCCGGTGCCCGTGCCGAGCTGTTTGAGGGCGGCTCCGAGCAGGCCGAGGCGCTTGCTGCCGAGGCCGCTGCCTTTGGCGAGCATCCTGCCGACCGCCTGGCCCGCGTGCTGACGGTGCTTGACGATGCCGCACTGGAGATGAGGGGCGCGAGCGACGTGCGCCTGGTGCTCGAGATTGCCTGCACGCGTCTGGCACGTCCCGAGGCTGATATAACGATTGAGGCATTGGCCGAGCGCGTGGCACGCCTGGAGGCCATGGTTGCCAATGCCGCCGTGCCGGCGAGCGTGGGCGCCGCTCAGGCCGCCGCGCCTGCAGCATCCGTACCCGCTGCTGCCCAACAGCCGACGCTCATTTCGGGCGCCCGTGCTGCCGCTCCGGCGGCATCCGCTGCCCCCGCTGCTACGTCCGCGCATCAGGGTGGCATGCCTTGGGACCGCGGCGCTGCTGTTCCGGCTGCCCAGCCTGCGCCCCGTCCTGCGTCCGTGTCAGCTTCCAAGCCTGCAGCGCCTGCACCTCAGCCTGCGCCGGCCCCCGCGCCTCAGCCCGTTGCGGCTCCGGCTTCCGCGCCTGCTGCATCGACCGTGTCGGTGTCCAAGCCCAACAACGCCGCCCAGGTTGCCGCCGCCGGTGCTGCCGAGACCCCCGCGGTTGAGGACGCCGGCGAGCTCCAGCGCAAATGGGCCGAGGTCGTCGAGCGCGTCAAGGCTCGTCAGGCCTCCTACGCAGGGCTTTTGCTCAACGCCCGCGCCACGGCCGACGACGGCTCCAAGCTCACGGTCTCGTTCCCCGCGGGTTCGACTTTTGCCATCAAGATGCTCGGTCGCGCCGATACGCAGTCGGTGGTCCTGCCGACGGTCTGCGCGGTCTTCGGTCGTCGTACCGTCGACTATGTCCTGGATGGGGGTGGCACGCCGGCTCCTCAACATGAGGAGCATTCTCCATCTGCACGGGCTGCGGTATCTGCGGACCCGCAACCCGTGTCCTCGGTGCCCCCTGCATCCTCGAGCGCCAGCGCGACGCAGCCAAAAGCGGCGCCGGTAGCGGCACCGACCCCGTCGGCGCCTGAACCCGCTGCGCCCAAACCGGCTGCTCCGATCCCCGCGCCCAAGTCCGCTGCCGCGCCTGCGCCCAAGTCATCCGACCTGGCCAAGGCCCCTTGGCTGCGCTCCGACAACCCTGCCGGTGCTCCTGCCACGGGCAAGCTCCCGACCGAGCCCGCGCCCCGAGCGCCCGAGCGCGCGTCCGTCCCCATGGCTCAGCCGCCTGCGCAGGCTGCGCCATGGGAATCCGAGCAGGTGCCCTACGACGATGCTATGGTCGGTGGTTTTGCTGCCGATGCCGGCGGGGACGATCTGCCCCCGTTCGACGTGCCGGGTGCGGCGTCCGCGACCAAGGCCGCTGCTGTGGCCCCCGCAGCCTCTGCAAACGACGACGTCCCCGCCGCTCCCTGGGAATCCAATCCCGGTGCTGGCAGCCCCTTCGGCCATCAGGGCGCAGCCCCGAGCATCCCGCAGACCGAGGACGAGGCCAAGGCCCTCATCCGCAGCGTCTTTGGCCAGGCCACCATCTTCAAGCCGGTGGAGTAGCTGCGCAGGCGGGTATACTGCTCAAGAAGAGGACCCCTTGTCCGGGCGCATCTGTATTTCGGACATGTGTAGTGTGGTGCCGCGTATGTCGCATTTGAGCAGACAGGTGCGTGACGGTCGGCCTAGGATGCTGAGGTCGATACGATACGTCGCATGGCTGTCCGTGTACTCGACTTGCTCGGCGTTAATGGTTGCTCCGATTGCCAAATAAACGCCTAGCTCGGCATCGACAATCTTGAAGTCCTTTATCTTGACCTTGAACTCTTGATAGAGGGACGGGCTGTTGTAGTAGACGGTTCGGGTTCCGTCGGTGCACTCATCGGTCGTCTCCCATTTGACGACGGGCCGGTCCGAGCTGGCTATCAGCAGTTCTGCTCCAAAAGCTATGGCATGGGTGATGACAACCAGCAATGCCCAGCCGACAAAGAGATAGAGAACCACATATGCAACGGGGTGTTTTGAGCGGATGTTTTGGAGCGCGTTGGGGGCATTCATGGGGCACCTCCAAATTACTATCTATGGCAATCAAATTATACCCTGCCGCCATGTGCGCCGCCTCGAGCAGCGGTTCGGCATTTAGCTATTTAGTGGCGCACATGAAATGCCGGATTCGGCTCTACTAGATTGAGTGTGCGATATTATGCAACCTTGCATAATTCGACCTTGCATAATCTTTGAGTGCGGTTTGTATTGGAGGACATGTATATCGACTGAGGTAACACGTCCGCCCCGCTCTCTCGCCGCGCGCCGTGGTACGATTTTTGAGTTTGAAAGTCCCGCCGTGCTCCGGCTGCCCTTGCAGCTCGGCGTGCGGCCGCACGTAAAGGAGCCATCATGGCCGGTATGAACATGCAGCAGATGATGAAGCAGGCTCGCAAGATGCAGGAGCAGCTTGCCGCCGCGCAGGAGAACCTCAAGTCCCAGACCGTCGACGCCTCTGCCGGCGGCGGCATGGTCAAGGTGACCGTTAACGGCGAGATGGAGCTCGTCAACCTCACCATCGATCCCGATGCGCTCGATCCCGAGGACGTCGATATGCTGCAGGATATGATCATGGCTGCCGTCAACGAGGCCGTCCGCGGCGTCAACGAGCTCGCCAACAAGCAGATGGGCGCCATCACCGGCGGCCTCAACATCCCGGGCATGCCGTTCTAAGACACGCATATATATGAGTGCCAACCACAGTCTGCAAAAACTGCTCGATGAGCTGGGCCGTCTGCCGGGCATTGGTCCCAAGTCGGCCCAGCGCATCGCCTATTACCTGCTCGAGGCCGATGCCGAGGAGGCGCGCCGCCTGGCCGAGGCCATCCTGGAGGTCAAGCAGGAGGTCCACTTTTGCAGCCGCTGCTTTAACTACGCCACGGCCGACGAGTGCTCCATCTGCCAGGACCCGATGCGCGATACCACTCGCATTTGCGTGGTGGGCGAGCCGCGCGATGTCCAGGCGATCGAGCGCACGGGCAGCTACCACGGCCTCTACCACGTATTGGGCGGCGTGATCAGTCCCATGGACAAGATTGGCCCCGAGCAGCTGCACATTCGAGAGCTGCTGGCACGCTTGGGCCACGAGGACATCCACGAGGTCATCATCGCCACCAACCCCAATATTGAGGGCGAGACCACGGCGAGCTATCTGGCCCGTACCATCAAGCCGTTGGGCGTCGAGGTGTCGCGTCTGGCAAGCGGCCTTCCCGTGGGCGGCGACTTGGAGTATGCCGACGAGCTTACGCTTGGCCGCGCCATCGAGGCCCGCCGCGCGATTTAGGTGGCGAGCCTGCTCCTGCCGTATGTTTTCCTCGCGACGCACGGGGTAGTCATAATTTCCCCGTGCGACTGTGAGTTTGTTGTGCAACAAAGATGCTTCGTATCCGCTTATCGCATGGATGCTTCCGCTCGCATCCTTAATTTGTCCATTCGTTGCGCAACCTTTTTGGTTCGCTGATACACTCAAATATGGATTCGAATGAATGCGCCGCTCCCGAGCGGCGTGTTTTTGTTGGAGGAGAACGCATGCGGCCCGCTAGCACTCAGACAAAGCATGGCGCCGCGGTGCGCGTGCGACGCCGGCTGGGCCTGGCGCCTCGGGCGTACGTGCTGCTGTCTTGCTCGCTCGTGCTGGTCATAGCCGGTGTTTCGGCTTATGGCATGACGGTGCCGTCCATGGTGCAGGCGCATGCTGCGCGCGAGCTGCATATTGGGCGCAAGGCCAAAAGCGACTTGGGAACGACAACTGGATATGCGTGGGCGAGCGTGGTCGGGCGCACCGTGTTTGGCGTCGATCCCGCGGACGAGGGCGAGCGGGCGTCCAACGAGATCACGCTGGCAAACGGCAAGACCATCGTGCTCACCAACACCAAGATCATCGATCGATTGTCCAACAATAGCGTGGCGGCAACGGTGAATAAGGTCGAGCAGCAAAAGGAGCAGGACGCCCAGCAGTCCGGAAAGCCCGGTAGCTCGGATACTTCTGGCTCCGGCTCGGATTCATCGAGTTCGGGCGGCGGCTCTGGGTCGGGTTCCTCTACCGGAGGGCCTGGAAACGGCGGCTCGACGGGCGGCAACACTGACAACGATGCAAACTCCGGCGGCCTTTCCGCTGCTGAGGAAGAGAGCATTCACAGTTGGCTTGTGACCAAGTACAACATGCTCGACGGCTATGTTTCTCGTGCCAATGACGTGGTCTCGACCTATAACTCTACGGGAGATCCCAGGCCGTGCGACAGCCTGGTCGGGGAGATGTTTGTCATTCGAGCCGAGTTCGGTCGTCAGACATTCTCGCCCCGGTCAAGGTGGTATCAGCAGTATGCCAATCTGTGGGGCTGTTACACCAACCTATGTCAATGGGTCGGCCATTACGGCGATGATGACGTCGCGCTCGGTAACTTCAACAATAACGTGGCGGCGCTTGCCCTATGATGACCGATCTTGCATCCACCACACCACAATCGCTCGGTCGCGATCCCATGGTCGGCCTGCGCCTGGCGCGTGTCGACGGGTTTGAGCCGGCCATTGCGCTCGGTCAGGACGAACTGCCTGCCTATCTGCGTCGTTTTACGATACTGTTTGCCGACGATGCCACCATGCGCCGTGGCGGTATCGGCCGCGTGACGCGTGCTGTCAACGCCCAAGGCGAGGACGTAGCACTCAAACAGCTCATCTTGCCGACGCGCGATGAGTTTGACGACGATGCCGCCCATGAGTCGCTGGTCGCCAAGTTCAAAGCGGCATTTCGCGAGGAATATGAATGCCATCGCGCCCTTTCGGGCCTTAAGGGCTTTCCCCGCCTCTATGGCTGGGGCGAGGTTGATGGTATGCCTGCAATTGTCATGGAATGGGTCGAGGGCGAGACGCTCGCCCGCTTGCGTTCGCGACTCGCCGTGGACGATGCCGGACGCCTGTCGCCGCTTGTGGCGGCGCGTCTGGGTCGCGACCTGTTCGATCTGCTCTGCCGTATGAGCCTGGTGGGCGAGGGGTTCGTCCATCGCGATATCTCGCCCGCTAATATTATGGTGCGCACGGCGCGTCTACCGCTTGACCGGCAGCTTGCCGAGGGCACCTTTGACCTGTGCCTGATCGACTTTGGCTCGTCGCTGGCGCTTGAGCCTGCGTCGGCCGTGGCCGGTACCGGCGGCAAGGCATCCTTTACCGAGCGCTATGCCACGCTGCGTCGCGCGACGGTTGCCTATGCCCCGCCCGAGATGCTCACCGACGATATTCCCGATCTGCGCGCTTTGCGTATGTCGCCGGCGATCGACGTCTATGCCGCGGCAAGCACGGTTTACGAGCTCATTGCCGGCGTCGCGCCATACGAAGCCGCGCCGAGCACTTCGGGCACCTCGGGTTCGCGCAAAAAGACGCGCGACATCGCGAGCCCCTACCGTCTCAAGATGGACACGCGGCCCGACTATCCCATTGGTGCCCATGCGCCCGGTTGTGATTTGACTCAGCTGCTTCGTCGTGAGCCCGATGTGGCGCTCGCCGCGGCCGAGCAGGCCCAGCAGCTAGGGCTTGAGCCGGATTCCGAAGAGCTACGCGATGCGCTGGCGTTTGTCGATGCCCAGCTGTTCGACGTGGTGATGGCCTGTCTGTCCAGCCATCAAAAAGATCGTCCCGAGCCGGCGGCGGTCGAGGCGGCGCTCTCAGCGTTTTGTGACCACTATGCGCAAAATGTCGGCCGTTCGCTCCGCGGCGAGCCGCTCACGCCGTGCCCCATGGATGCGTCTGGCCGCGCGGTTCGTCGCGCGCTGATGGTCGGCGCGACGGTCGTCTGTGGCGTGGTTTGGGCTGTGATCGTGGTTTCGGCCGCGCTGCTGGCGTCGGGCGCTCGCGTGACGGCGACTTTGGGATCGCTCGTGTGGTCTGGGTCGCTACCGGGTATTATTGCCGCACTGGCGTTGGCGCTGCCAGGCATAGCCGGCGTTGCCGCGGGGGCGCTTGCGCGCGATCGGCGCTCGGGCTTCCTGCAGGGTGTGCTTGCGCTTTCTGCCTGCGAGGTTCCGGTGCTGGTTGTGGCTGCATGTAGCGTATTTTCCCAACGCGCCGTGATGGGCGGCCTTGTTGCCGCTCTGGTTGCAACCTATACGCTTACGTGGTTTTTGCTTGCGATGGGCTTTGCCTTTGAACTTCCCGTTTCGGCACCACGACGCACAAAAGCCCAGATGGCGACTCCGCTTGCCGGTGGAGCCGCAGCTGCCCGTACTTTTGGCGGACCTGTCGAAGTATCGTCCGATTCTATTTCTACGACTAAGGAGGCCTAGGTCATGGCATCTCAAGTTGAGCTCACCCCATGCGGGGCCATGTTTGACATCTTTAAGCGCGCGGCGCATCTGAGCCATATCGAGCTGTGCGGCTTGGTGCTTTCGTCCCGTCCGCTCGCCGACGGCCGCAGCCCGCAGAGCCGAGCCGCCGATCGCTCTTGGGTTTCCCGCTTTATCGTTCGCGCGCCGGTCGGCACGCTTCAGCAGCGCTACTTTGCCGAATACGGTACCTCGGCTGCGCGTATTATGTCGCAACTGGCCCTGCGCCAGCGCAATCCCATGGACTCCACGGCTGTGATCAATATGGTGTGCGGTCCTGCAGGTGAACCGATGGTACGCGCGCTCGAAGAGTGCCACCAGGACACGAATCTCTATCGCAACGCGCTCGATCGCCTGTCCCAGGCGGCAGAACTCATGCCTGCCGAGCGCGCCGAGGCCGTGCTGGTGCTGTTTGTCGCCGTCGGCTGTTCGGCGGATGTGCGGTCCTCGGTGAACTATGCCATCGACTACGCGCACGCGACCTGTGGCGGAGGCACATCCACGCCGCGTTCGCTTGGCATGTCGATGACCGCGGGCGAACGCGAACCCGCCCCGGCGCACCCCTTGGGCTTGCTGCGCGTACAAAACAGTTTTGTCGTGAGCGCCCCGCGCTGGATTCAGCCGAGTGAGCAGGGTGTTGAGATTGGCGCGCTGGCCACTGGCGAGGGCGATATTACCGACATCGGCGACGATGTCTCGGCCCGCCATGCCCATATCTGGTGCGATGCTCAAAATATCTGGCACGTCGAGGACTTGTCGTCCACCAACGGAACCGTGGTGGTAAACGGGGCCACGCGCGTCTGCATTCAGGTCGAACCCGGCCGTTCCGCCCAACTCAATCCCGGCGACGAGCTCAAGCTCGGCGAATCCACTACCTACGCCATTCTCTTCGGTGCCCTCTAGCCGGCAGATAGGGACGTTCCTTTTCTGCCGGCACTTGGGGACACTCCTTGGCGCACCAGAGCCGGTCGCCCAGGGATGGAGGGGCCATTTTGGCCCTTGGCAGTCACCCAAGGTAAACCTTTACCGCCCGCCTATATTTGCCGAAATTACACTTGACGGCGGGGTACAATAAACCCGCATGCGGATTTCCGTTGCGGGCGCTTCCCATCGCCGGGGCGTGCCCGGGAGCATCCGGCATGCGGCCTTTGCGGCGCTCGGTCATGTGCAAGACGGGTAGCTGGGCTTGTGGAGCGCGTGCAGCCCTCCTCGCCTCGGCATGCCTTCTCTCCACGCCATGTACCTGCTGCTGAGCCTGCCTGCCAGATGATTGGAAGCAACAGCGAAAATCCCATCACGCCAACATCCCGGCGATCGCCGGGGCCTGTATACCTATATGAGAGGAGAGGGGTATATGGCGCGTAAGTTTAAGTCTATGGACGGCAACGAGGCGGCCGCATATGTTTCGTATGCGTACACCGAGGTAGCGGGAATTTATCCCATTACGCCGTCCAGCCCGATGGCCGACCATGTCGACGAGTGGGCGGCCCAGGGTCGCAAGAATATCTTCGGCACCCCGGTCAAGGTCGTCGAGATGGAGTCCGAGGCAGGTGCAGCCGGTACCGTTCACGGTTCGCTGGGCGCCGGTGCTCTGACCACCACCTACACGGCTTCTCAGGGTCTGCTCCTGATGATCCCGAACATGTACAAGATCGCGGGCGAGCAGCTCCCGGGCGTCTTCCACGTCTCCGCGCGTTGCGTCGCTTCCCACGCCCTGAACATCTTTGGCGATCACTCCGACGTCATGGCCTGTCGTCAGACCGGCTTCGCCATGCTCGCCGAGGGCAACGTCCAGGAGGTCATGGACCTCTCGCCGGTGGCTCACCTTGCCGCCATCGAGGGCAAGACCCCGTTCCTTAACTTCTTCGACGGCTTCCGCACCAGCCACGAGATCCAGAAGGTCGCCATGTGGGACTACAAGGATCTGGCAGAGATGTGCGACATGGACGCCGTCCAGGCTTTCCGCGACCACGCGCTCAACCCTGAGCACCCGCACACCCGCGGCAGCCACGAGAACGGCGATATCTTCTTCCAGAACCGTGAGGCCTGCAACAAGGTCTACGACGAGCTTCCCGCCGTCGTCGAGGGCTACATGAAGAAGATCAACGAGAAGCTCGGCACCGATTACGGCCTGTTCAACTACTACGGCGCTCCCGATGCCGATCGCGTCGTCGTGTGCATGGGCTCCTTCTGCGACGTGCTCGAGGAAGTCATCGACTACCTCAACGCTCACGGCGAGAAGGTCGGCCTGGTCAAGGTTCGTCTGTTCCGTCCGTTCTCCATCAAGCACTTCGTCGACGTTCTCCCCGAGACCGTCCAGAAGATCGCCGTCATGGACCGTACCAAGGAGCCGGGTTCCATCGGCGAGCCGCTCTACCAGGACGTCGTCTCCGCTCTCTACGAGGCCGGCAAGACGGGCATCAAGGTCGTCGGCGGCCGTTATGGCCTGGGCAGCAAGGACACGCCTCCCGCGTCCGCGTTCGCTGTCTTCGAGGAGCTCAAGAAGGACGAGCCCAAGCGCGAGTTCACCATCGGCATTGTCGATGACGTGACCAACCTGAGCCTGCCCGAGGCCGAGGATGCGCCCAACACCGCAGCCCCCGGCACCATCGAGTGCAAGTTCTGGGGTCTGGGTGGCGACGGTACCGTCGGTGCCAACAAGAACTCGATCAAGATCATCGGCGACCACACCGACAAGTACGTCCAGGCCTACTTCCAGTACGACTCCAAGAAGACCGGCGGCGTCACCGTCTCGCACCTGCGCTTTGGTGATTCTCCGATCCGTTCGCCGTACTACGTGACCAAGGCCGACTTTGTCGCCTGCCATAACCCCAGCTACATCGTTAAGGGCTTCAAGATGGTCCGCGACGTCAAGCCGGGCGGCACCTTCCTGGTCAACTGCCAGTGGAGCGACGAGGAGTTCGCCGAGCACATGCCCGCCGTGGCCAAGCGCTACATCGCGAACAACAACGTCAACGTCTACCTGATCGACGCTATCGACCTGGCCGCTAAGGTCGGCATGGGCAAGCGCACCAACACGGTGCTCCAGTCCGCCTT
>OIWO01002184.1_pt1 | contig 13583 bp, 8 predicted proteins | sample 1587641 | NCBI WGS metagenome assembly OIWO01 (sample SAMEA3888924, study PRJEB22519) | human gut metagenome | biome: human gut; feature: human-associated habitat; material: faeces | place: Denmark | collected 2010
CCCAACGCTGGCGGCAAGTCTAATCTGCTCGAGGCTCTTGACTACGTTCGTTCGGCGGTAGCCAGACCAATTAGATTGCTGTCTGCCAGCGCTGATACACCAGAGGGTGATCGCCCTTTGATAGCCCGTTGTTCGGCGTTTGAGTTCGATGACGTGTCTGCTGCCGAGCCCACCGAGTTCGAGCTCTATTACCGCGCGGGCGAGCATGAGTACCGCTATGTTTTGTCTGTACACGCCGATGAGATCGTGTCCGAAGGGCTGTGGCGGCGTAAATTGGGAGCGTCGCGCACGGCGATGCTGTTCGAGCGCGAGGATACAAAGGTTGAACTCGGCCCCACACTGCGTAAGCTTGTGACGGCTGCGAGGTTCAACCCGAGCCTGCCGTACCTATCGTTCCTTTGCATCAACTTCGATGCTCCGGTGGTCCAGGAGGCGGCCAACTGGTTTCTCGACACTGTGTTTCTCAACTACAACAGTTCCTACCTGGAGCGGATGCTCGAGCAAATGCTCGACGAGGGCGACTCGCGCGAGGTCACGCGTTTTTTGCGCGCCGTTGATGTGCGTATTGATGGCTTCAGAGTGGAAAGGGCGCCGGAGTGGCGCGGCCAGCGCGTCTTCGTGAGGCACGAGGTGGGCGGCAAGTCATACGAGCTGCGTTTATCCGAGGAATCTGCCGGAACCCAGAAGCTTATGGGGTTGGCTGCGTATCTGATGACAGCGCTTGAACGTGGTGGCACCGTTGTGGTAGACGAGCTCGACGCCAAACTGCACCCGAAGCTTCTTCGCTATGTGATTCTGTTGTTTAAGGATCCTGAGGTCAACAAGAATGGCGCGCAGCTCATCTTCTCGTCCCAGGATGTGTCAACCATGCGAAACGATGTGTTCCGCCGTGACGAGATATGGTTCGCTGCGCGCGGCGAGGGGGAGGCGAGCCAACTGTGGTCTCTCGCCGACATCCACGAGGCAAACGGTAATCTGGTAAGCAAGAACGCGGCTTTCGACAAGCAATACCTGTCCGGTCGCTACGGCGCCGATCCGTATCTCACCCGCATCGAGGAGTGGGATTAGCATGGTGGCGAAGAAGCCGAAGGGCTGGCGTAGCGGCAAGCGAGGGGGCCGCTCGCGCATGGTTCAGATGACGCGTCATCTTGTAGTGAGCGAGGGCAAGGAGACCGAGCCTCGCTACTTTGAGGGTATGCGTGCGGCGTTGGGCGCGGCTAACGAGCGTAAGGTTGCCATTGTCGTTAAGGGAACCGGCAAACACACGCTTGACCTGCTTGACTTCGCCGTCGAACACTGTCGCTATGCGCCCGAGACGTTCGACCATGTGTGGCTCGTGTATGACAAGGATGACTTCCCTGCGTCCGACTTTGACGCGATGGAGCGCAAATGCACCGAGCTCTCCGATGAATCGAGGACCTTCCACGCGTTGTGGTCGAACCCCTGCTTCGAGCTGTGGCCGCTTTTGCACTTTCGTTATACGTCTGCCCCCATGTCGGCCGCGGAGTGTCAGCGCGCCCTTGCTCAGGCGATGTCTAAGGACTTGGGCATCGAGTACCGCAAGAACTTGGGCGGGCTGTTCGAAGCAGTGGACGATAAACGGGGCGAGGCACTTCAGCGTGCTGGGCGCCTCGATACGCACCATAGGGAGCTGGGTAACCTCAAGCCCTCTTTGCAAAATCCCGCAACCAAGGTGGGCGAAATTTTCGATGTAATCGGGCCGTATCTGGTTGGCTAGGCGAGTCGCTGGATTGGCTTTCCGGTTAGTGCGATTGGCGGATTGTACTGCGCTATTGCGAGTCCGGTGCGTAGGAGAAGTGCGGGGAAAATCGAAACTCGCCGAGCGCACATCGATTTTTGCCAACAAAACTGCAGGTCGCGGATGCCCAAAACAGGGGACTGTTTGACAGATCTCGGTTTTTCACCGTACCCCCGATTGGGTGCGCATTTAGCACCCTCGATGTCCCCACATTCCCTAAAAAAGTTCTTAAAACAGCCTTAAAGACGTTTCAGCTCGCGTTGACAGCGTAAAATACGCATGTTTGACTATGTCTAAAGTGGATTTTAGGGGGGGGAGTGCGCCATGGAGGTGCTGGTTGTTGGCAACACCGCATATGTTGACGATGACTTTTGTGCCAAGGCGTTCCCCGGGGACCATGTCCAGGTCGTCGCTGCCGCGGAAGCGCGCCGCGACGAGTCATCGCCCCATGCCTCGTGGAAAGAGCTTCTGCAACACCTGGATCAGGCCTACGAGTTCGACCGCGTGGTCTACCTATCCAATTACCTTACCCCGCATACCGATACCGTGGGCGATATCGAGCTGCTGCGTTCGGTCTTTCGCGCGTGCATGGGTCGCCGGGTCCAACTGCTGTATGTAGCGGGGCCCGCGGGTGCCGATGGCGCCGCCGATGCCGCGGGGCGAACGGGCAAGGGCATTATCGCGCACGCAGCCAACGACCTGTGCCGCTACTACGCTGCTCGCGAGGGCGTTCAGACCAAGATTCTGCGCGTGCCGTTCCTGTATACCGCGTCTGCCGCGCTGGAGGACCCGTTTTTGGTGCCGTTGTTCGACGCGTGCTCAACCGGATCGGTCGCTCTGCAGGGCGCGCAGGATGCGGCGTTTCCCCTGCTGTGTGCCGAGGAGCTTGCGGTGCTGGTACGCCGTATCTTCGATAGCTGGGATGGTAACTTTGAGACGCTCGACGTAGCCGATACCTTCCATCACACGGCGGGTGAGGTGGGCGACGCCCTCAAGGCGCTGTTCCCCGGCCTTGCCGTTGCCTATGGCGATTCTGCCGGCTACGCCCTGCCCGCCAGCGACGTCGCTCGCGTGCGCTATGGCTGGTTTCAGCGCTATGACTTGCTGCGCGATCTCTCGACCATTCAAGCGCGTTGGGATGCTGGCCGCGCAAAGAAGGTCAACCCCTTGCGCGCCGCCATCGACCGCATCCAGATGCGCACGCTGCCTATTAAATGCCTAGAGACGGGCGTTGCCTGGGTTCTGTTCGAGGTACTGGAGCATCTGTTCTCACAATCGGTCCAGCTCAACGTGCTCGATTATCGCCTGCTCTACGTGGTGCTGATCGGCACGCTGTATGGCTTGGACTTTGGCCTGGTTGCGGCGCTGCTGGCGTCGGTGGGTTTGGCAGCCAGCTACTTTACTCAGTACGGCTATACCTTCCAGGGTCTGTTCTACGAGCCGTCCAACTGGCTACCGTTTATTGCGTACTTTGTGGTGGGTGCCGTGTGCGGCTATGTGCAGCTGCGCAACAGCGAAGCCATTAGGGCGGAGCGCGATCAAAACGAGCTCGTGCGCAACCGCAATACGTTCCTTACGCAGCTCTACCACGACGCGATCGAGGACAAGCGCGCGTACAGGCGCCAGATCGTGGGTCGCCACGACAGCTTTGGCAAGATCTTTGCCGTGACGCAGGAGCTCGACGTACTCAACCCTCGCGACATCTATCGCAAGTGCTGCGAGCTTCTGGGCGAGATCCTCGAGAACGATTCGGTGGCGATCTACCATGTTTCGGGCGGGGCATTTGCACGCCTGGTGGCAGCAAGTCCTGCGATTGCCGAAGATGCCGCACGCTCACTCACGCTTGAGCAGCTTGCACCTCTTTTGGGTGACGGGGGTCGTTCGAACCTGTGGGTGAACCGCGAGCTGACGCCGGGGCTTCCCATGTTTGGATACACGATCGAGCGCGACGGGGCACCCGCCGTGTTGATCTTTGTGCGTCGTGCGGCCGAAAACCAAATGACCCTCTATTATCAAAACCTGTTTCGCATCTTGTGCGGGCTGGTCGAAAGCGCGCTGGGCCGTGCCTTTGATTATGAGGCGGTGGCGCAGGATAAACGCTGCGTTGACGGCACTTGCGTGCTCAAGCAGGTGGCCTTTGGCCAAGAGCTCGCGGCGGAGCAGGCGCTGGCAGATAGCAAGATGGGGAGTTTTTTGCTCCTGCGCGTGGTACCGGGCATGGAGCCTGTCGGCGAGCTGGTGGGCGCAATCGGGTCGGCAATCCGCGAGAGCGACGCGGCGGGCTTGGTCGACGGCGACGTGCTCTACCTGCTTATGCGCCAGGCAAAGGCGTGCGATCTGCCCATTATCCGCGAGCGCCTGAGCGCAAAGCAGATTGCGGTGGAGCCCGTCGATGGCGAGGACATCGTGGCGCTGTTGCAGCACATCTCTTACACCGGTGACGGTGAGGGGGGTGCCGCTTGATCTCGCTTGTCGTTGCTGCCGTCTTGCTGCTGATTCATGCGCTGGTTTGCCTGATGCTGTGGACGCTCATGAAGCTGGGCCTGCTGCCGGTGCGCGGGCACATGTTGGCTGTGATAGTGCTGGTGCCGCTGTGGGGCCCGTTGCTGGTGGTTCTGCTATCGGCCCGCAGCGCGGTGTTTGGCGAGGGGCTGAAAGAGTCTGCGCTGGAGTCGCTGCGCTTCAACGACGACCTACATCGCAGCATCCTGGTGCACGACCGTGACGCCGATGCAGGCGTAGTGCCGCTCGAGGAGGCGCTCATCGTCAACGATCCGGCATGCCGGCGCCGCCTAATGCTCTCCATGCTCACCGAGGAGCCCGACGCGTACCTGGCGCAGCTGCAGGCGGCTAAGCTTAACGACGACGTTGAGGTGGCGCACTATGCCGCGACGGCGGTGGCGCAGATCTCCAAGGAGTCCGACCTTAAACTGCAGCAGCTGGAGCGCGCCTTTAAGACGGACCCGAGCTCGCAAAACCTCAACGAATACTGCGATTTTCTTGGTGAATACTTGGGCTCGGGCTTGGCCGAGGGGCGCGTGGCTCAGATTCAGCGCCAACAGTACGCGCGCCTGCTTGCGCGTCGCTGCGAGCGCGAGGACACCTTTGAGCTGCGCATTCGATATGCGACGGCGCTGGCCGATGTCGGACAGATTGACGAGGCGCAGGCCGTGATCGACCAGCTGGTGCTCGACGTGCCCGAGGAGCAGGAGGTTTGGATGCTTTGCCTGCGCCTGGCCGTGATGCGCCGCGATGGTGACGAGGTCCACCGTGTGATCGATGCGATTGACAAGCAACATGTATATTTGAGCGCCGACAACCGCGAAAAGATGGCGTTTTGGCGCGACGGGGAGGAGGCCAGATGAGCGTGGCGCAACATATCCGCGACCGTGCAGGGCGCTTTCGTTGGATGGGACTCCTCGTGGTGTGGGCGGTCTTTATTGTCATGGCCGCCGTGCTGCTGGTGGAGCGTGCCGGCGTGCAGTACGGTGCGGGCCAGCATAAGCTGGGGATGCTTGCCGCCAACGATGCGGTGCCGGCCTCCTCGGCGATGTTTGGTCAAAAGCCCACGTGCCTGGTCATTTCCGATTCCGATCAAGCTGGCGTCGAGGACGTAAAGGAGCAGTTCGACCAGATCCTGCTTGACATGAAGATCGCGCACCGCGACGTGGATCTTGCCCTGGACGGCGCGGATGCCATTCCCTCGCTGACGTCCTTCGATCGCGTGATTTTGCTCATGCCGTCGCTCGATGGGCTCGGTACGCACCTGAGCGACATTATGAGTTGGATGAGTGCCGGCGGTTCGCTTATGCTCGCGATGCCGCCGGATAACTCGAGCTATCTGCAAGTGATTGCCTCCAAGCTTGGGATCGAATCGGCCGGATATGACTATGCGACAGCCGAAAGCATCGTGCCGAGCGAGGACTTTATGCTGGGCGGGGGAGAGCGCTACGAGCTCTCGGACCCCTTTGATTCGTCGCTTTCGGTTTCGCTGCGCGAGACGGCTCGTGTGTGGGCTAAGACCGGCGATGCGGGTGTCCCGCTCATTTGGTCGAATGACTGCGGTAGCGGGCGCACCGTGGTATGCAACATTGGCATCTACGACAAGGTCATGCGTGGCTTTTACGCCGCGGCGATCAGCCTGCTGGGTGATGCCACGGCCTATCCGGTCATCAACAGCGCCGTGTTCTATTTGGACGACTTTCCTAGCCCCGTGCCCTCGGGTGATGGTACTTATATCAAGCGTGATTACGGCCTTTCCATTGCCGATTTTTACACCAAGGTCTGGTGGCCCGATCTGCAAAAGCTCGCGCAAAAATACGGCATTCGCTATACCGGCGTGATGATCGAAAACTACGAGGACGCGGTCAACCAGACTGAGCCCGCGCGCCAACCCGATACCACGCAGTTCCGCTATTTTGGCGGCATGCTGCTGCAGATGGGCGGAGAGCTGGGCTTTCATGGCTACAACCATCAGCCTCTGGCGCTCTGGGACACCGACTATGGCACGCTGTACGACTACAAGACGTGGAAGAACGAGGAGACGCTTGTCGCTTCGCTTAACGAACTTATCGCGTTTCAAGACGAGGTCCTGCCCAACGCTCATGGCTCGGTTTACGTGCCGCCGTCAAATATCCTTTCGGCCCGCGCGCGCAAGCTTATCGGTACCGATGTTCCGCGCATTAAGACCATTGCCAGTACGTATTTTGAGGATGGCACCGACCTGCCGTATGTGCAGGAGTTTGGCGTGGCGAGCGATGGCATTGTGGAGCAGCCACGTATTGTTTCGGGCGGCATGGTCGACGATTCCTATATGCGCCTGGCAGCCGTGTCCGAGCTCAACATGCACTACGTGAGCACGCACTTTATGCACCCGGACGATCTGCTCGATCCCGATCGCGGCGCCAGGCAAGGCTGGGAGGTCTACAAGGGCGGCCTGACCGACTACCTGGACTGGCTTACCAGGTCTGCGCCCGACCTGCGTCGCCAGACCGGCTCGGAATGCTCTGGTGCTATCCAGCGCTTTTCGTCCGTGACGGTGAGCGTGGATACCAGCGCGGATGCCTGGACGCTTAGTCTGGGCAATTTCCACGACGAAGCGTGGCTCATGTTCCGTGCCAACAACGGCGAGGCGGGTGCAGTCTCGGGTGGCGATATTACGCATCTGACGGGCGACCTGTGCCTGGTCAAAGCCACGGACAAGACGGTGACCATTGCGCGCAAGGAGGGTAGCGACAAATGAGAATCTGCTTGGTACTCGAGGGTTGCTACCCCTATGTGCACGGCGGCGTGTCTACCTGGATGCACGGCTACATTACGGCTATGCCCGAGCACGAGTTTGTGCTGTGGGTGATCGGCGCGCATGCTGCCGACCGTGGCAAGTTTGTCTACGAGCTGCCCGGCAACGTGGTCGAGGTGCACGAGGTGTTCCTGGACGATGCCCTGCGGCTTTCGGGCGAGCAGCACGAAGCCAGTTTTAACGACCGCGAGCGCGAGGCGCTACGCCGTCTGGTGTCGCTCTCCAATCCGGACTGGGACGTGCTGTTCGATATCTTTCAGCGCCGTCGCGTGCATCCGCTCTCGTTTTTGCAGAGCCGAACGTTTATGGACATCTTCCGCGACGTGTGCCTTGCCGAGTACCCCTACACGCCCTTTGCCGACGCATTCCACACCATGCGCTCTATGCTGTTGCCGGTGCTCTACCTGCTGGGCAGCGAGGTGCCGGTTGCCGATGTGTACCACGCTATCTCGACCGGCTACGGCGGCCTGCTCGCCTGTCTGGGCTCAAGCGTTCACCATGCGCCGGTGCTGCTCACCGAGCACGGCATCTATACCCGCGAGCGCGAGGAAGAGATCATTCGCGCCGATTGGGTGGTGCCGTCATTTAAGGACCGCTGGATTCGCTTTTTCTACCTGCTTTCGGAGGAGATCTACCGCCGCGCCTTCCGCGTGACGAGTTTGTTCCATAACGCCCGCAAGACGCAGATTGATATGGGCTGTGATGCGGACAAATGCCTGGTTATCCCCAACGGCATCCAGTTCGATCGCTTTAAGGATATTCCCTTAAAGCCCGATGATGGCTGGGTGGATATTGGCGCAGTGGTGCGCTTGGCGCCCATCAAGGACGTCAAGACCATGATCTATGCCTTCTTTGAGCTGCACGAGCGCCTGCCTAAGGTGCGCCTGCACATCATGGGCGGCGTGGACGACGAAGAGTACGGCGCCGAGTGCCACGCGCTGGTCGATACCCTGGGCGTGCGCGACCTGATCTTTACCGGTCGCGTCAACGTGGTCGAGTACATGGAAAAGCTCGACTTTACCATTTTGACGAGCATCTCCGAGGGCCAGCCGCTCAGCGTGCTGGAGTCGCTTGCAGCGCGCCGTCCCTGCGTGACGACCGAGGTGGGCTGCTGCCGCGAGCTACTCGAAGGCGCCCCGGGCGACGACTTTGACGTGGCGGGTTTTGTGACGCCGCCTATGTATCGCAAGGGCTTGGCCGATGCCATGGAACGCATGTGCACAAGCCGCGCCCGCCGTATCGAGATGGGGGAGCGCGGCCAGCGCCGCGTTGCCACGTACTTTTTGCACGAGCAGATGCTCACCAACTATCGCGCACTGTACGACGAGACGGCGTGTGCGTTTAACCTGCCCAGAGAGGGGGAGTAGCCGGTGGCCGGAATCGGTTTTGAGCTCAAGCGCCTGTTTAGGCGTAAGGGTCTGTTTGCCACGATGCGCGCCTATGGCTACGCCGGCATCGTGTGCACGGGCCCCATGCTGCTGGGCGTGCTGCTCCAGGTGGGTATCTTGGTGCTGTGCGGTCTGTGGGGTGTGGGCCGTGCCAACCAAGATCTGCTGGTGTGCATGGTGACCTATACGCTGCTGGCGTCGCTCACGCTCACGAGTTTTTTCTCTATGCCGGTCACGCGCTTTTTGGCCGATATGCTTTTTGCCGAGCGCGAGGATGAGATCCTACCTTCGTTTTGGGGCTCCAACGCCATTATGCTCGTTGCGGGCACGGTGCTCTACGGCGTCTTTTTGCTGTTCTCGGGCGCCACGCTGCTGCAGGGGCTGCTGTGCCTGTGGCTGTTCAACATTATGATCGTCAACTGGAACGGCATGAGTTACCTCACGGCCATCAAGGATTACCGCGGTATCCTGTGCAGCTTTGCGGCTGCCATTGGCGTGGCGTGCCTGTGCGCCCTGGCCGCGCTGGCGCTGGGACTGCCGCCGGTCGAGGGCCTGTTGGCATCAATTGCTCTGGGCTACGGCGTCATGCTCGCCTGGGACGTGGTGCTGCTGTACCGGTATTTTCCGCAGAGCGATCGCAGCCCCTGGCTCTATTTACGGTGGCTTGATCAGTTTATGCCGCTGGCGCTCACGGGCTTGTTTACCAACCTGGGCCTCTTTGCGCACTTGGTGATAATATGGGCCGGTCCCATTGGTGTGCAGGTCAAGGGCTTGTTTTATGGTGCGCCCTACCACGATGTGCCGGCGCTCATCGCGTTTTTGACGATCCTGGTCACGTCCGTCAACTTTGTGGTCTCGGTCGAGGTCAACTTTTATCCGCGCTACCGCGACTACTACAGCCTGTTCAACGACGGTGGCGTGGTGGGCGACATTGTGGTGGCCGAGGAGGAAATGCTTGCCACGCTCAACCGAGAACTGCGTTTTTGTGCGCTCAAGCAACTGTTTGTGACGGCGGCGGTCATCTCGCTCGAGACCACGGTGCTGTCGGCCCTACCGTTGGGCTTTAACAACCTGATGCACGGGTATTTCCGCACGTTATGCGTGGGCTATGGCCTGTATGCCGTGGGCAACACGATCCTGCTGATCTTGCTGTACTTTACCGACTACAAGGGGGCCGTGCTGGCTTCGGGACTGTTTGCCGGTGTGGCCGGGCTGGCGACTGCCGTTTCTCTGCTCTTGCCGCAGCAGTTTTACGGCTTTGGCTTTTTGTTGGGTGCAGCGGTGTTTTTTATCGTGGCGCTGCTGCGGCTCGATACCTATACCGCCAATTTGCCGTATCGTATCCTGAGCCAGCAGCCCATTGTGGCGACCGTCAAAACGGGCTGGTTTACACAGCTGGGCCGCTTGCTCGACCGTGCCGAACAGCGCTATGAGGAAGGTCGCCATAAGGGTGAGCCACATGGCGCGTTTGAGCGCGCAGTAGTTCACGTGTATCGCAAGCATTGGGGAGGTTCTGATGACCGATAGGATGATGTCTCGTCGTCGCCTGTTTGAGGCGGCCTCCGGTGCGCTGTTGCTTTCGGGCTGCTCGGTGCAGGAAGACTCCTCGACCAACAAGGTCAAAAAGCAGGACAAGATAAAAAAGGCCGAGGCCTCCGACCAGTCCAAGCACCTGCGCGATAAGGACGAGCTGTACGAGGTCTACGACGACTCGGGTATTGTGACCATGTACCTGACGGTCTCGCGCGGTAACAGCTCCGAGAACACCGACCACAGCTGGGCCGAGATCAACACGTACTCGGTGTATGACTATGCCGACATGGGCGTGATGCGCTATCAGGTTATGGGCCTGCTGCAGCCGGGCGACGAAGACGGCCCGGTGGCCGGCGAGGTTGGCTATGGCGAGGAAGCGCCCAATGCTACCGTGCAGGTGCGTGGCCAGACGTCGAGCTCCTACACGCAAAAGAATTACAAGGTGGAGCTCAAAAAAGGAAAAGGTACCTGGCGTCAGCAGCGCGCGATTGCGCTCAACAAGCACATGGGCGAGGGTATGCGTTTTCGCAACAAGATGGCCTACGATCTTATCCGCGGGATTCCCCAGATGATGGGCCTTCGCACGCAGTTTGTGCATCTGTGGGTGTGCGACCAGACCGAAAAGTCCAACGATACCTTTGAGGACTACGGCCTGTTTACGCAGGTGGAGCAGCTCAACAAGACGGCGCTTAAGGTGCACGGCTTGGATAAGAACGGGCACCTGTACAAGGTGAACAGCTTCGATTTCCATCGCTACGAGGACACCATTAAGCTTGCCGACGATCCCGACTACAACCAGGCAAGCTTTGAGGGCATGCTCGAGATTAAGGGCGATTCGGACCACACCAAGCTCATCGAGATGCTCGATGCGCTCAACGACGAATCGCAAAAGATCGATGACGTGTTCGACACCTACTTTGATACCGAGAACCTGGTCTATTGGTTGGCGTTTCAGATCCTGACGGGCAACTGCGATACGCAGAACCGTAACTGCTATCTGTATAGCCCGCTTAACTCCAAGGTCTGGTATATCCTGGATTGGGATAACGACGGCATGCTGCGTAAGCTGGAGCTTTCTCTTACCGGGTTTTCGGACTACGCGAGCTGGGAGCGCGGCGTAAGCAACTACTGGGGCAACGTGCTGTTTAACCGCGCGTTGCGCAGCAAGTCGTTCCGCAGCGAACTCGACCAGAGCAACTACCCCGAAATCCGTTCGTTCTCGGTGGACCGCAAAGGCACGGCGCGGCTGTTCCTCGCCGTGCAGGAGGAGTTCGGCAGTTTCAGGGACTACACGCTGTCGTTCTTTCCCGGCGGAAAGCCGATCACCAACCATTTCCGCTCCCTGAACGAGATTCCGGCGTCGTCACCCGAATCCGACGCCATGAGCCGGGACATGAAAAAACGGGGCTTCAAATTTTTCGGCCCCACGATTTGTTACGCCCATTTGCAGGCCTCGGGGTTCGTCAACGACCATCTGACGGGCTGCATTTGCCGGAACGGACAATGACGGCAGGCCATGAACCGCCCTTTTTCCGGCTCCTTGCGGGGCGTCGGTCCGGAAAGCATCTGAAATTTCAACCATATGAAAACGAGAATATTGTTTGTCTGCCTCGGCAATATCTGCCGTTCTCCGGCCGCCGAGGGCATCATGCGCCGCATCGTGGAGCGACGCGGCCTGTCCGGGACGTTCGGGATCGACTCCGCGGGAACCTACGGGGGACACCGCGGCGAACTGCCCGATCCGCGCATGCGCAGCGCGGCCTCGCGCCGCGGCTATGCGCTGACGCACCGTTCGCGGCAGGTCCGGGAGGAGGATTTCGACCGCTTCGACATGATCGTGGCGATGGACGACATGAACTACGAGTCGCTCAACCGGCTGGCTCCGTCGCGCGAGGCTGCGCGGAAGATTTTCCGCATGGCGGAGTTCTGCCGCCGCCATCCCGACCGCACCTACGTGCCCGATCCCTACTACGAGGGCCACGAGGGCTTCGAACTGGTGCTCGACATGCTGGAAGACGGCTGCGAGGGGATTCTGGAATATCTCTCCGAAAACGGAAAATGAAAAGTCTCCCTTTGACGAGGGAGACCCGGAGGGATTGCCGGAATGAATGACGCCGCGGCCCGGTGTGGAGTCGGCAGGTTCGGCCCGGGATGAACCCCGAGCGTGTCGGGCTTGCCGGTTTTACGTCAGAAATCCAACCCGAAACTGATGCTGTATGTGTTGCGCAGCAGCGAGTGCTTCTTGGCGAAGAGGTAGGCGAAATCGAGCCGCAGGTGGAGGATGCGCAGTCCCGCGCCGACGGTCCAGTAGCTCGGGTAGTAGTCGCGCCGTTCGCCGTAGTGGTAGCCGGTGCGCAGCTGCACGAGCTGCATCAGGTTGTACTCGACGCCCAGCGACATCTGGAAACCGCGGACCGCGGAGGGCGAGAAATAGTAGCCCAGGTCAGTTCCGACCGTGATTTCGTGCGCATCGGTGAGGAACGTGTCGAGGGCCGCGCCCACGGTGAAATCCATCGGCAGGGTGTATTCCGTATCGCGGAGATACCCGCCCAGATTGCCCAGCTTGGCGCCTGCGCGCAGCGTCGAGTAGCTGCCGACGTTCTCCAGCGGCCGCTGCCACGCGGCGCTCAAATCCACGGCCAGCGCGTCGGCTGAGATGTCGGGGCGTTTGAGGTGCATGTAGCGGCCGACGATGCCGACGGCCCACCGGTCGCCGATGCGGCGCGCATAACCCAGGTCGACGGCCATGTCGTTGTTGCCGTGTTCGCGGAGGAACTGCCGCCAGCCGGCCTGCACGAGGTTGATGTTGTCGAACCGGCAGAATCCCGACACGGCGTAATAGTCGAAGCTCCGCTGTCCGTAATAGGAGGAGGAGACCTGCGACGGCGTGTGCGAGAAGATGGCCGTCGCGGAGTTGTTGTAGATGGCGTGCGAACCGGAAAGGGTGGTCATCATCACGCCGCCCATGCCCAGCGACTTGGCGTCGGGGCTGGGAAGCGTCGCCTCGATTCTCTGGGCGTATGTCTGGAGCGCGGCCAGTGCCGCGAGCAAGGTTACGAGTCGTTTCATGTTGCAAAGATAGTAAAATGCGGGACGGAAGCAAATCCGGTCCGCAGAAACCTTCCGGTCTGCCGGAAGCGTCGTTGCGACGCCGGAGGGCAGCAAAAAAGATGCAAGTTGCGCAGGCTGTTCAGGCAATTACGGCACACGCTGCGCTTTCGTGCCGTGATTGTTGGCGGCGCTTCGGCCTCGAAAAGAAAAATTTCGACGGAATATTGTCCGAAAACAAAAGCGCCCTTCCAGGTGAACCTGGCGGGCGCTTTCATTTTCAGACGACGCCTTGACTGCATCGTTTTCCGCAACGTTCTCGTTGTCTGTCGTTTCCTAACAGTTCATCGCTCCGCAGCAGTGGATGACCTGCCCGCTGACATACGACGAAAGGTCCGACGCGAGGAACAGCGCCACCTTGGCGACATCCTCCGGCGTGCCGCCGCGGCGCAGCGGAATCTGCTTGTACCAGCCCTCCTTCACCTCGTCGGGCAGTTTGTCGGTCATCTCGGTCATGATGAAGCCCGGAGCGATGGCGTTGGCGCGGATGCCGCGG
>OIWO01002185.1_pt1 | contig 13570 bp, 17 predicted proteins | sample 1587641 | NCBI WGS metagenome assembly OIWO01 (sample SAMEA3888924, study PRJEB22519) | human gut metagenome | biome: human gut; feature: human-associated habitat; material: faeces | place: Denmark | collected 2010
ATACTTTTCACTTAAATGTATTTTTTATTCCAGTTTGCAGGGGGGCATGCGGAATTTAATCCCGCGAATTTATTGGGATAGCCCACAACTGGACTTTAGTTTTTTTCATTTAAGTTAATATACTTTTCTAAAAAAAAGACTTCCTATCTTCTCCCACAATCTGTTTTCCCAGCCACACTACATGCACGCCAAAAGGCAATTGCATTGAATATTGCGAGGAGAATATCAATCGCTATTAAAATTATTTTAAACAATTAGTACTCCAATCTTCGCGGTCATATTTCTGACTGTCTGGTGTGGGCAAGCAGCCGGCGCTTTAATTACAAAATGATATAGAGGAATATGTGCTGTACTCCTCCACATAGTTTTCATGATTAAATCGTGTTACTTCTTAGATCTTTTCAGTATTTGTTTTGTCCCCAACATCCTGCACTGAACAGGAAACCTCCGACCCGCATCTCGGTCAGATGCTCATAGGCCGTTTTACCTTCCTATGGAATTCACCAGCCCTCCCGCATTGCTGTGACTAGACGGAAGTATCATTGTCTCGCATATGCTTCGTTGCAATCAGACCGTACCAACCGGCCTGTTTTGTATCGCTGTAGATTGCTCGTCCAAAAGGAGTCATGGCGGCAGAAAACTTGTCGCTCCACATACAACGGATATGAACCTGCGGGTTGCATATTTTGTTTTCAAGGTTCGATTGAAATATCTTTCGCTCATCCCTCTATAATTCCTGTGGACGCGCTTTTTTGACAGCATCTCCCCAAAAACGAAAAAGTCGAAATTTTTTAAAATGTGTTTTTGACTGCTTTTTGGGCATAAAGAAAGTCCGGGAAGCTAATCGTTTGATCAACCTCTCGGGCAATTTGAGAAACTATTCTTTTTGAAATTGTGGGAGCTTTGTAATTCCATTTGTACTAGCAACCAAGGACAAACCAATAATTGACAGAAAAATCACTTTTTGAAATATCTTTATCATATTATCAGCTCGCTCTTTACGCTCGTTACAAATAACGGATTCACAACTCAATCTGTCTTCTCTATAAGATTTAGCAATCCTTTCCCAATGATTTGCTTTTTCATCTAGAGAAAGTGTGTCATCCTGGTCAACTGCATTGATCCATATGTTATACAGATCACTCTGTATCATATCGTTTATTGCTTCAACATCATCAAATATATCATAAGCTGACTCAATTATATCAGTAAATCCACTCATCAAATCCTTGATGCTGTCACACTTCTTCTTTTCATGTTCCATTATAAATACCTCCTTAATCCGTTTCATTTTATGTCTGTATCATAAACTGCAAGAAAAGAGTGTTCAATACTTTTTTATTTATTTACTAATTCTATTTTTCGTTATATATTGGAGATACGATAATAAATAGAGTGTTTCACTCTAAAAGGAGATAATATGGCATATATTAAAGAAAAAGATATTGAAGATTTATCTTATTTTCGAAATAGAATCCTTACACGAATGCAGGATTTAAATATCCCAACGCTATTATCACTTGCTGAAAGAATCGTTGATACTGGAATTGTCACTAAAATACGTCCTTCCGGCACTATTTTTACACTAAAAGCAAGCACCATGGAAAAACAATCCAAAAACACCTCTCTGACCCATGTAGCGCAAACTCTTTGCCAGATACATTATCTGGCAAACATGTTCTTGCCTATGCTGAAGTATTAGAATGCTCTGTTGACTATATACTAGGAAATACAATAGCCAAATCTAAAGATCTTTGCACAATAGACCTTTGCAATCGCACTGGATTAAAAGAAGAAGCTATTTCAACTTTCTTAAAAATGACAGATGATCGATTTGCATTTCGCACGCTTCAAATCAGCGCTGGTGAATCTAGAGAAATACTTAACTCGCTTTTACTCTCCAAGAAATTCGCTATGTTCATCCATTCACTAAACGAAATAGCTGATTGCTGGAAACCTTCTGAACACACACCACTTTCAACGCTCGAAAAAGAAATAGGATCAGAAAGACTCAATGCTGCCATCAAATGGGATTCTAAGCTAGATCCTTTATATGAGGGTCCTGATCCATCAGAGACCGAGTTATATGATGTATTTATGTTCAGGAAAGTCGTTGATCAAGAATGTGAAAACCAAGAAAAAAAAATTCAATGTCAATTTTACAAGTATCAACTAGTCAAAGAATTCCAAAATCTTGTTGATGAACTATTCCCTGACGATTAAAGTCTCTAAACAAAGACAGCCCGGGAAGCTAATCATTTTGATCAACCTCCCGGGCATCAGAACAATATGCATTCCTTTTTTTGATGCAGTTATTAGAATATTTGTTTAACTATCCATCCTCAATGACTTTTGCACTGCTGTATTTCGGGATAAATTTAAGGGAGCTAAAACCGTACTGAAGATGATTATTTAGCTTCCTTATTTAAGCCCGATTTGTAACCCATTTACGCTTTTCACCCATGCTTCACCATTAAAAAGATGAAAAACACTGTCAAGTTTGTACAGGTGAGTTTAGCCGTTTTCGAAACGTCAAAAAACATGCCCCGAAAATCTTGGGTTTAATGGGACTTTGTAATAATTTTCTCTGATAATCTAACACAATCTGGATTTCTATATCATCCATATTTGTTTCTATTATTTCATCGTTATAAATAACCGCTGCATTGTTCAAGCAGTTAAGATTAAGCACTCTTATATAATCGCCATCTTGTGTATATGCATATCCATTGATAATCATATTTGCATTATCAGCTACATCCTTTACGCTAAGCTGCATCATGTATCTTAACCTCCTTGATTGATTTTAAAAATGTTTCGGTATCATAATATAACATATTCAGTATAGGAATCAAATCTATATATTCTTCAACTTCTGGCATTTCTTTATACTTTGCCATTACAACCAGATATCCTTGATCCCACTCAACAACTTTCGTATATCTCTCTAATTTATCAGAAGTGATAAAGCGAATTCTTTGGTCATTAAACTCGAAAATCGTATACTTTCCATCATTAGTTAGGATTGCATAATCCATCATTTAAATCACCCCTCATACCCAAAACCTCTTTTATCATTACATCATAAGAATACCACAATTCATATAAAAAAACACCCCAGAATCGAAATTCTGAGGTGTAATAAATCGTATTGAAATGTGTTCCAAGATATAATAAAAGATTATCTCTTTGAGAACTGTGGAGCACGACGTGCGCCCTTCAAACCTGGTTTCTTACGTTCTTTCATTCTTGGATCTCTTGTAAGATATCCGTTAGCCTTAAGAACTGGTCTGTATTCAGCATCTACCTGAAGTAATGCTCTTGCGATACCATGTCTGATAGCTCCAGCCTGACCTGTGTAGCCACCACCCTTAACGTTTACTAAAACGTCAAACTTATCAAGATTGTCTGTAGCAACGAGTGGCTGACGAACAACAACCTTTAAAGTTTCAAGTCCAAGATATTCATCGATATCTCTTTTATTGATTGTGATCTTACCTGTTCCAGGTACTAAATATACTCTGGCAACAGATGATTTTCTTCTTCCTGTTCCGTAATACTTTGTATTAGCCAATGTTATTTACCTCCTTATCGAATTAAAATGTCAACTCTTCTGGTTTCTGAGCTGCATGCTTGTGGTCTGGGCCTGCATATACAAATAACTTCTTGTACATTTCTCTTCCCAAAGGTCCCTTTGGAAGCATTCCCTTAACTGCATGTTCGATAACTCTGTCAGGATGCTTAGCTAACATCTCTTTTAAAGTTGTCTCTTTCATTCCACCAACATAGTCTGAATGATGATAATAGATCTTCTGATCTAACTTCTTACCAGTAACAGCAATCTTTTCTGCATTAACAACGATTACATAATCTCCGCAATCAGCATGAGGTGTGTAAATCGCTTTGTTCTTTCCTCTTAATACCTTAGCAATTTCAGAAGCAAGACGTCCTAATGTCTGTCCTTCTGCATCTACTACATACCATTTTCTCTCAACCTGACTTGGGTTTGGCATATAAGTCTTCATTTGGTTTCCTCCTTAAATAACATAAAGCGTCAGTCGCGTACAATGTCCGAAATACGCCAACCAACATGTCTATAGTCAAAACACGTTTCGGGGCTAATGAAACTGTGCTTCTAAACTACATCAGCCGTTACATTATATTACGTACACAGCCATTTGTCAATTCTTTTATCCTACATTTCTGCGCTTTTTCCACACTTATCTACATGTATTAAAATTTTCTCTTGCATTATCCACATATGCGCCAATCTTTTACTCTCTGGATTGACATACCTCTGTATCCTCAAGATATTCTAAGCCTATCATCGTGAGTCCATGCGCCGGGGCTGTCGGTCCTGCCAATTCTCTGTCTTTGCCAGCTAATATGCTCTTTATGTCCTCGGGTTGTTTGATTCCCGCGCCCACCTGTATCAGTGTACCTGCAATAATGCGCACCATGTTATATAAAAATCCATTTCCTCGTACACGAATCCGAATCATATCTCCCTCACGGATGACATCAAGCCCATAAATGGTACGCACATACGTATTCGTCTGCGCATGCACCGATGCAAACGATGAAAAATCATGTTCTCCCACCAGTTCGTCCGCCGCTTTTTGCATGGCCGCCTCATCCAACGGATAGTGATAAAAATAGCTTGTCTTTCGTTCCAGTGGCTGCCGGAAACGACAATTCAAAATGCGATATTCATATGTCTTGGTGCTTTTTGAAAAACGTGGATGAAAATCTTCCGGCACCTCACAGGAATTTTGTACCACAATATCTTCCGGCAAACGCTGATTCAGTGCATAGGAAATCTTTTCTGCCGGCATACGTGTTTTTGTTTCAAATACAGCCACATTTCCAAGCGAATGCACGCCCGCATCCGTTCGGCTTGCACCCGTCACGACAATATCTTCCCCTAAAAGTTCGCTCAGCGTTTCATTTAATACCTGTTCGATGGTAATACCATTGGGTTGGATCTGCCAGCCACAGTAATTGGTTCCCTCATATGCAACCACTAATTTGACCCGCATCAAAGCACCGCCTTTATGATCATCAGAAACACAAAATATGCAATAACAATAACATATGCCACGCGGTCCACTTTGTCATAAACAAGTGGCATCATCTTTGTTCTTCCGTCTCCGCCCACATAACACCTTGCTTCCATTGCAAGTGCCAGATCATTGGCGCGTCGAAAGGCAGAAACAAACAATGGCACTAAAAGTGGCACCATATTTTTTGCTTTTTTGATCAATCCGCCACTCTCAAAATCGGCACCTCTCGCCATCTGCGCCTTCATAATTTTATCTGTTTCTTCAATCAGAATCGGGATAAAACGAAGTGCAATCGACATCATCATCGCAATCTCATGTACCGGAACGTTAATCTTTTGTAATGGTTTCAATGCTTTTTCCAATCCATCCGTCAGCTGATTCGGTGTCGTCGTTAGTGTCATAACAGACGACCCCATAATCAGATAAACCATACGAATTGTCATCAAAACGGCATTTCGAAGACCTTCCCGCGTAATCCGAATCTTCCAGATACTCCATAGCGTCTGACCCGGTGTCAAAAACAAATTAAAAAGCCCTGCAATGAGCAAAAGGATGACAATTGCTTTCAGTCCACGAAGCATAAATGATAATGGCACTTTGCTCAATGCAATTACAACAAATAAAAATACGGTAATGACAGCAAATCCCACAATGCCCTGAAATGAAAATACGCTGATAATAAACAGCAGTGTTGCAAATAATTTCGTCCGGGGATCCAATTTATGGATGACAGAATCCGCCGGGTAATATTGTCCTAGTGTAATATCTCTTAACATAAATCTATCCTATCAGGCGAAGTATCGCCTCTTTTGCTTCCTCTACTGTTGTCGGTTCCGTACTGACATCTATGCCTTGTTCCTTCATTTCGTGCATCAGATATGTCACTTGCGGTGCTGCAAGTCCTATTTCTTCTAACTCTTTGTAATGATGAAATACCTCTCTTGGCGTATCATCATAGCGCACCTGTCCATGATTCATAACAATGATACGGTCTACGTATTTTGCCACATCTTCCATACTGTGTGACACCAAAATAACCGTAATCCCATATCTTACATGCATCTCTGAAACCATATCTAAGATCTCATCTCGTCCCTTTGGATCAAGTCCCGCCGTCGGCTCATCTAAGATCAACACTTGTGGTTTCATTGCAACCACGCCTGCGATTGCTGCGCGACGCTTTTGTCCTCCGGATAACTCAAACGGAGAGACATCAAAATATTTCTCCGGCAATCCCACACTTTGCAAAGCCTCATACGCACGTAATGTAATATCTTTTTCCGGAAGTCCTTGATTTTTCGGTCCAAAGCATACATCCTTAAAAACCGTTTCTTCAAAAAGCTGATGCTCCGGATACTGAAACACCATTCCCACCTGCATGCGCAGATCTCTCAGGTCATAGTTTTCCTCATAAATATCCTGACCATTAAAATAAATGTTTCCCTCCGTTGCCCGGATCAGACCATTCAGATGTTGAATCAGCGTTGATTTACCAGAGCCGGTATGTCCGATAATCCCTATAAATTCGCCATCCTCAATCTTAAGATTGACATGATCCAATGCCTGAATCTCATATGCTGTTTTTTCACTGTAACGATAGGAAACGTTATCTAATATAAATGACATAATTCACCTTATTCTTAGTTTCTAATCACCTGTTGCAATGCATCAATCAGTTCCTGTCTTGTCAAAATCCCCTCTGGGATAGGAAGCCCTGCTTTTTTCAATTCATGTGCCAAAAGTGTAATCTGTGGCACATCCAGACGATGTTCCTGCAGTGTATCCACCTGCGAAAAAATCCCTCTTGGATTTCCTTCCAGAACAACTTTCCCCTGATCCATCACATACACATAATCTGCATCAACAACCTCTTCCATATAATGTGTAATCAAAATGATTGTCACACCTTTTTCCCGGTTCAAGGTATGTACGGCTTCCAATACTTCTTTTCGTCCATTCGGATCCAGCATTGCTGTAGGCTCGTCCAAAATAATACATTTCGGTTCCATCGCCATCACACCTGCAATTGCCACACGTTGCTTTTGTCCGCCTGATAATTTGTTCGGCGAATGCTCGCGATATTGCCACATCCCAACAGCTTTCAGGCTCTTTTCCACGCGTTCCCAGATTTCATCCGTTGGTACACCAATATTTTCAGGTCCAAATCCAACATCTTCCTGCACTACACTGGCAATAATCTGGTTATCCGGATTTTGGAACACCATACCGGCTTTTTGCCGGATATCATAGGTATGGCTTTCATCTGACACATCCATGCCATCCACAATCAAAGTTCCTTCTGTCGGCGTCAAAAGCGCATTTAAATGTTTTGCAAACGTCGACTTTCCAGAGCCGTTATGTCCCAGAACAGCGATAAACTGCCCCGGTTCCACCGATAAATCCATATGATCCAGTGCTGTTCGAATGCTCTCCACATTGCCTTCTTCATCTCGGATAATATATTCATGTACTAAATTTTTTGCTTCAATGATTCCCATATCAATTCCTTTATTTACCAATGTAAATGGTGCAGTTCGCCTTCTAGTCTCATATGATCAAACTGGTTCTGACGTAGTGCCTCGTATAAAACAATTGCCACTGAATTCGATAAATTCAGCGATCTTGTCTCTCCAATCATCGGAATGCGGATACACTGTTCCGGATGTTCCACCAGAATTTCTTCTGGAATCCCTGCGCTCTCTTTTCCAAACATGATAAAACAATCCGGTTCAAATGTAACATCGGAGTACACATGTTTTCCCTTTGTCGTTGCAAAATAGATTTTGGCTCCCGGATTGCGCTCCAAAAAATCATTCCAATCATCATATCGCGTCACATCCAGCTGATCCCAATAGTCCATACCGGCACGCTTGATTGTCTTATCGTTCAACCGAAATCCCAGTGGCTCAATCAAATGCAATCTTGTGCCTGTTGCCACGCAGGTTCGTCCAATATTTCCTGTATTTCCCGGAATCTCCGGCTCATGTAAAATAATATTCAGTGTTGCCATCTATGCACCTGTTCTCTCATTTCTTAGTTCTGTTATAAATTCTTCCATACGGTCAAGCGCTTTCTTGAGATCTTCCAACGAATACGCATATGAAATACGCAAAAAGCCCTCACCACATGCACCAAATGCTGTTCCCGGAACGACCGCAACCTTTTTACGATTCAAAAATTCTGTTGCAAATTCTTCTGATGTCATACCAAATTCCTTGATGGACGGGAATATATAAAATGCTCCAAACGGCTCAAAGCACTGCAGATGCATTTCCTCAAACCGATGCAACAGATAACGTCTGCGTCCATTATATTCCTCACGCATGTGTGCAACATCTTCATCACAATGGCGCAGTGCCTCTACTGCCGCATACTGACTGGTTGTAGGTGCACACATAATGGCATACTGATGGATTTTTAACATTTGCTTGATAATAATCTCCGGTGCACACGCATACCCTAATCTCCAGCCTGTCATCGCATGAGACTTTGAAAATCCATTGATCAGTACGGTTCTTTCTTTCATGCCCGGTAAGGATGCAATCGACACATGGTTTTCCAGATAAGTCAGTTCTGCATAGATTTCATCACTCAATACAAACAAATCATGTTTGATGACCACTTCGGCAATAGCCTCTAAATCCGATTTTTCCATAATCGCTCCTGTCGGATTGTTTGGAAATGGCATAATAAGAATTTTCGTCTTATCTGTAATGGCGTTCTCCAATTCCTGTGCTGTTAAACGGAATTGATTTTCTTCTTTTAAGTCAATCACAACCGGTACGCCCCCTGCCAAAACAGTACAAGGCAGATAAGAAACATAACTCGGCTGTGGAATCAGCACTTCATCTCCCGGATCTAGCATCGTACGAAGCGCAATATCAATCGCCTCACTACCACCGACCGTGACGAGCATTTCCTTCGCATAATCATATGTCAGATCAAAGCGACGGTTCAGATACTTTGCAATTTCTATCTTTAATTCTTTTAATCCGGCATTCGATGTATAAAACGTACGTCCACGCTCCAATGAATAAATCGCCTCATCACGCACACGCCACGGTGTATCAAAATCCGGTTCTCCCACACCAAGGGAAATCGCGTCCTGCATCTCACTGACGATATCAAAAAATTTACGAATACCCGAAGGTTCAATTTCTACGATGGTCTTTGAAAGTGGGTTTCTCATAAGCTCACCAACTCTCTCTCATCTTTGCGCTGTTCTGCCATGATTGTGCCATGATCCTTATATTTCTTTAAAATAAAGTTTGTCTTGGTGCTAAGTACGGAATCCAATGGTGATAACTTATCCGATACAAACTCAGATACCTCACGCAATGTCCTTCCTTCCAATGTCACCATAAAATCAAATCCACCGGAAATAAGATATACAGAATTAACTTCCGGATAATTGTAAATACGTTCTGCCACTTTATCAAATCCCATGCCACGCTGCGGTGTGACGCGTACTTCAATCATTGCTGTTACTTTCTCAATTCCAGCCTTTTCCCAGTTAATCAATGTATGATAGCCACAAATAATATGTGACTGTTCCATTTCTTCCAATTCATTCATGATGGTTGTTTCATCCGTTCCCATCATAATAGCAAGATCGTGAATATCAATTCTGCTATTCGTCTCAATATAATTTAAAATCTTCTCTCTCATTTGATTTCTCCTCACACTCGATTATAAAACTTTATACAATTCATCCGTCTTCGGCGGCTCTAAAAATCTGCGTTCTTCATCTCTGACAATCACACGATCATTTCCTTCTGTTGCTTTTCCAATGACTGTTGCCGGGATATTTGCCTCTGCAAGCGCATGCACAAGTGCATTTCCATCTTCTGAAGCCATCAGCATCATACCACTGGATATGAGCCCATATGGATTGACATCAAAATATTCGCAGATTTCCACTGTTTCCTGACGAATTGGTATCTTCTTCAAATCAATTTCCAGTCCAACGCCGGATGCTTCTGCCATCTCCCAGAGTGCACCAAACAAACCTCCTTCTGTGACATCATGCATTGCCGCGACGCCAGACTTCACGGCGACTGCCGCCTCCGGTACAACTGACAGATACTGATCAAATGCTTTTGCCGTATCCACAAAAGATGTCGGAAAGTGTTCTTTTAATTCCATTTCTTTTTCTTTGGCAAAAATGGTTGTTCCTTCCAGACCAATCCATTTTGTGACCACAATATCCATGCCACTTCTGGCTCCTGCCGTAGAAATCAGTTTTCCTTTTTTTGCCTTTGCCACACCAGCGACATTCACTACCGGCTGATTCACTACCGCTGTCACCTCGGTGTGTCCACCGAGAATCTGCATTTTTGCTTCTCGACAGGCAAGTTCCATCTGTTCCATAATACGCTTCAATGCAATCTCTCTTGTTCCATCTGGAAGTAAAATTGTTAACAACACGCCAATCGGTTCTGCCCCTGCACTGGCAAGATCATTTGCTGTAATCTGAATTGCCAATTTTCCGATATCTTTGGCTGTACCGGTAATCGGATCTGTTGACATCACAAAAATTTCATCTTCTGCCAATGTTAATGCCGCACAATCTTCTCCGATTCCTGGTCCCAAAACGACTTCATCGCGTTTGTAATGCAATTGTTTCATAACAGAACGTTTTAACACGTTTTCCGGAACTTTGCCTATTTTCATCCTTGTTCTATCCTCTTGTTCTATTCCCTATATATATGTACCATAAGGCTGCTTGAAACCAAGCAGCCTTGTTGCATTATCCTTATTTGTTTCATTTATCACAACACATCATTTACTGTGCTGTTCCAGATGTCGTACCTGGTATCGTACCTGGTGTCGTACCTGGTGTCGCCCCCGCAGTGGTACCTGCTGGCGTTCCAGACGTTGCGCCTGCTGGCGTTCCCGCTGTGGATGGCGTTGTAGTCGTCTGCTGCTGTTGCTGTTGCTGTTGCTGTTGTGCAGCAGCTGCTGCTGCCTGTGCTGCTGCTGCGTCTGCTGCTGCTTGCGCCGCTGCCGCCTGTGCCTCCGGTGTATAATTTGCAACCGTAGCACGAATCGTTGCATCATCCTTCGTCTCAAGCGCCGCACCAATCGCTGCCTGTGCTTCTGGTGTAGCTCCACCTATGCCAACAGCAATCACTTCCTTAGACGGATTATACTTGCTGTTATTAAATACCTTCCGGCTCACTTCCACGTTATTTTCATATACAATCTTCCAGAGTCTTGCTGTATATCCAATATGTGGCTTTACAGTCGTCTCTATATAGCCAACCGGCTGATCTCCTACCGGCACATATTCCCTCTCAGGATCTGTCTGGCTCGTCACTTCACTGACAAAATCAACACGTCGGTTCGCTGGTCTTGTCTCCTTACCATAAATATTGAAGTAAATAACACCTCCACTGGTGTAACCTTCAATGTAAACCGGGGTTTCCTGATTGTTCTTAAACTGCAAATCCTTGATACCATCTGCGATTGCAGCATCCATAGATGGTTCTACATAAGATACGATCATCGAATGTGCTGCTCTTGTCACAATCTCAAGTTCTGCACGGATAACTGCATTATAAAGTGTTGTAGACACCTGACAAATACCGCCGCCGTATGTCTCTACTGTCGTACCATTCTCATAAGAACCTGCTGGGAAATATCCATTTTCTGCTGTTGTTGGTCCAATAGCATCCGAAACTGAAACCGTCTCGCCCGGATAAATAACCAGACCATTTAATCGGCTCGCACCATTTTTGATATTATTTGTACGACCATTGATTACGGTTCCAAAATCCGTATGATAAGAGCCAAGCACGTCATGAATGGTAGCTAATTCTTCCTTGGTACCTCTTGGCTCATCTTTTTCTGTCAAAAGCTCAATGGAAGCATCTTTTCCATCCCAATCGGTAGAAATAAAATCTGCAATCTTTACTGCTGATTTTCCAGTCATAAGTGCTACTCCCTCAGACCCTTCTACATATTCAAACTTGCCATCTACAAGCTTTACGGTGTTATCCACTGCTTCTGTTACAAGCTCTGACTTATTTTCATTCAGATAGGCTTCTACTGTCGCTGTGTCTGAAGTAAGGGAGACTGCAAAATCCTTAGACTTACCTGCTTTCATATCTGCGTTTGCTTTATAGCGGGCAATCAGATTTCCCTCTTTGCCATAACGAAGTGCGCGTTCCGTTACATCTGCATTTTTTGCACAAAGTCCAATATCATCTCCGTCAGCTTTGATACTCTTATCATTCGCTGTCAATGTAAAGCTAACGTTCTCATACTGGTCTACATATTGATTTACAACCGCATTTGCTTCCTCTACACTCATGCCTGATACATCTGTACCGCAAATCGAAATATGCTCTGGAATCACAGACTTCTCCTGCGCTGCACTTTCTGTATTTTCTTCTGCCTCCACTTGCTGTACCGGGTATAACATGCCCATACCCAATACCATTCCAAATGTTGCACAAATCATTTTTATTCTTGTATTCATAAATAACCTCACATTTTGGTCTCTGTTCTATCGGTTCAGAGTTCATTTTATACTACATGCACTATTTTTTTCAATATCCAATAATACAAATATCATTGACGTTACTCTATAGTTTTAGTATATTTTTTAAAGAAGACAAGCAAGAAGCATCGTAGTAACCATACATCCAATAATTACAAGGATAATGATAGCAGATGCGATTCTTCTTTTTTTTGACTGTTTATAATATGTCATTGTTTTCACCTCATTCATAATTTGTTAGAAAGTAGAACGTAAAACGTATGTCATTTCCTTTTTTAGCTGCTTTTCTCGGATTTGGTGTTTTTCTTGCCATCCGATATAAAAGTCTTAATCGTAAACAAGAACTCGACACCCAGACTTTCTGGGAACGGGAAGCTGCTGCAAATGCAACCCCTTCTGCCGATCTTGACAACATTAAATATATTACCATTCCTTTGGATAAATTTCCACTGGGTTTCTCAAAAGATGCTGGCATCTGTGCATTAGAAGAGACCTTAAAAGAATTATCCCATAAACGGCTGCTTAATCTTACTGGAAAAACCAATACCGATCTCAAGGAATTATATGGCGTTGCCAATTTGACAACGATGCAAGCCATCGGCGAAGATTTTGATCTTCTTACAATCACCTTAAAAGATTACGGCGCTGCACTGATCCAACAAGGAAAACTAGCGGATGCCATCAGCGTCTTGGAATTTGGTGTAGCCATCGGTACAGACATCAGTCAGAACTACATTTTACTTGGTGACTGCTACTTCGCCTTTGGCAAAACAGATAAAATCCGTTATCTTATGGATCAAGTATCCTCAAAAAACATGATGCTCGGTACAAGCATCCTGCATCACCTGCAACAACTGTTAGCAGGAAATACAACCGAAAGTACCATTGCACCACCTGAAAATTTCGAAACAAAATAGTAAAAGCCTGTATATGCAACAGCTTCTTTCGTTTCGCATATACCGGCTTTTTTTATATCATATGCATTACATTGCGAAGTAGAATT
>OIWO01002187.1_pt1 | contig 13559 bp, 8 predicted proteins | sample 1587641 | NCBI WGS metagenome assembly OIWO01 (sample SAMEA3888924, study PRJEB22519) | human gut metagenome | biome: human gut; feature: human-associated habitat; material: faeces | place: Denmark | collected 2010
TCTTGATATCTACATCCACATCACTGATCGTATCCTTGGTTGCACCCTTAAAGATATCAAATTTTTTCTTTGCTCTCTTCCAGAATGAATCATTTCCATCTGTGTCTGTATCATTATCTTCTACAGATACAACTTCGCCTCTGGAATTTACAGTTACTTTTACTTTTGCAGTATACTCAAAGTCTTCTACTTCTGCGCTGGCTTCAATTTCCACATCTGGTCCATAATCTTTGCCAACATCTGTTGCTTCTACATCCGGATATCCATTAGCCTTGATCTCCAGTTTGTAATTGTCCTCTGCTCCCTCTGCAAATACTGCTGAAGGTTTTCCATGAGTACCTGCCTTTACATCAAAATTGATAGATCCATCTTCATTGATAAGCTCTGTTCCCTTGACTCCTGCTACTGTATTTCCATCCACAATAACAGTGGAAACAGCATTACGGTAAGCATCTAATTCATCTTCGTCTATTACGATCTTATTTCCTTTGATCGTAACGCTCTCAATGGAACTGGATAATACAAAATCTTTCTCAAAGGATGCATACTTACCGCTTTGGTCGCTTACATTTAAAGTATAGCTTCCTGCTGCTATGCCGTCTGTCCAGGTGATCGTATCATTATCTACCTTAAATTCAGAGACCTCTTCACCATTAGCATCTGTTACAACATATTCCGGAACATAACCCTCAGGAAGAGTTTCCAGTCCATTGATCTTTGCTTCCTTGCTGCTTGCCTTAACCTCCGGCACTTCAATAACCGGTTCAAATTTTACCGGTACATATACCTTTTCTTCAAATGAAATCTCTATCATACCTTCGTTGGTATAATAAGTAGCACCCGTAAGATGCTTGCCCATCATGGACTTATAATGATCCGGTGCTAACGGGCAGCCGTGAACGGTTTCTGTAAATCCACTTGCCCAGGCAATATTTGTCTTGCGCCAGATATTTTCCAGATGACGCATACCATAGTCACTGCCTTCTTCTGTATGCAGTACTACTCCATATACGGTTGTACTATCCTCAGATAAAGAATCCGGAAGTCCTGACATAGATAACTGATAATCACCATATGAGCTGTCTGTTAATAAGCGGGCAGTTACATTATCCGCATCTTCTTTTGCACCCTTTACTTCGCTGAAAGTCAGTTCACCATCGGAAACTGTCAGTTCTTTATAATAGGAAGGAGTTTCACTTAATTCATAATAAGCAAAGTTTTCATTCTCAAATAAAGCATCTTTTCCTGTATAAGTTGTAGTATTGGTCTGTCCACGATTTGTTACAGTGATCGTTACAGAGTCCTCATCTGTTACTTTCTTAAGACCTGCAAGTTCTGCAGCATCTGATACTTTTACAGGGAATGTAATACCGCTTATATCACTTCCATCTGAATTTACATGATAAGAACCGCCAACCAGGCTTCCCGTTCTAGGTTTAGCATGAGTTGCAGAAGAAACGGCATCTACATCTTCATCATTTCCATTTATCTCACTATCATAAAAGTCTGCATAAGGAATGTTCATCAGTACATATACAGTGCTGAACTTAACGGTAAACGGAACAGAGATAGACGCATATTTTCCACTTGGATCTGTAAATACCAGCTTATAAGTTCCTGCTGCCAGATCTTCTGTCCAACTGATCTTTTTATTAACTGTATCTACTGTAATTCCTTCTACTTCCTGATCATCAGCATCCGTTACTGTAATCTGTGCATTTGCAAACGGCTCTGTTCCTGCATATGTGGTTTCTGTTGCATTCACTTCCGGAGCAGTTACTGTAATATCGTAATTCTGTTTAATCGGTACATATTTCTCATTCTGAAGAGTGATCTCAATAATTCCCTGATCGGTATATACAGTAAGACCGGTTAAGCTGCGTCCCATCATATCTGCATAAGGCTCATAAGAAAGTTCTGCCCCTTTAACAGTTGTCTGGAAACCATCACCGCTTCCTGTTGCCCAAGCGATCTCAAAATTATTTTTCTTATGATGGAAAATATTCTCCTGATAACGCAGGCCATAATCTTTACTTATACCATTTAAAGAAGTATGGAGAACAGCACCATATACAACTGTATTGGTATCTCTTAAAATGCAGTCATCTGGCAGATCACTGAAACGCATTTCGTAATCTCCATGCATATTGTGATTACCTTCTAACAGTGTCATGCTTACATTTGCATCAGAAGTATATTCTTTTACTTCTTTTTCATTTACATTCTTTCCAAAGGAAACATTACCATTTTCAACTGTTGCTTCTTTATAATAAGATGGCTCCTGGTCCAGTACATAATATGCATGATCTGCATTTCCATACAAGTCATCTTCGTTGTTAGCCTTTGTAAAGGACTCAAGTGCTTTCTCATTGATCTTTACAGGATAGGTAACGCCGCTTATAACGCTTCCATCCAGTTCTGTATGGTAGGTTCCTGCTGTCATACTCTTATTTAAAGGCTTTTTCTTTGTTGCAGAAGATACTGCATCTGCCTCAATAGTATTGTTCTCTGACTCATTTGCATAGAACTCAGCATATGGAATGTTCATCAGTACATACTGATAACGGATCGGCGCTGTTACCGTTCCGTCAACCTGTGGATAACCTGTTGCTGTAATGGAAATGTTGGTATTTTTTTCACTTTCAAAGATATATTTACCATTTGCTTTTGCAGACAGATCAATGGTACCGTCATCTTTGATGATCTTAACAGCTCCTCTTCCGGTCGCTGCATAGGTAGTATCTCCTACCTTCACGGCTGTAATCGATTTTACATATGCTTTAACCTGATTTTCACTTACATTTTCTGTTGCAGCCAGCTGATAGCTTCCATCTTCATTTGCCTGAACCTGAACCGGAACATTGCTTGTGCTTAAAACAAAAGAAACTTCTACAGATGCATATTTTCCGGACTGATCTTCAATCTTCAAAGTATACTTTCCTGCAACCGGGCTGCCGGTCCATGTCATCTTTCCATTTACTACTGTAAACATGACACTGTCATCATTGTCCTGTCCGGAAACAGTATATCTTGCGTCATAGTCCACAGGAAGGGCATCCAGTCCATTTACAGCTACATCAATATCATCTGTTTTTGCGCCTTCTGCTACAGAGATTTCCTGTTCAAATTTTACAGGTACATACACAGCATTTGTAAATGTGATCTCCATTGTTCCTTCACTGGTATAATATGTAACACCTGTAATGTTCTGTCCCATCATAGACTCATAGAGATATGGTGACAGTTCATTGCCATGAGTTGTCTCTGTAAAACCGCTTGCCCAGGCAATATTGGTCTTACGCCAGATATTTTCCAGATGACGCATACCATAATCAGTACCTTCTTTTGTATGGATCACTACGCCATATACAGTTGTGCTGTCATTAGACAGAGACTCCGGAAGTCCGGTCATATACAGCTGATAATCGCCATAAGAGCTGCTGGCTGATACAGTTGCACTTACACCGCTTACATTTTTAGCCGTACCCTTTACTTCGCTGAATGTCAGTACAGCACCGGAAACTGTCAGTTCTTTGTAATAGGAAGGAACCTCATTTAATTCATAGTAAGCAAAATCCTCGTTTTCAAATAAAGCATCTTTTCCTTTGTAAGTTGTAGTGTTTGTCTGTCCACGGTTTGTAACAGTAATATCTACAGAGTCTTCATCTGTTACTTTCTTAAAACTTGAAAAATCGGTTCCTTTCTTTACTCTTACAGGGAATGTAACACCACGGATCTCGCTTCCTTCTGGGTCTTCATGATAGGAACCACCAACCAGGCTTCCTGTTCTTGTTTTATTTAAAGTTGCAGAAGAAACGGCATCTACATCCTCATCATTTCCTTTTACTTCACTGTCATAAAAGTCTGCATAAGGAATGTTCATCAACAGATACTGATATTCTTCTGTTACATCTGGAGTATCCGGGGTTGATGGGGTATCCGGAGTGGACGGTGTAGCAGGCGTAGTAGAACCGGAGTCACTGTCGGAACCTGAACTGGAGTCGGAACCTGAACTGGAGCCGGAACCTGATCCGGAACTCTTTGAAGTAACCGTGGTTGTACTGTTTGCTTTCGTGCGGTATCCGCCGGACTGACGGTACTGTGCAACGCCGTCCTCATTTACCCACTGGCCATCTGCATTTACTTTGTAGCCGTCTGGTGTGGTAATATTGGCTGCCATCTCTGCTCCTTTCCCAGCTTCTGTACGGGCAAAGTAATAGCAATAGCCGTCGATCCAGTTCCATCCGGTAACTGCGCTTCCTTCTTCATGAGTATCTGTGGTATTATCGAAGAAATACCAGTCTCCCTGTGGTGACTGATACCAGCCTACCTTCATCTGGCCTTCGATCCCCTCATTTGCCGGAGTAAAATAATAATCCAGACCATTGATATTCTTCCAGCCTGTTACCAGACTTCCGTCTTCCATATTCAGATAATACCAGCCTGATGCTGTGTGGATCCAGCCTGTATATGGCTGACGGTCACGATTTAAAAACTTCCATCCGGAACTGGTCTGTTCCCAGCTTCCTTCTGTTAAAGCTGCAGCCTGTACAGACAGTCCTGACTGAGCTGCTACGATAGTAGACAGCAGAAATACGGCTGCTTTTTTCGTAATGTTCTTTTTCATAGGTTCCTCCATTCCCCGGCATAAAAACATGCCTGTTTTAGTTAGCTATCACTAACTTTCTTACAAAAAAATAAACTTTTTATTAATACAAGTCAATATTCCGTCCCCATTCCTGCCCCTCTTTATTGTTATTTTTTTCTCATTAGAAAGTTGTTGAAAAAAAAAGTCAGATTTTCCCGTTTTTAAAGACTCCAAAAGTATCTGTCCCTGCAAAGTAATGAATTGACAACCATTTTGCTCAATGTTAAGATGTGACACAGAAAGATTAGCATTTTCTAACCTTTGTTAAATCTATGATTTAGATGTAATTAACATACTGATATGAGGTGCAACCTGTGAAAAAACGAAATATGATCCTGCTTACAACTGTCTGCCTGGCTTTATCGGCCTGCCATCCTGCTTCTGCTCCCTCTTCCGGCTCCGGAACTTCTGTTTCTGAAGCTTCCGGTTCAAAACAGGAGGAAAGCAAAGATCTGGCAGCAGACGAAAGCCTTTCCCGCGAGCTTTATGCTATGGATACCGTTATGAACCTGACTGCCTATGGGTCCAACGCCTCTGCTGCCTTAGAGGCTTCTGTCTCTGAGATCAACCGTCTGGACAGCCTGTTATCCATTTCCAGTGAAAAGGGAGAGATCTACCGGATCAATGCAGATAAAGAAGGAACTGTTTCAGAAGATGTAAATGCTCTTCTTAGTCGTTCCCTGGAACTTTCCCAGATGACAGACGGATTGTTTGACTGTACCATTGAACCGGTTATGGAAGCCTGGGGCTTTACCACCCAGAATTTCCGTATCCCTTCTGAAGAAGAACTGGAAGAACTTTTATCCCACGTGGATTATAAACAGGTAGATCTGGAAAACTCTGCTGTAACCATTCCCGAAGATGTCCGCCTGGACCTTGGAGGCATTGCCAAAGGTTTTACTTCTTCCCGTGTAATGGATATTTTCCGTAAAAATGGTGTTACCAGCGGCATTATCTCCCTTGGTGGAAACGTACAGGCTTTAGGACACAAACCGGACGGAAATATGTGGCGCGTAGGCATTCAGGATCCACATGATCTGAACTCTACCTTTGCTGTAGTGGAAGTAGCTGACCAGGCAGTGATCACCTCAGGCGGCTATCAGCGCTATTTTGAGGAAAATGGACAGACCTACCACCATATCATTGACCCACGGACCGGATATCCTGCTGAAAACGGACTGATCTCCGTTACCATTATCAGCGCTGACGGAACTCTGGCAGATGCCCTTTCCACCTCTCTTTTTATCATGGGGCCGGAAGAGGCTTCCAGTTTCTGGAAAAAACACAGAGACACCTTTGATGCGATCATGATGAAAGAGGATGGTACTGTTATGGTAACCGCCGGTCTTGCAGACCACTGCAGCGTTACTACTGGCGGAAATGTTGAGGTGATACAGGAATGAAAATGAACCCATCCCATAAAAAGACTCTTATTCTGGTCATTGTCCTTTTGCTTTGTGCCGCTTTTGCCAGTTTTTGGACAGCCCGGCAAAACCAAAAGAATGATGCTGCAGTTGCCGTTATCACTTACCAGGGAAAAGATATCCGCACCGTAGATTTAAGTACGGTAAAGAAAACGGAAACCTTTACCCTTGGAGAACCTGGAGAACAGAATACCATCCAGATCTCCCCAAAAGGGATCGGTGTGATTGAAGCAGACTGCAGAGACCAGATCTGCGTCAAACAGGGGATCCACTCCCATGGCCCGGAACCCATCGTATGCCTGCCTCATAAACTGAGCATCCGTTTTATCTCTTCTAATACAGATAATTCCCTGGATGCAGTGACCGGACGGTAAAAATATCATAAAGAAACCGGAAACTTGACAGAGCATCCTGAAATGGAATTTGTACAGCTGCAGATCAACTACGCTGACTGGGAAAATCCGGCTGTTCAGTCCAGAAGATGTTATGAAGTAGCAAGAAAACACGGAAAACCAGTGATCATCATGGAACCTGTAAAAGGCGGAATGTTGGCAAATCCTCCGGAGTCTGTTGCAAATATCTTAAAGGCTGCTGAACCTGACTCTTCCGTAGCATCCTGGGCTGTACGTTTTGCTGCCAACCTGGAAGGTGTGATCACTGTCCTTTCCGGTATGAGCAATGTAGAACAGATGGCTGACAACCTTTCTTATATGAAGAGTTTCACCGGCTTAACTGACGCTCAGAAGGATACCCTTAAAAAGGCTCAGGAAGAATTAGCCCGCATCCCTCTGATCCCATGTACTACCTGTAACTACTGCGCAAAAGTCTGTCCAATGGATATCGGTATCTCCGGCTCCTTCACTGCTATGAACTACCTGACCCTGTACAAAGATAAGGGAATGGCAGCTCATCAGGAACAGTGGCTGGTAGGCGGTCATAGACGCAAAGCTGCTGACCAGTGTATTAAGTGTGGTAAATGCGAGTCTGTATGCCCGCAGCACATTGCCATCAGAAAGAACCTGGAAGTCGTTGCAGAAAATCTGTTAGCGAAATAAAGATCTGTTTCCAACGGAGCTGTCACCTGGCGGTGACGTATTCCTAATATAACAAACAACATAGCAAAAAGCCATTTCCCTGGTTTTACTTTCAAACCCGGAAACGGCTTTTTAGTTTAAACTTTGATCTGAAATTCTGATCAGGATCTTTATTTAAAAATTCTCAAGAAACTCTGCTACACTCTTTACGATCTGCGTTGCCTCTTTTTTGATTTCGGGATCTGCTACATCCGGAACTGCTCCCTGGTAGGCCCGTACCATTCCCAGATCATTGACACTGTCTCCAATACAACGGATCTTTTCGATCTGCGGAAAATGTTCTTTCAGCCATTTTACAGCAACTGCCTTATCTACACCTCTGGCTACAATATCACCATTCCACAGATTTGCATAGGCAGAAACTTCCGGAAAACGCTCTTCAATGTCTTTACAAAGATCTTTTATATGCTTCAGGTCCAGATTTCTTCTGTGGATCTGTACAATATTATCCAGACTTTCCAACTGATCGGCTGTGATCGTTCCGCCATCACAAGCTTTCTGGGTACTGGTCCCTTTTTCAGAAAGGAGGCATACTTTCCGGTCTGTAAGGGATACACCGCTTCCATCATCATTTATACTTTGCAGATAGCGCAATACTGCTAATGCCGTTTCCCTTGGGATCAGCTTTGTAAACAGAGTCTTTCCATCCCTGTCTGCGATCATGGCACCATTATTTAAGATCCAAAAATCCGGCGAAAAGCCATAAGACTCAAAAATAGGCTTTATGGTCCCTAAATTCCTTCCTGTGGCGATCACAAAGAGATTTCCGGACTTCTGCCAGTTTAAAACCGCATTCTTATCCTCTTCACCGATCATCCGTTCCACATATAAGGTTCTGTCAAAATCACTGACTGCACATTTCATTCCCGTATTTCCTTTCCTCGACAGTAAACGCAGATCAGATCTAGGTTCTGATCCATGATAGTCAGATCTGCGTCCATTCCAGGCCGGATGCTGCCTTTGCAGTCATCTGCATGGATATAATGAGCCGGATTGAAGCTGGTCATCAACATGATATCGTAAAGCCCCACTTTTGTGTGATCTGCCATATTTTTCACCGACTGGGCATAACTCATCTCCACCTGTTTTACTGCCTGATAATCCCTTGGATCGATCCATTCTTTCTTTCCGTCATAGTGCTCTAAGCACACCTGATCCCGGTCTTTTACAAACCGGATCTTTCTTACGTAATGATCAAAACAGCTTTGGGTCTGGGCAAGACCACAGCAGTCTGTTGTCAGCACAATACGGCTGCTTCCCTTGATCCTGTAAGCCAGCTCAAAAGCTTCATGGGACACCGTCATTCCTGTCTGCTTTGCAAACTCACAGATCATATCATCAAAATACAAAGCTGCTCCTGCAGTTCCAAGTTCCCTGTGGTGAAATCCCTTCATTCCGCTGAATGTGTGGGTAAATCCCCCAAGACCATAGGCCCGCATTTTCTTGATCTCTTCAAAAGTAGCTGCACTGTGTCCCACAGCTGTCTGGATCTGGTGTTCCTGGCAAAATCTAAGAACAGCATCTGCTCCCGGCCGTTCCGGCGCTATGGTCATATGGCGGCACAGTTTTTTATTTTTAAAGGTATTATAAAGGTCCTCCATCACTGTCACATCCGGAAGCAGACAACATTCTTCTTTCTGCATTCCCTTGTATACAGGATTGATAAATGGTCCTTCCAGATGAACCCCTAAAAGCTGCGCTCCCTCAGGATCTTCTTCGCTGACCTGATCAGCAGCCCGGATACAGGTCTTGATCTCCTCAATGGGATCTGCCCCTGTGGTTCCCAGATAAGAAGTAACACCTGCAAAAGGCAGGGTACGGCACATCTCCCGAAGAGACTGGGATGTTTTCTCAAACCAGAAAGAACCGGTAGCCCAGCCGTGAACATGGATATCAATAAATCCGGGGAAAATGATCTTGTCGGAATAATCTTTATATTCTCCCTGCCATTTTTCATAAAGCCCTTTTATCTTCCCATTTTCCAGTTCCAGGAACCCTTCAAAGATCCCGTGTTCCAGTACAATATAGTTTGAATAAAGAACCATGTCACTCCATTCTGTATCAGGTAAGATACCAGTAATCTTTGTTGGCTTCCATCAGGTCATCCAAAACTGCTCCTGCCTTGGAAGGATCGATTACAGATCGATTTAAGATCAGGGCTTTCAGGGCTTTCGTATAACTCTTTTCCCGGAATGCTTCTACTGTCAGCTGTTCATAAGCATACTGTCCTTCCATCAGTCCCTTATAATAAGGATCGATGTCACCATAAGGATAGCCCTTTGCACCATCTTTTCCAATAGTTCCCGCTACTTCTATGATCGCCCTGCTTTCAAAGTTGGGGATGATCCCTTCATTGCGCACCAGGACTACAAATTCATTGTTCAGGTCATAGGCAATGGACTCTGCCACTTCCACCATCAGATTTCCAAACACACTGTTTGTAAGCATTTCTGACGGATCCATGGTATCTCTGCCTACTGCCTTTGCGCAGGTTTCAAATACATCCTTTTCCCTGGAGTCTTTTGCTTCATCTGCACGGGTATAGTTAGGATCACTTTCTTTTACGATCTCATCCGGGAACATGTAATACTGAAGATAGGTAGTTGGAACGTACTCATCCAGATACTGCATATATTTATTTACACGGACATAGGTCTCCAGCCAGGATTTGGATCTCTGCTCTGCATTATAAGGCTTAAATTCATGATCGCGCAGATAGGTCCTTAACTGGTCAAAATAATTCTTTCCGTCTGTTCCATACAGGTCTGTAAACCATCCAAAATGGTTTAAACCAAAATATTTAGCCCTTAAGATCTCCTGAGGCACTCCCAGGATCTTTGCAAAGCTTTTCATCATGGAAAATGGCTGATCGCAGAGATTTAAGATCCGCTTATCATCCGGGAACATCTGGTCCAGTCCCAAAGCCACGATAGCTGCCGGATTGGTATAGTTTAAGATCCAGGTATCCTTGGAATAAGAACGTACTTTTTCCACCATCTGTTTCATGGCTCCCAAAGAGCGCATTCCATAGGCAAATCCGCCCGGACCGCAGGTCTCCTGTCCGATCAGACCGTACTTAAGAGGAATTTTCTCATCCAGGGAGCGCATTTCTGTTTTTCCTACACGCATCTGGCAGAAAATAAAATCTGTATGGCTGTAGGCTTCATCCTCATCCGTTGTAAATACAACATCACACTCCGGGTAAAAACATTTTAATACCAGGCAGTCATAGGCCTCCATCTTTCCCATACGTTCCCCGTCAATATCATAAAAGATCATTTTAGATACCGGAAAACGTTCTTTATACTGCACCAGTGTTCCCACCAATGCAGGAACGCGGGCGCTTCCTGCTCCCGCGATAGTAATAATATGTGGTTTACGCATACTTCTCCTCCTGCTTATAGGTTCTCTTTGATCAGAACTTTAATATATCTTCTTCTCCCCTTGAGATCTGTGTATCCTTCTTTAACATTTTCACAGGTGTTCCCTCTGTGAAGATAACCGGTGTTACCAGTGATTTTCCAGCAGCACGTACCTCATCCAGATCAACAACTACCAGGGTATCTCCCTTCTTTACCATCTGGCCCTGTTTTACCTTAACGTCAAAGCCTTTGCCATTTAACTGGACTGTGTCCATTCCTACATGGATCAGGCACTCTAATCCGTCTTTTCTCTTTAAGCCAAAAGCATGTCCTGTAGGAAACGCAGCTGTTACTTCCCCGTCAAAAGGCGCACCGATCTCTCCGTCTGTCAGATCCACAGCAAATCCATCACCCAGCATTTTAGAAGAAAAGGCAGGATCTGCCACTTCTGTAATATTCATCAGTCTGCCTCCTGCCGGGGACACAAAATCTACTTTCTTTTTTCCAAATAATCCCATTTTTTCTCCTTCTATCCTGCCGGTCAGATCCGGCATTCCATCTTTATTCCTTTATCTTATTTCTTTATTTCTCTGTCATCATTTTTGCCTTGTCTTCCGCTTTATCTGCTAATTCCCTGGCAAGAACGCTGCAAATTCCTGTATAACTGGAAGGAGCGATCATTTTTTCCAGCTCTTCCTTTGTAAACATAGAAGATAAAACTTCATCATCTAACAACACCTGAAGGTAATTCTTTCCTTCCAGCTCTGTTTTCATTGCCTTATCATAAAGAAGCTGATGGGCTGCGTCTTTTCCTAACTTTGCAGCTACATTCATCATCACGTATTCGCTGTTGTCCAGTCCCTTGTTGATATTGGCATTTTTCAGAAGTCTTTCTTTATTAACATATAAAGTACGGGTCAGTTCCTCTGCGCGGATGATCACTTCCGTAGCCAGTTCCATTCCCTCTTCCATCAGTCCGTCAAAAAGCATATAAGAACTGCTGTCTCCCTCAAACATGCGGACTCCGGAATAAAGTCCGGTTGCAGGAAGAGAATAAAGCTTCTGGGAATTGGCAATAATGCCCTTGGCTAACTTCGGGTTGATCTTCTGAGGCATGGTAGAGCTTCCAATGGTTCCAGGTGTAAATCCTTCATGGACTTCCCCGAATTCCTCAATGCCAGTGTAATACACTTCCTCTGCCATTTTATGGAAGGTATTGCATAAAAGGCACAGGTTCATCAGGTATTCCACCTTCATCTGGGTCATATTGCGGCTTGGAACTTCCATGGAACTCATGGAAAGCAGTTCTGCCACATCATCCTGGACTTTACGTCCTGTAAGGCCGGTAGCGTTAAAGCCGCCTACAGCACCGCCCATCATAACCGTAAAGATCCTTTTTTCTGCTTCTTCCAGCCTTTCAAGGCCTGTAAGCAGTTCACTGATCCATACAGACACCTTGTATCCATAGGTAATAGGAATGGCATGTTTTCCATGGGTCCTTCCGGGCATAACTGCATCTGCATTATCCCTTGCCAGGGCTGCCAGGTTCTTTAAAATATCAGCCAGAAAACTTTTATAGATCTCTGTTACCTGTCTGGTAATGTAAAGCTGGGAGGTCTGCTGGATATTCTGGGTAGTCACACCATAATGAACGTATTTCTTTCCCTCTCCCTTGCAGGCTTTTACCAGCACTTTCACAAATGGAACAAAACCATGTCCCACCTTTGCCTTGATCTTTTCCATTTCTTCCAGATCAAGGGTCTCAAAAGGAACAGACGCAATCTCTTCTGCTGCTTCTTTCGGGATAAAACCTTCTTTGGCCTGGGAAAGGGCAAGCGCCCCTTCCACTTTCAGCCAGGTTTTATATTTGTTCTCTTCGCTTAAAAGATATTTGATGCCTCTGTCATCCAGCTTGCTTTTTGAATCATATAAAGCTCTCATTTTTTCACCTCTTATTTTTTCAGCAGGTCATCTACAGCATGGCGTACAAACTCTACATGAGGTCCAAATACTACATGGATATGCTTTTCTGACGGGAAGAAAATACCTGCACAGCCGGAGTCTTTGATCTTGACCTGATCTACCTTCTTCGGATCCTTCAGATCCACTCTCAGACGTGAAATACAGTTCTCAACATTTACAATGTTCTCTTTTCCGCCAAGTCCTTCTACTACAAGAGCTGCGATGGCTGGCCAGTTCTTTTCTTTTAACAGCTGGCTTGCTGATTCTTCTACTTCAAATTCCTCTCTTCCTGGAGTCTCCAGTCCGAATTTTACAATAAACCATTTGAATACAAAATAGAATACAACAAAGTTTACAGCACCTAACAGAACCAGGTAGATCCACTGTGTATGTTCGTACAGAAGTCCGAAAATACCAAAATCAAAAATAGTTCCGCGGATATAACCGATACAGATATGGAACAGCTGGTAAGGCAGCAGGCCAATACCACACATTACACAGTAAAGTACAAACAGTGCCGGTGAAATAAACAGGAAGGAGAATTCCAGAGGCTCTGTGATATTTCCTAAAAATGCAGTCAGGCAGCAGGTAAGGATAACACCCTTTGCGATCTTTTTGTTCTTAGCATAAGCAGTGTGATACATAGCAAGTCCGATGGCCGGAACACGGAACAGAGTCGTTAACATCTGGGCACCGCCAAGGTAGCTGGTTAATGTTGGCATCAGCTGGCTCCAGTATTCGCTGTCAGGTCCTAAGTTAAACAGGATCTCATTGGTTGCATTTAAGATACCTACAAATTCCTGTCCATTGATCATATAAGTACCGCCTGCCTCTGTGAAACGTACCAGGGAAGCAAGTACATGGTGCAGACCAAATGGGATCAGTGCACGATTTAATGCATAATAAATAGCACTTCCAATGTATGGTGTTGTGAAGATGAAAGAAATGCTGATCAGGAAGCTGGTCAGTGCATTCCAGATGATCGGTACAACAAGGCCGATGGGGATCATGCAGGCAAATGTGATGATCGGGATGGATTTCTTTCCGCCGAAGAATGCAAATGCCAACG
>OIWO01002200.1_pt1 | contig 13494 bp, 7 predicted proteins | sample 1587641 | NCBI WGS metagenome assembly OIWO01 (sample SAMEA3888924, study PRJEB22519) | human gut metagenome | biome: human gut; feature: human-associated habitat; material: faeces | place: Denmark | collected 2010
AGACGCGTAGTTCCTGTCTCTGCTTTCTTCCCGTCAGCAGCTCCTTCGGTCTTTGTACCGTCTGTGATAACAGCACCGCCATTGCCACACGCAGATGCTGTCAGTGCAAAACAAACTGCAAGCATGGCAAGATATATTTTTTTCTTCATAATAATCAATACTCCCTTCTACATTCCAGGTACCGGAGTTGGTCTTGAAGAATCCCATACTTCCGATACATCAAAAAGATCACTGAGCATTTCCGGATTATAATACATTCTGTATCCATCCAGATTTCTTCTTCCCTGTCGAAAATAATCATCTGTAATCTGTACAAAATACTGACTGGAATCTACATTACAGAAATAGCGGTATCCCTGACTCTTATAAAACTCATATTTCTCATTGTCTGCCGAATATCCTTCCCAGCTTCCGATATCCGCACCAAATGCAAAAATGATCATATCTGTTTCTCCAAGTATGGGAGCCACATATTTCTTCCATTTTTTATCATCTCTTTTCAGATCATCCAGAGAAGTGGCAGCCACATCCTTATGTCCCCATGTATGGCTTGCAAATTCCCAGCCTTCTGCCTTCATAGCCTTAGCTACCTTTTTTGCATTTTTCACTTCCTGCTTATAGTTAAAATCCGGATGATCTTCCAGGAATTTTTTCTGATCATCCTGCAGTTTTTTTCCGGTCTTATATGCAATATCCGTACGATATCCCAGAACACCGTCATAACCTGTCATTGCAAGGATTCCCTTTCTTCCATGATAGGAAAAATCCGGATGTTCTTTTACAAAAGTATCGATCAGCGGAACCATATCATAATCCCCTGTGGAAACACTTCCGTCATCCTCAATATATTCGTTCTTAACCTCACCATTGGAATCCACTACAAGTTTCGATGCGAAACCATCTCCGTCCATATAGTGATAATAACTTACATCATCCTGAGAAAGCACAAATGGAATTTTTCCCGGCGGTAGCATAATACTGCCTCTGGACATAGTTCCGTCCTCATTGATAACCGCCATGTCGTGCGGACTGACCATGACATATCCCTTATCATACATACTCTGAGTAATCTGGTTAAATTCATCAATCGTTGTCATAACCTGATCGTAATCTCCTGACTTGTAATCCCCGTCAAAAGCCTTACCGGTATCTTTGATCAGAGTATGATAAAAGACGTGTGTCACCTGGTCTAACGGCCAGGAAACGCAGGATTCCTTCTTTTTCTGATAAACCTTAACCGCATGCTGAAACTTCTCACTTGTCTGATAAGTCTCACTGTTTTGCAGCATACTTATGGCTTTATCATAATCATACTGTTTTGCAGCATACTTTGCCTGCCTGTAAAGAGTTTTGTCCTCTTCACTCAGTCCATCCGTATCCTGAACTTCAGGTGTCACCGCATTCTCAGCTTCTGCCTCTGCATTTGTCTGCTGAGCTGTTTTTTCTTCTTCTGTTTTCCTGTCTGCAGATTTCACCATCTGCGCAATCTTAACCTGCTGCTCACTGACAAAATTCTGCAGTTCTTCCCCGTAAAATCCTATTCCAATCCCAATTGCAGCGGCCGCCGCCACCACTATGCAGCCTGCGATACGCAGTCTTTTTTTTCTGCGGCGAAGTTTATTGCGGCGTTCCAGTCTGGCTGCCCTACGGGCTTCATAAGCTTTATTATCATCAAAAAAGAAATCTTCGTCCTCGCTTGCTGCCGGAGGTTCTTCGTCTATCTCTTCTGTATTTGGTTTTTCTTCATTTAGTTTTTCTACATTTGGTTTTTCCATCTGTCCTAAAAACTGTCTGGCATAGGAGGACAGGGATTCCATATAACGCCGTTGTCCTTCTGCATAGATCGTATCAAATGCCAGTGAGGATTTTCCCGAACCGCTGAGTCCGGTCAGCACTACAAATTCATTTCTCGGTATGTCGATATCCAAATGTTTCAGATTATGCTCATTTGCTCCTCTGATCTTTATATATTTCCGTTCTTTCATGTTCCTTACCCTTTCTTGCCGGAATCCTGCTTGATCTCTTCTACCATACGTCGTAAATCCAGCATTTTGTCTCTCAGTTCTGCCGCTGCCTCGAAATTCAGATCCGCGGCTGCGCGGTCCATCTGTTTTTTCACATCTTTGATGAGTTTTTCTAACTCTTCGCGGCTCATGGACTCCGGATCTTTCTTAAATTCTATCTCTTCTTTTGCAACTTTCTTAGAAATACTGATTAAGTCGCGGACGGATTTTTCTATCGTCTTTGGCGTGATTCCATGTTCTTTGTTGTATGCTTCCTGTATCTGACGACGGCGTTTTGTCTCATCGATCGCCATGCGCATAGAGTCGGTAATCGTATCTGCATACATGATGACATGACCATCCTGATTTCTTGCCGCTCTTCCGATCGTCTGTATAAGTGATGTATGGGAACGCAGGAATCCCTCTTTATCCGCATCCAAAATTGCTACCAATGTAATTTCCGGAATATCCAGTCCCTCTCGCAAAAGGTTAATTCCCACTAACACATCAAAGACGTCAAGACGCAGGTCACGGATGATCTCCGCCCGCTCTAACGTATCGATATCCGAATGCAGATATTTTACCCGGATGCCTACTTCCCGCATATAATCGGTCAGATCTTCTGCCATCCGTTTTGTCAATGTCGTAACCAGTACCTTATGATGCCCGGAAATTTCTTTTTTTACTTCTGCTAATAGATTGTCTATCTGTCCCTCTACCGGACGGACATCTACCTCCGGATCTAACAGTCCTGTCGGACGGATGATCTGCTCTGTCCGCAGCAGCTCATGCTCATCTTCATATACGTTTGGCGTTGCAGATACAAACAGCATCTGATCGATCTTACTCTCAAATTCCTCAAAGTTCAGTGGACGGTTATCTTTTGCCGACGGCAGGCGGAATCCGTAATCGACCAGTGTTGATTTTCTTGCCTGGTCTCCTGCATACATACCACGCACCTGTGGTATGGTGATATGCGACTCATCCACTATGATCAGATAATCATCCGTAAAATAGTCCATTAAAGTATGTGGTGTTGCTCCTGCCGGACTGCCCGCTAAATGTCTGGAATAGTTCTCGATTCCACTGCAAAATCCGGTCTCTTTTAACATCTCTATATCGAAATTTGTTCTCTCCGCGATCCGCTGTGCCTCTAACAGCTTGTCCTCGCCTTTAAAATATTTTACGCGCTCTTCTAATTCTTTTTCTATATCCACACAGGCACGATTGATCTTTTCCTGCGGCACAACATAGTGGGATGCCGGGAAGATGGAGATATGCTCCAGCCGGCTCTTGATCTCTCCGGTCAGCACATCAATCTCAGTAATTCTGTCTATCTCGTCTCCAAAAAATTCCACACGCACTGCCGTATCACTGTTATTTGCCGGAAAAATCTCCAACGTATCTCCATGCACCCGGAAGGTTCCTCTTCCAAAGTCCATCTCATTTCTTGTATACTGTATATCTATCAACGCCCGGATGACATCATCCCTGTCTTTTTCCATTCCCGGACGCAGAGATACCATCATTCCCATATAGTCTTCCGGACTTCCCAAACCGTAAATACAGGAAACGCTAGCTATCACGATGACATCTTTCCGCTCCACCAACGCGGCGGTCGCCGACAGACGCAGTTTATCGATTTCCTCGTTGATCGAAGAATCTTTTGCGATATAAGTATCCGTCGACGGCACATATGCCTCCGGTTGATAATAATCATAATAGGAAACAAAATATTCCACAGCATTTTCCGGAAAGAATTCTTTGAACTCTCCGTACAACTGTGCCGCCAATGTCTTATTATGCGAGATAATCAGTGTCGGCTTATTCAGTGCAGCTATGACATTTGCCATCGTAAATGTTTTTCCCGAACCCGTAACTCCCAGCAGGGTCTGAAACTGGTTGCCTTCCTGAAAGCCCTTCACCAGTGCCTCAATCGCCTGTGGCTGGTCACCGGTTGGCTGATATTTTGATACTAATTTGAAATGCTCCATAAATTTCTCCTGATCATATCCTGTTATCTATCTGTGATGCTTGCAAAATTTTGCAATATGAATGTTTTGGATCTGTTCTTATTATTGTTACCTGTTTAGTATATCATTCAATATAAAAAAAGTACAGAACAAACTCAAACATTTGTTCTGTACCATATTCCTTATACTCTCACTCTACCTCTTCTCTTCCCCTCTACTCAAATCCCCGGATTCGTTCCACAACCGAATGCCGCCCTGCCAGCAATCGGTAAGCCAGTACCGGAACCGCCACACAGACCGCCAGAACCAGAAGGACTGCTGCCGACACTGGAAGTATCGGAACTGAAAATGCAATGCCACGGTAATTCATCGACTGGTAACACAGATAGGTGATCAGAAGTCCTACGGTCCCTGTCAGGAGTATGGAGCCGCCCGCATAAAAAAGTCCCTCATAGACTAACATCCGATAAACCTGCCGGTCGGTCATGCCCACACTCTCCATGACCGACAGTTCGACCTGTCGGTTCTGAATACTGCCGGAAACCGTATTGATATAATTCATCAGACCGATAAATGCCAAGATCAAAGTAATTCCGATTCCGACACCCTTCATATTTCCCTGTGCCTTTTTCACATTTTCCATTTCTTCTATTTTAGATTCATAAGAAACATCTCTGCTGTCGGAAAGTGACTGAATAGCTTTTATTACTGCCTGTTCCGTCTGAGTGTCATACTCTTCATCATAGAGAACCGTCATATCCTGAACAAACGGATTTTTTACCACTTGCTCTAGCCACTTTTCACTGACGATCAGATTCGGTCCCAGTCCGATCCCTGAATAACGGTTATCATCTGTAACGCCTGCTATCTGAAATGTACATTTTCCCTGCGAAACCGAATTTTCCGGCAGGAGGCAGGTAAGCTCTTTTCCTAAAATCTCCTTTTCCTTTAACTGCACACCGTTTCGATAGAGAATACACACCCTGCCTTCCATAAAATCCTTTTTGTTCACCTTTTTCCGAAACATACTGTTCAGATTTTCAAATTCCGCTTCATCGATTCCTTTCAAATAAGAATAATATTTTTCCGGATGTGCCTTGTAGTCCTCTACCGACTGCTCATACGGTTCAGACATCCACATTTCATATACCGCCCGCATCCATGTGTTGGCAAAATCAGCCTCCCATGGAACCAAGATTTTGGTACTGGTCATCTGGTGCACTTCTTTCACGCCGGAAATATTTTCGATCTTTTTCGTAAAATTGCTATCTAAAATCGGCTTCCAGTCCTTTGTATCCTCTTTCATCAGTGTATCATTGACAATCTCCATATCTGCATCCATGTAATTCGATACAATGGTCCTTGCTCCCTGACTTTCGATCAATGTGATCAGCACTAAAAATACCGAAAGACCGGTTGCTAACGATAAAAATACAACGGCTGTTTTCTTCTTATCCTTTTTCAACTGTCTGCAAGCCATATTTTTTAACACATGACCTCTTTTCGTCCGGTGCGATTTCCGGTTTGATGTGACGGTACGGTATCCAAGTGCCTCCATCGGTGTGACGGCACAGGCAATTGTGACCGGCTTTCTGCTTCCAAGCAGCAGGGTAATGACCGCAATCAGGATCGTCAAAAGGATAATTCCCGGATGAAATGCCACTACGACTTTTTCACGGATGCCAAGGGAACGCACCACCTCCGGGATAATGAAAAACGAAGTCAGCACTCCCGCAAAAAGTCCACCGCCAATTCCAAATATCCCGATCCAGCACATCTGACGTTTCATCAGATTTTTTACCTGCGTTCCGGTCATTCCGACTGTCTGGAGTAAGCCGTAATAGCGGATATTTCCGGAAACCGATAAATAGAGAATATTGTAGATCAAAAGGTATGCACTCAAGCAAGTGATGAATGCCAGTCCCACCATTCCCCTTAAGATCCGTACGGAATTGGAGGTTTCGGCTGTAAAAAACAGTGCCTGCTGCACTCCTAGATCCATCTGCTCCCGAAACTCTTCCTGTTTTTTTGTCGTCAGGATTTTACTTTTGAACTGCAGATACATTCTTCCGGAACGAACATCCGACAACTGATAACCGGACTGCTGATAAAATTTTTTAGAAACAAAAAATACTTTTTTCGTACCGTATCCGTCCCAGATCCCACAGATTTTAAAGGTTTTCTCCTTCGGTTCTGTTCCGTTATCATCACCGTAGGTCAGTGTAAACGTGTCACCGATCCCCAGTCCCGAAAGCCCGCAGTCCTCCAATGCGGTCTGCGTGACCATCACTTCATTTTCCTGTTTCGGATAATGCCCCTTTGTTTCTTTTCTTGCCGGAGCCATGATCTCGTCCCAGTAAGTTTTATCGCTGTAGATCAGCTCCGTATGCAGGGTATCATCCCATTGGGTGCTGATCGCATAACCCGCCACGCCGACTTTTCCTATCTTCGATACCTCACTGCTGTTTTCACACTTTTTTACCTGTTCTTTCGTCATTCCATACATGATAGCATCCATGTCCCCACCACTCAAGCGGATGTTCTGACGTTTTTCCATTTTTACATAGGTAAGTCCTACCGTAAAAATCGAAAAGAGCATAAAAACTGCCAGAAAGACAGCACACACCAGTACCAGATTTTTGCCCTTATTCCGAAAAAAGGAAGTCTTTGCCATCCTTTTGATGACCTGCTGATTATTATTTTTCAGCATCTTCATCACTTCCCTTCCGTATTTTTCCGTCCTCAATACAGACGATCCGGTCTGCGAGCTGCGCAATATCCATATCGTGAGTAATCAGTATCAGTGTCTGCGAAAAACGTTTTGCCGCAACGCGCAAAAGTCCCAACACCTCATGACCTGTTCCGGAGTCCAGGTTTCCTGTCGGCTCATCTGCAAGAATGATCGCCGGTTTCGATGCAAGTGCCCTCGCGATCGCCACGCGTTGCTGCTGGCCGCCGGACAACGTCCCCGGAAGTGCCTCTGCCTTTTCCTGTAAATGCAGCATATCCAAAAGTTCCCCGATAAATTTTTCATCCACATAACCGCCGTCTAACTCGATCGGCAGTACAATATTTTCATAGACATTCAGATCCGGTACCAGATTATAATTCTGGAATACAAATCCCACTTTTCTTCTGCGAAAAATGGCAAGCTGTTCTTTTTTCAATTCCGACAGCTTCTTTCCGTCTACAAAGACCTCTCCCGAAGTCGGGGTGTCGAGTCCGCCCAGCATATGGAGCAGGGTGCTCTTTCCGCTTCCCGATTTTCCGATCATTGCGACAAATTCTCCACGCTCTACCGTAAGATCCACGCCGTCCAATGCTTTTACCGTATTTTCTCCAAGCCGGTAATATTTTTTCAATGCCTGTGTTTCTACCATCCATGTCTTCATCTTTCTTTCCTCCTTATAACACAAGCATAATGGTAAAAAATCTCAAACCTGTCACAATCTTTAACTATCACAAAATTGTGATAATCTGTTCCTGTAAAGCGACGCTCTTTCACAAGGAACTCATTCGCATGTATCTGTTATTTTTCAACCAGTTTTTATCCATTTGGCAGGAAAATCCGAATTTCTGCTCCCGCTCCTGCTTCTGATACCACTTCGATATAACCTTCCTGCATCGAAATGATCTCTCTTGCTAAATAGAGACCCACGCCGATCCCTTCTTCGTCATGCACCTCCGGTTCCCGATAAAACCTTTGAAAAATCTCTGCCTGCCGTTCTTTTGCAATCCCCTTTCCCGTATCTTTGACACTGATCCTTGTAAAAAATTCCTCTTTCTTTGTCGATATCCATATCTTTCCACCGGCATCCGTATACTTAACCGCATTTTCTAACAGATTAAAAACTGCCTCCTCCGTCCATTTGCTGTCGTGAGAAACCGTTAAATCCTCTTCACAGTCCACATAGATTTCCATCTGTTTCTTTCCTGCCCTTGGAACGATCGCCGAAACCGCACGATACAAAGTATCGTATACCGATACATCCTTTTTCCGTATTTCAATAATACCGGTTTCTAAACGCGACATTTTAACCATGCTCTGTATCAGAAAATCCAGTTTTTTAGTCTGCTGCTCCATCCGGTTTAAAAATTCTGCCGTCTCTTTTTCGTCCAAATCCCCTGCCTGCAACAGTTCTAAATAAACTTTCAGATTTGCGATCGGTGTTTTTGTCTGATGTGAAATATCGGAGATCAGCTCCTTCATCTGCTGTTTATCCTTTTTGCTTTCTTCCTCTTTTTCACTCCAGATTTCCTGCAATCTCTTGAAGCGGACCGATATTTTTCCCCACAGGCTGTCATCCATTTCTTCTTCCACGGAAATCTCTGCTCCTGTCGCCAGTGCATCCAATGCCTGCTCCAATTTTTCCGAAAATTGATCTATTTCTTTCTTTTTCCGTCCTAATCTCATGCTTCTGCCCACTGATAACCCATTCCATAAACGTTCAAAATATAGCGATGCTCTTCATCTTCAATCTTTTTACGCAGCCGGTTGACATTGACCGCTAAAGTATGCTTGTCCACATAAGCGCCCGTGGAATCCCACAGTTTTTCTAACAATACGGAATACGTCAAAAGAACTCCTGCATTTTCCGTAAAATAACGAAGCATCCGAAATTCTGTCGGTGTCAGAACACATTCTTTTCCACCGACCCACGCTCTTGCCGCATCAAAATCCACGCGCAAAAATCCATCCTCAAAACATCTGTGTTCCTGTCTCGAACCGTTTCTGCACAAAACATCGATCTTTTTCAAAAGGATTTTCATGGAAAAAGGCTTGGTCACATAGTCCTCTGCCCCCGCTTCATAGCCGCACAGCGCATCCTCTTCTAAATCTCTTGCCGTCAGAAAAAGCACCGGAACCGGTGTGCGTTCCTTCACCCATTTGCAAAAATCAAACCCTTCGCCATCCGGCAGATTGACATCTAAAAGGATCACATCCGCACCTTCTTTTAAAAACAGTGTTTTTGCATTCTGGACAGAATCCGCACTTTCTGTCAGATAGCCTGCTTTTTGCAGTGCATAACAGATTCCTTCTTTTAATTCTCTATCATCCTCAACGATCAGTATTTTTCTCATGATTTTTCTTTATCTTTTCCTCCCACTCATGCAGACGTTTTGCTGCCTCCGGATTCTGTTTTTCCAATCTGTGCTCTAAGCGGACACGGCTTGCCTCTAAACGTTCTAAGACCTCCGGATGTTCCTTTTGTACCTGTTCCATGATCCTGCGTCGTCTCTTTTCGATCAGTTCGAGGATCACGGCACGGTTATCCTGTGCACTCAGATTCTTAGAAAGCTCATCCATGTGCAGCTCCATACGTCTTAGGAACTCGTCCTCGTCAATCACACCCAGGCTGTGCCAGGTTTCCATATATTTTTCTAAGCCCTGCTCTGCTAAATTCTCTAAATCCGGCATCTTTTGAATATTTTCTAAGACAAGGTGTACCCGCTTTTCAATCTCTTCTACCGTATCTTCGCCAAACGCCCAGGTGAACTCTTCCAACGTATTTTCCGCTTCTGCCGGAATACTCATTAAGAATTTCTGTTTTCTCTCATCCAGCTCGCTCAGTACATACGGCTCCTGCAGTCCTGCATCGTGAAGTGCCGCCGTAATGGTACGCCGCACATGACCTTCCTCGATCAGATGACCAATGCCTAACTTTCGCATCTGTACATTGACGGTGTCCATGTGCTCTGTCAAATAAAAACGGATGCCGCGTTTTTGCAAATTTTCCGCTAACAGCTCTAAGCGGTCTGCCGCCGTAATGTCGATTCCCGTGACCGCTCCCGCATCCACGATCACTACTTTGGTATCGTCCTTGATATGGCTTTCAATATCCTCCTGAAAAATCTTTATGTTTGCAAAAAAGAGACTTTCGCTGAACTGATAGATCAGCACATGTTCAATCTCATAAGCATATCGGTTTTTCTTTCTGTCATAAAAACCCTCCCTGCCCGGAATGACTCCCAAAAACGCTCTTGGCGGATTCGTTGCCCGAAGGATCACAGCCACAAAAGAGAGCAGCATTCCGATAATGACTCCGTAAATGGTTCCAAGTAACAGCACGCCTAAAAAAGCCGCCACAAAAATATAAAATTCATTTTTGCTGACCTCATAGAGGCGCTTTGCTAAATCAAACTCCACCACCTTCATCAGTGCAGAAATGACGATCGCCGTCAGCACCGGAACCGGAAGATAGCCGATAAAACCGGTTCCAAACAGCAGTAACAGTATCATGGACAATCCTGCCGTAATGGATACCACCTGTGTTTTTCCACCATACTGCTCATTCATAGAAGTTCTTGATATGCTTCCGTTGACCGGACAGCAGCCCACAAATGCCGCCGCTAAGTTGCTGACACCACAGGCAAGGATTTCCCGGTTGTCATCAATTTTATAGCCATTCTTAAATGCAAAATTATTTTCCGACAAAAGTGTTTCCGCCATGATGACTACCGCCACCATCAATCCGCGTCCCGCTGCCTGTGTCAGATTGACCATTCCCAGTTCCGGGAAGAAAAAGGACGGCATTCCCGGCTCTACTTCTGCTAACAGGCGTACCCCATACTCATCAATATGACAGACACAGGTCAAAAAGACTCCGGCAGCCATGACGACCACCGCCATTGGGAACTTCGGAGCAAATTTTCTCACTACCACGATTGCCACTAAGGAGCATACCCCAAGAATGGCTGAAACTATGTTAATATTTTCACATGCTTTGATGATATGGTGTATCAGTTCTACCAACTCTCCCGAACCGGAACTGCTTCCTAAGATTTTCGGGATCTGCATGAGGATGATCGTCACGGCGATTCCGCTGATGAAGCCTCCCATGACAGGCGTAGAAATAAAATCCACTATTTTCCCCGCATGGAATAAATAAAAGACCAGCAGCCACACACCCGCAAACAGCGCCACCATCGGCACAAACTGCATTGCCTCTTCCGATGCCGGTGCAATGCCAAGCGTCGCTAATGCCGCACCTACGATCGCCGCCGGTGCTGCATCGACTCCCATGATAAACTGTGGCGACGTAGAAAAAATCGCAAATAACAAAATCGGAAATACCGAACCGTAAAGTCCGTAAACTGCCGGAAGTCCTGCCACTTCCGCATACCCCATTGCGATCGGTATAGACACTGCCGCCATGATGATGCCCGAAAGGATATCTTTTGGCAGATACTGTACTTTATAATTTTTGCATGTGTGAAATAGTCCTGTCTTCATTCCAATCTCTCCCTGAATTTTTGTAAAATCGAAACAGGGAATGCCTCGTCTTCCGATGCACTCCCTGTTATTTTTACCTGATTTTCTTTAGCGTCTTCCGCAACACTGTTTGTATTTCTTTCCACTGCCACATGGACATGGATCATTCGGATATACCTTTGCTGTCTCACGGCGCTTTGGAGTCGCTGCCACAGAATCATCTTTATTCGTTCCGGTTACTTTTGCAACCTGTTCTCTCTCTACCTTCTGCTCAATGCGGACATGGAAGAGAAGTCTTACGGTATCTTCCTGAATGTTCGCGATCATATCATCGAACATATCAAATCCGCTCATCTTGTATTCTACTAACGGATCTTTCTGTCCATATGCCTGCAACCCGATACCCTGACGGAGCTGGTCCATATCATCAATATGATCCATCCATTTTCTGTCGATAACCTTTAATAAGATCACACGCTCTAATTCACGCAGTGCTTCCGGTTCCGGGAACTCTGCTTCTTTTGCTTCGTACAGCTTCACTGCCTGTTCTTTCAGCTTATGCTTTAACTCTTTGACATCTTTTACTTCATCTGTCAGTGCTGCCGTGATCGGTTTTAACGGAATGATCGGAAGTAACAGCTCATTCAGTTCTGTTAAATTCCAGTCCTCTTTTGGAATATCGGAGGAAATACAGATATCGATCGTATTTTCCACACGATCCGTGATCATCTTATAGATCACATCCCGCATACTTTCGCCGTTTAATACGCGGCGGCGCTCTTCGTAGATGATCTCTCTCTGATCGTTCATAACCTGATCATATTCTAACAGATTTTTACGGATACCAAAGTTGTTACCCTCGATCTTCATCTGTGCTTTTTCAATCGCATTGGTCAGCATCTTATGCTGAATCTGTTCATTTTCCGGAACACCAAGCGTATTGAATACTTCCATCAGCTTCTCAGAACCGAACAGACGCATCAGATCGTCCTCTAAGGAAATGAAGAACTGGGATTCACCCGGATCTCCCTGACGGCCTGAACGTCCACGCAACTGGTTATCAATACGTCTGGATTCGTGACGCTCTGTACCGATGATCTTCAGACCGCCCGCAGCGCGTGCTTCATCGTCTAACTTAATATCGGTACCACGGCCTGCCATGTTGGTTGCGATCGTAACTGCTCCGTGCAATCCGGCATCTGCTACGATTTCTGCTTCCATTTCATGGAACTTCGCATTTAAGACCTTATGCTGAATTCCTGCTTTTTTCAAAAGCCGGCTGATTTCCTCGGAAATATCAATGGTAATGGTTCCGACCAATACCGGCTGACCTTTTTCATGTGCCTTGATCACTTCCTCAACTACTGCATGATATTTTTCTTTTTTCGTCTTATAAACGGCATCCTGTAAGTCCTCACGGATAATCGGTTTATTCGTAGGAATGACGATAACGTCCATTCCGTAAATATCACGAAACTCTTTTTCCTCTGTTAAAGCGGTACCTGTCATACCTGCTTTTTTATCATATTTATTAAAGAAGTTCTGGAAAGTAATGGTTGCTAATGTCTTACTTTCTCTCTTAACCTTTACATGCTCTTTTGCCTCAATTGCCTGATGCAGTCCGTCAGAATAACGGCGGCCCGGCATGATACGTCCGGTAAACTCATCTACGATCAATACCTGATCATCCTGAACGACATAGTCCTGATCGCGGAACATCAGATTGTGTGCACGGAGTGCTAAAATAATGTTGTGCTGGATTTCTAAGTTGTCCGGATCTGCAAGGTTGTCAATCTTAAAGAACTGCTCTACCTTCTTCACACCATCCTGTGTCAGGTTTACGACTTTATCTTTTTCATTTACGATAAAATCTCCGCTCTCTTCCACTTCAATTCCCATGATGGCATCCATCTTGGAAAACTCCTGGCTCTCTTCGCCTCGTACCAATTGTCTTGCTAAAATATCGCAGGCTTCATAAAGACTGGTAGATTTTCCACTCTGACCGGAAATAATAAGCGGTGTTCTCGCTTCGTCGATCAATACGGAGTCAACCTCGTCGATAATTGCATAATGAAGGCCTCTTTGTACCAGCTGCTCCTTGTAAATGACCATGTTATCTCTCAGGTAGTCAAATCCAAGTTCATTATTCGTAATATAAGTAATATCACAGTTATATGCCTCGCGGCGCTCATCGTTGTCCATACTATTTAAAACCACACCTACGGTCAGTCCTAAAAATTCATGAACTTTTCCCATCCACTCAGCATCACGTTTTGCCAGATAGTCGTTGACTGTTACGATCTGG
>OIWO01002207.1_pt1 | contig 13470 bp, 6 predicted proteins | sample 1587641 | NCBI WGS metagenome assembly OIWO01 (sample SAMEA3888924, study PRJEB22519) | human gut metagenome | biome: human gut; feature: human-associated habitat; material: faeces | place: Denmark | collected 2010
ATCCCCTGTCCAAGCCGGTCAAGGCGCTCTATGTCGATGACCGGGACGATCTGTGGATCGGGACCAAAAACGACGGGATCTTGCGTATCCGCGATTTCTACGACTGCGAGACCTACACCCGGGAAAATACGTCCAGCTATACGACGGCAAATTCGGAGTTGCAGCACAATGCCGTCTATGCCTTTGCCCGCAGTCGCAGGAACGTGCTGTGGATTGCCACCGACGGCGGTATCAGCTATTATTCGTATGCCGCCGGACGGATCATTCCGCTGGCCGACCGGAATCGGCTGCAATATGTGCATGCGCTTTACGAAGATGCCGAAGGCATTCTGTGGGCGGCAACGGTTGGAAAAGGCGTCTATCGCCTCCGCATCGCGGAATCGGGTGAAACCCTCCGTATCGCGGAACTTCGGTCGCTGGATTTGGGCGAAGAGACCCGGAAAATGAATTTTTTCTTCTCTGTCAAAGAAACCGCCGATGGAAGCCTCTGGTTCTGCAACCACGGATTCGGAGTATTCCGATATGATCGGAAAAACGACCGTGCTGAAAAGATTGCGTTCGATCCGCAGCGGGGGGGACCGATAAACGACGTAACTGCAATGGCAGCCTGTTCCGATGGGACACTCTGGTTCGGAACGGGATGTGGCATCACTTGTTACGACAACGCAGCCGGAAAAGAGAAGCCGGCACCCAAATACGGGAACGAACTGTTGCGTTCCGGGGTGATACACGGGATCATTGCCGATACGCTCGACAATCTGTGGGTAAGCACCAATGCCGGAATCGTCCGCTATACGCCTGCCACAAACCGTTCGGTATCCTACGACAGCTCTTACGGGCTGGACGTCTCGGAATTCAGCGACGGCGCTGATTTTTACGACCGCCGCACGGGCAGTCTGCTTTTCGGCGGTAACAACGGATTCGTCATCTTGTCGGGTGCACAACAGCCCGCTACCACCGAATCCTACACGCCGCCCCTCCGGTTTCGGAATCTGCTCATCGGCGGGAAGGAGTACAGTCTAAGCGGCCTGATACAGCGCGGATGTCTGACGCTTCCCCACCGGCAAGCGTCGTTCGCGCTGTCGCTCATTGCCCTCGATTACATCTATGGGGACAACTACTCCTATTTATTCAATCTGGGCAATAGCAACGATGGTTGGATAGACAACTTCCGGAACCCTCAACTCTCTTTCGTCAACCTGCACTCCGGGATACACACGCTACGGGTCCGCTACCGTAATAATACTACGGGAGAACTGAGTCCGGAAAGTTTGCTGAAAATCCGGATACAGCCTCCGGTATACGCCTCGTGGTGGGCTATTACACTCTACGTTGCCGCATTTGCAGGCTGTGCGCTGTTGCTTATCCGCTATCTGCATATTCGCCACAAGATTCGAGAACAGCGCAAACGCACGATTTTCGAGCGCCAATACAACGAGGTGCTCTATAAGTCACGGATCAATGCTTTTACGAATATTACGACCGACCTGGCGCTTCCGCTGACGCTCATCAACGGCCCCTGCCAGCAGATTCTGGCCCACCGCACGACGGACGGAGTGGTGCGGCAATGGGCCGAACTCATCCGGACGAATGCGAGCAAGATCAGCGACCTGGTCGGTTTGATCCACTCTTTGACCGGAGACCCTGCCCGGGAGTCCAACGCCAGGACCGAATGGGTCGATGTCTCTCGCCTTACGGAAAACATCGCCCAGACATTCTTCGACCGGGCCAAGGCGAATGAAGTTGATTTCCAGGTCTCCGTGGTTCCGAACCTATTGTTCCCGAGCATTCCCCATCTGTTGATGACGATCATCAACCTGATGATTGCCAATACCTTCGACAGGAATGAGGCGGTCCGGTCCGGAAGCGTTTCGCTCCTCGTCGAACGACGGGAGGAACGGTTGCGGATAGCAGTCTCGACACAAAGCCGGAAACTTGACAGGGAAGTGCTATTCCTGATCTCCGACCTGCACCGATTCCTCGATTACCTCGGCAGCGACCATCACGTCCGCCCTATCAAGAACGACATGGAGCTGGCGATCTGTTACAGTCTTGTCGATAAACTGCATGGCGAATTCGATATCAGCGACGATGGGGCCTCGCTCGTGGTGTCGCTGCCGCAGCAGCCGGTTTCGCAAGTCATGCCGGAGATCGTCCGGGAGCCAGAGGAAGCACCTCCGGCTCCGGACGAGCTGGATTCAGACGAAACGCAGCATCTCGGACTACGGCCTTCGATGCTGCTCATCAGCGAAGACCGGGATATGGAGGCGTTTATTGTATCGCTGTTCAAGGAGGAGTACGACGTTCATTTCTACCATGACGTTGACTCGCTGGACAAAGCCTCCTGGCGTATTGTGCTGTGCAATCCGACACTGCTCAGCGACTGGACACTCGACATTATCCGCACGATCCGGCAGGCCAAACGATTCCGGCTGGTGCCGATCATCCTGATCACGGCGACCCCGCATCCGGAGCTGAAACTCATGGAATCGGGACTGGACGTGGATCTATGCCTGCCCCTGCCACTCAATATCCTGCACCTGCGTAACGCCGTGAACCGGCAGATGCAGCGTTACGATTCGTTCAGGGATATCGATGACTCCGTGTACGGATCATTCGACACGGTACAGGGCCGGATGCTGCAAAAAGAGGATCGGGAATTCCTTAACAGAATGTTGGAAATCATCCAGCAGAATATCTTTAATCCAAAACTTTCGACCCACTACATCGCTTCGCAGATGGGAGTCTGCAAGACGACATTCTATAACCGGATCGGCACGATAACCAGCCGTTCGCCCGTCGCTGTCATCAAGGAATTCAGGCTCGGATATGCCGAACGCCTGCTGGTACAGACAAAATTGTCCATCGATGAGATCATCTATAAATCGGGATTCGTAAACCGCAGTACTTTTTTCAGAAATTTTATGGCTCGCTACGGTTGTACGCCGAAAGTTTACCGCGAGCAGAAGATTGCCGAGATAAAGGGAATCGACTCTTCATTCGCAAACGGAGATTAAGTTTGGGTATGGCATGGTGTTACTGTTGATGTGTTCTTAATGCCATAGAGACAGAACGGAATCGACCTTCACGATTCTGTTCGCAAGCTGGCTTCTCTATGTTCTGGGGTGCGATGTGCTGGTCGCAAAAATTAGGAAAAACAATACTGGGTTCCACTAGTTGGAACTACTCTATTTAGACCGGAAGAGAGAAGAGGCGAGCAATCTAACCTATTCGACATTGTTACCACCAACGCCTTTCCAAATATCATAATCGGGAAAATTATTCGGTCTGGAGCAGCTCATAAAGGATATACGACGAATATCGTGTTTAGGGCATTATCTTGCCTGCCGAAGCATAAAGACATATGAAGGGAATGATTGGATATAATCGTTTCCCCCAAAAATACTTAAGACCATTTGACAATGAACTATTTGTTGATTGAAGAAAGGACATGGTACAATTTACAAGCAACGTTCGTCGTATCGGTGAAAAGATGCGACGGATGGACCGATATTTCAATCCGACAACCGACAGCAGTTGAATAGACAACGCAGATGTTTGCTGGTGGCTGAATATTTCGAAGTGAACATTGCAATATTATCCGCACTTTTCAGGCTGTTTGCGGAGTATGGAATATTTTGTGTGCATATTGAAGCAAATAAGAGCATTTCAATCTGTTTGCCAATACTTATTAATTAGAGGCCACAATCTTTGGCGAAGCAGGGTTGTTCCGAAAAAGCCCGTTTCCCATTTACAAAGTGTGTGCATGGTGGATTTTGACGTTTATTGGCAGATTTGAATGAGCGCTATGCGTCGAATAACACTATTTGTGCATAATTTCCGGGCTTTTTAATCGTATCTGGCTATGGCAGTCATGGCATCCGATACCTTAATGTTTCAGTTTCTCGATTTTGCCTTCGCCCTTGAGTTAGCGAGTTCACTTTCCGTCTTTTCATTTTCAGCAAGCAACAAGCTGAAGAGCTTCTGAATATCCTTCTGATTCAACAGGTCACGATAGTATTGAGCTGAGGAAACGTTCAGGGCTTCCGAACCGGCTATACCGACACTCGACCGTCCGGATTCCATATCCTGCATTTGCCAAATAGGCGTAAAAGTATTATATTTGAAATATAATCTTCGTACATGCTTCCCAAAATGAAAAAAAACGCTATCTCCGAGAAAGAATTCGGGCGCGTATTTTCTGAATACAACCGCCGGTTCATCGAAGTTGCCTATCGTTACGTTCGGGATCAGGACATTGCCGAAGATGTGGTGTCGGACAGCTTCGCAGCGTGTTGGGAGATGAGGGAGCGACTTACCGACGAAGATAACCTGCCCGCCTATATCCTGACTGCCGTTAAAAACAAGTGCCTGAATCACCTGCGCTCCAAACTGCGGCATCTCCAAATTTCGAAAAAGATTCACTCCGTGCAACAACGGCTGATTCAAGCCGATATTCATTCATTGACCGCCTGCAATCCTGACGAATTGATTTCGAACGAGATCCGTTCGATCCTCGAAGATGCACTCGGCCGTATGCCCGATCTGACACGGAAGATCTTCATGGGAAGCCGTTACGAAGGCAAAAGCTACAAAGAACTCGCCGACGAACTGCACATAGCTTATACCCATGTGAATTTTGAGATGCGCCGCGCGCTGAAAATCCTACGGGAAGAGTTCAAGGACTATATTCCGGTCTTGATCCTATTGTTGGAAATCGGCGACATGCTGTAAATTCTCCTTTCTCCAGTTCTTTTTTGGTCCAAAACAGACCGCCTTACTACTGAGACGGTCTATTCGTTTGTTTATTATATAAACGGCAAAACCGAAAACGCATGAACGATTCTCTGCTGTACAAATTTATCTGCAACGAAACCTCGGAAGAAGAGACCGAAGTCGTGCTGGACTGGCTGGATGCCGATCCCGCCAATCAACATTATTTTGACCGGCTGGACCGGCTGCTGAATATCGTCCGGCTGAATGATCCGACCGGAGGATGCAGCACCCGCAAACCGGTCTTCCTTCACCGGCACCCGATCGTTGCATGGAGTCTCCGCATAGCGGCCGTGCTATGTCTCTGCCTAGGTGCAAGTTATTTTGCAGCCTCGGCGATGTTCGAGAGCAAGGCCCGAAAGACGATCGGCGTATTCATCCCCGAAGGCCAACGCATGTGCATGACGCTCGGCGACGGTACGACCGTATGGCTCAACTCCGGAACAAGACTCGAATATCCGGTAGTTTTCGGGTCGAAAGAGCGGCGCGTAAAAGTCTCCGGAGAGGCCTTGTTCGACGTCAAACACGACGCTGCTCATCCCTTCATCGTCGAAACCTTCGCCTGCGAGGTGGAGGTACTCGGAACGAAATTCAACGTGAAGGCAAACGAAAAGACCCGGGATTTCGCTACGGCTCTGTTGCGCGGGCGACTCAAAGTAACCAATGTTCGGAATCCAAGTGAGCGGATCATGATGCACACCGACGATATGGTCTGCCTGAAAGAGGGCGGACTCGTATTGACGAAGATCGACGATCCTGACGATTACCTGTGGGCCGAAGGTTTCATCAATATCCGCAGTTCGTCGTTCGAAGAGTTGATGAAGAGACTGGAAAAGACCTACGGCACGAGAATCATCATCGAACGCAAAACTTGTCCCCATCTGGAAGTCATCCGAGGTAAAATCCCATTTCAATGGGGCTGGACTATGTCCTCCGAACGTTGCAGAAGTTCACACCATTTGAATATGTCCGAGACAACGATGCGAACGTCATCCGCATCCGATAGGGGGGGCAAATGTTTCACCTTTGTAAAACATCCAAATCACGATGCCTATGAAGCAGAGCCTTTGAAACACGGTTCCGCGATCCGATAAAAAAACCTGCGGAAACCCTATTTCCCGCAGGCGGTGTGGTCGGCGGAATCAACCCCATTCCTAACAACCACTAATCTACAAATTTATGAATAAAAATTTTATTCAGCAAATCCGCCGTTCATTTGTGGTACTGCTCCTATGTTTCTCATTGCTGCCGGCGGCTTCGGTACAAGCGCAACGGCAGCCCCGCCTGACATTGAAATTGCAGCAAGTTAGCATGGAGCAGGCCCTCAACGAGATTGAAAAGCGGATTTCCTCCTACTTCATCGTCAACAAAGGTGTCGACATCGGAAGAATTGTGAGCGTCGATGCCGTGGACCAGCCGCTGAGCACAGTTCTGGATCAACTGATCGAAGGGACGAATTACATCTATAAAATCAACAGCGCAAACATTATACTCTCAGTCCGGCCTTCGGAAAGCCCCAACTCATCCAAAGTCCGTATCGAAGGAACGGTCTCGGACACCAAGGGTCAGCCTATCGTCGGAGCCGCCGTCGTCGTCAAAGGTACGACGCTCGGCACAAGCACCGACGTCGACGGAAAATTCACATTGACCCTGCCGGTCCCGATGGACGAGACCGTACTGTCGGCCAACTATCTGGGTTACGAACCGGCGGAGATTCCCGTCGGCAATCGCTCCGAGATCCGAATCGTCCTCAAAGAGTCGGCCGTGGGTATCGCCGACATCGTGGTAGTCGGATATGGCACGCAAAAAAAGGTCAACGTGACCGGAGCCGTGAGCCAGATCACCACCGAAGAGATGAAAGACCGTCCCGTAACCTCCATGTCCCAAGCACTCCAAGGAGTCGTCCCCAACCTGAATGTGACTTTTGGCTCGGGACAACCCGGAACGGGAGGTTCGCTGAACATCCGCGGCACGACCTCCATCAATGGAGGATCGCCATTGGTGCTCATCGACGGCGTACCCGGCAACATCGACCGTATCAATGTCAACGACGTAGAGAGCATCTCGGTCCTCAAAGACGCTTCTGCGTCGGCCGTCTACGGCGCCCGGGCTGCCTTCGGTGTCATTCTGGTCACGACCAAGTCCGCCAAAGAGGGAAAGATGTCGGTCCATTATCAGAACAATTTCGCATGGACGACACATGCCTCCTCCACGGACTACATCACCGAAGGATATACGAATGCCCGAATCAACGACAATGCATTTTTCATGGCCCAAGGAGCGCACCTGTTCCGTTACACGGACGAAGACTGGGCCGAAATGGAAGCCCGTATCCACGACAAAACCGAGAATCCCGAACGCCCGTGGGTCGTCGTCAAACCCCACAATGGTCGCGACCGTTACAATTATTACGGGAATTTCGACTGGTTCGACTATTTTTACAGCAAATGGCGTCCCAAGCAGTCGCACGACCTCAGCATATCGGGGTCATCCGAAAAGATCCGATACCTGCTTTCGGGCAGCTACTCGCGCGAGCAGGGCATTTTCCGCATCGCGCCGGACGTGAACAAACGCTACAACTTCCGCGTAAAGGTCGATGCGGACATCACCCCTTGGCTCACCGTGAGCAGCAATACCCGCTATTTCAAATCCGATTACTCGTGGAAAGGATTCAATCAAGCCTTTACACCGTCGTCGGACAACCTCATCGGATCGGGCGACGCACAATTCTACGTTCCTTATTACCATTATCATCCTCAATACGTCCCGTTCAATCCCGACGGCACGTTGACGGGAAACTCCGAGATGTCGAACTATACGATGGGATTCGGATTGCACGCAATTCAAGAGAACGGACAGTCGAAAGGGAGCCAGAAATATTCCGAATTCTCGTCGACCTTCCAGGTTGTGTTAAAACCGGCGAAAGGACTGATGTTGACAGGAAATTACACCTATACACACGATCTGTTCGAACGCTACTACCGTTCGACGAAGGTACAGTACTCGCTCTATCCGGGGCAGTTGAGTGACTGGAACTGGACAGCACTGAACACCGACCAGTTGACCGAACGGATGTATACGAACAACTTGCAGGTTTTCAACGTCTTCGCCAACTACGACGCGACGTGGGGCCGCCACGGAGTGAAACTGATGGCCGGATTCAATCAGGAGGTGCTCCAATACAAGAATATCAAGGCCAGCGGAACAAACCTGCTGTCGCAGACTCTCAATGATCTCAATCTGGCTACGGGAGAAACGCCCGTGATCGGTGGCGGTGCCAGCGAATATGCGTTGCGCGGAGCCTTCTGGCGGATCAATTACGATTTCGACGGAAAATACCTCGCCGAGATCAGCGGCCGTTACGACGGGACGTCGCGGTTTCCGAAAAATTCACGGTTCGCCGTATTTCCCTCCTTTTCGCTGGGCTACCGTATCAGCGAGGAACCCTACTTCGAACCGTTGCGCAAAGTGATCGACAACCTGAAAATCCGTTACTCCTACGGGATGCTGGGCAATCAGGAAGTAGCCACCTACGCCTATATCGCCTCGATGGCCTCCGCCAATTCATCATGGCTGGATAACGGGCAATACATCAAACAAGTATCTGTGCCGGCTGCCGTAGCGAAGAATCTGACATGGGAGTTGGCAACGACGAACAACATCGGCGTCGATCTGGATTTGTTCAACAACCGCCTCTCTTTTGTCTTCGACTACTATACGCGTGATACGAAGGACATGCTTACGCAGGGGCGTAAACTGCCGGCCGTCTTCGGAACGGGCGAACCCAAAGAGAACGCTGCCGATCTGCGGACGACGGGCTATGAGATCTCGCTTTCATGGCGGGATGAGTTCAAAGCCGGACGCCATCCGTTCCACTATGGTCTGTCGTTCATACTGGCCGACGCCACTTCAAAGATCACCAAATTCGACAATCCCGCCGGATTACTGAGTTCCCACCGTGTAGGAGAGGAGATCGGCGAACTATGGGGATATGTCTACGACGGATTTTTCCAGACCGACGAAGAGGCCGCGGAATATACTTCCCGCGTGAAATACGGCAACGTCGCCCAATTCGGCAATGCAGGCGGTTACAAGGCCGGAGACATCCGCATCCGTGACGTGGACGGCAATGGCTACATCAACGAAGGCGCCAATACGGTTTCTAATCCGGGCGACAAAGTCAAACTAGGCAATTCGACGCCGCGCTATTCCTACGGCATCACCCTCACGGCAAGCTGGAACGGCATCGACCTTTACATGCTCTTTCAGGGCATAGGCAGCAAAGACTGGTATCCGCCCGGGGAGACGACGCTCTTTTGGGGTCCCTACTCGCGCCCTTACGCTTCATTCATCCCGCGGGACTTCATGGACAAAGTCTGGTCTCCGGAGAACCCCGACGCTTATTTCCCCCGTCTGATCGGCTACCGGCATGGGCAGGATCTGGGCCACATCAACTCAATGTACCTTCAAGATATCGGTTATTGCAAACTGCGTAACATCACACTCGGATACACGTTCCCTGACAAATGGATGAGAAAGATCGGAATCTCGAAATTCCGCCTCTATGCCAGCGGAGAGAATCTTTTCACATGGAGTAAGCTCGAAAGCGACTACATCGATCCCGAAGAGACAATGGTCTATTCGGATGCCCGTACCTACCCCATGGGGCGCACGATCTCTTTTGGCATAGAATTGTCATTTTAAAAACCCATGCGAATTATGAAAAAATACAACTTGTTGGCGGTCCTGTTCCTGTTGGGGATTTGTAGTTGCAACGACGATTTCATGGAGCGCTATCCTCTGGATTCCCTTGCTCCGGAGAACTATTTCCGCAATGAAGCGGAACTGAAAGCCTATACGAACAGTTTTTTCAGTATCCTTCCCGATCTGGCCAATGGGTTCTACACCGGCTATCGTCAGGGCGACGATATCGTTCAGAAGACCGTTCCGACTGAATTCCGTTCCGATCTAAGAACTGTTCCGGCCAGCGGCGGAGGATGGACATGGAACGGACTGCGGTCGATCAATTTCTTTCTGGCCAACTCGCATCGTTGTCCGGACCGGACCGCAAGAGAGAAATACGACGGTATCGCCCGTTTCTGGCGCGCCTACTTCTATTTCGACAAACTCGTTCGTTTCGGTGATGTACCGTGGTATGACAAACCGATCGAACAGGACGATGAGGCCGCACTGATGCAACCGCGGCTGTCGCGCGGTGAAATCTTCCGCAAAATGCTTGAAGACATTGACTACGCGATTACCTACGCCCCGGACGAACGCAATGCCTCGCACATTACTCGGTGGACGGCACTCGCATTGAAATCGCGCATGTGTCTTTTCGAAGGGACTTGGCGCAAATACCGCGACTTGACTGGCTGGGAGGAGATTCTCGGACAATGTGCAGACGCCTCGCTGAAAATGATCGAACAGAGCGGATATTCGGTACACGTGTCGACGGCAGACGAAGCCTATCGCGAACTGTTTCTTTCCGAGACTCCCTATGCCGACGAGATCATCCTGGCTTCGACCTACAACAACGACCTGAATCGCAACCATTATGTCAATCTGCACCTGCAAGGTCCTTCGCAAGCTCTCTGCGGAATGACCCGCGCATTATTTTGTTCCTACCTGTGTGCAGACGGTACGTGTTATACGGAACGCGAGGGATATGCTACGGAGGAGTTCTTCGCCTCGACCTGCAACCGTGATCCGCGTCTGTCGCAGTCGATTCGCACGGCCGGATATCACTATCCGAACCAAAAAAACGAACTGCTGCCCGATCTGGGATGCACCATGACCGGCTACATGCTCACCAAATATGTCACCAACGTGACGACGGTCAACGGAACGAATGCACTCCCTCATTTCCGTTATGCCGAGATACTGTTGAACTACGCCGAAGCAAAAGCCGAACTGGGAATGCTGGAACAAGATGATATCAATCTGTCTATCAAATTACTGCGCGATCGGGTAGGAATGCCGAACATGAATATGGAAAAGGCTAATTCCTCACCGGACCCCTATCTGGCCGAACAATATCCGGGCGTGAGCGGCCCCGACCAAGGCGTCATCCTCGAAATTCGCCGCGAACGCGGCTGCGAATTGATATTGGAAAACGTCCGCTGGGACGATGATATGCGTTGGGGTATGGGCAAACTGGCCGAACGGCCCTGGTACGGCGTCTATGTAGGCGAGCTGGACAAAGCATACGATATGGACGGCGACGGGAAGGACGACGTCTGCTTCGTGCGCAAGGAGCCCGAACGCCCGCAGGCCGGCATCACCTATCGCGTGCTGGGCGACGATTTCTCGCTGACCGACGGCGACAGTGGTTACATCGAGTGCTACATCCGCATGACGCGCAAGTGGGACGATAAAAAATATGTGCGCCCCATACCGACGACAGCACTCAACGACAATCCCGCACTGGGACAGAACTACGGATGGGAAAAATAATAACGTACCAAACACCACGAATATCACCATGAAACGAATCAATAAATGGGCCTTGCTGCTGACCGCAAGTTATTGCGTACTGGCCGTCGGGTGCAAGGACGACGAAGGGAGTTACCTCGTTCGCGAAACCGATGTCATCCAGTTTTCGAGCAATCTGGCCTCTTCGCAGCGCATCACGCTGCGTTGCAACGGCGCATGGCGCTCGGTCGTACCCGAAGATGCCCAGTGGCTCTCGACGACTCCTTCGGAGGGCGTCGGTACGGGCGAATTCGAATGGATCACCGTTTCGGCCACGCACAACCGCTCGGCCGAACGCACAGCAACGCTCTACTTGGAATGCAACGGCGTACAATATCCGATTACGGTGACACAAGCCAACGGAGCGATCATCTACGGCACACCGATGCTTGACGGAAATCTCATCGAGGGCGAAGCGTCGGAAGCCCGCATCCGGTTCACCTACTCCAACGCCTACGGCGACGAGACGATTGCGGTGAAATGCACGCCCAGCGGCGACTGCGACGGGTTGTCGGTAGCCGGCACCTCGTTCGAACTGACCAACGGCGGCGCAACGCTGGCGCTCGACATCGAGGGTACGCCGACGAAACCCGGATACGCCACCTTCGCCGTGAGCGTCGACGATCAGCCGATCGGCGAGGTGCGCGCCAAGGTCTACTCCGTCAGCGAAATGCCCGTCGAAGGACTGCCCGTACAGTGGCGTTTCAGCGAAATCATGGGCGGCGATCCCGAAAAAACGGATCTGCAAAACCGTCAGCCCGAGTGGACGACCGACAAACATACGCTCAACTCCGATGTCGGTTCGGCCACCATCACGGTCGTCGAAGCCGAAGGCAAAACTGCGGCAGCACTGAACTCATGGGGCTACAACAACGGCCATGCTTACATCAAAGGTCTCTATTACAACGACTATTGGCTGATGACCATTCCGGTCAAATACGTCGCTTCGGGCACCGTCCTCAATGCGAAAGGCTGCTTCGGCGGATCGGGTTCGGCCGCAGCGTTCTTCCTGCTCGAATACTCGGCTGACGGCCTGACATGGCATCAGGCCGACGGCGCGAAGACGGAGACCTTCACCATCAAGGAGAAGCCGGTCGAGGCCATCTATCACGTGCAGGCTTGCGACGTACCGAAATTCCCCGACGACGCGGCATGTTCGTTCGACTGCACGTTCCCCGTCGAGGTGGATATTCCCAACGGCAACCTCTACATCCGCTTGCGGGTCTCGGCCAACATCCGTATCACACAGAACAACACCATCACGACGGGCGGAGGAGGTTCGAACCGTCTGGCAAAGACATGGTCGGTTTCCGTAGTCGAGTAATCGAAAAACAACGAATAGCATGAAAAAACAGATCATTGCGACGCTGCTCCTATTAACGACGACGGCGTCGAACATCGGTTGTACGGACGATAGTCCGGCACAAATTACCTCGCTCAAACTCAATCGCACGGAACTTACACTCCAACCCGGCGAAACCTTTCAACTGGAAGCCACGACCCGACCTGCAGACGCCGGCGTACCAATCAAATGGAGCAGTTCCAACGAGGCGGTGGCGGCGGTCGACGAACGAGGACTCGTCACAGGCACAGGTTACGGCGCCGCCCTCGTCACGGCACGCTACGGCAGTTACTCGGCCAAATGTTCCGTGACGCTGAACGCAGAACAAGTTTGGGATCCTTCGCAGGCTCTCGCGGCTCCGCTCTCATCGGACATCGTTCACAGCAAGAACGTCCTGCTGTATGCACCCCGCCGCATTTTACAGGGTTTCGACATCCTCCCGAACGGCGAGATCTACTACTCACAGGTCGGCAGTAACGCCTACACGCTCAATATCTGTCGGGCAGCAGGCCCCAACCAGAACGCCCAGGACGAAGTGATGATCCTCAAACATTTCGGCCACGGCACGCAGATCGTCGCCGAGAAAGCCTCAGACGGAAAGACTTACATTTGGCTCAACAGCAATGCCTCGGTCGACGACAGCGGCGAATACGGCAACAACTGGTCGTTCTCGCGCGTGGAGTTTGTACCCGGAACGAACGAAGCAGACGGCTATGCCGGCGATACCTTCTTTCTGAACAAGGAACAGCAGTACGATCAACAGGTGGCCGTCGATTTCGATGCACGCCGATTGCTGGTGGGTTCGCGTAAATCGGGCGTGCGCCATTTCTGGATTTTCGACCTCGACGAAGCGTTGGCCCTGCCGCTCAAGAAGATGACGG
>OIWO01002217.1_pt1 | contig 13406 bp, 9 predicted proteins | sample 1587641 | NCBI WGS metagenome assembly OIWO01 (sample SAMEA3888924, study PRJEB22519) | human gut metagenome | biome: human gut; feature: human-associated habitat; material: faeces | place: Denmark | collected 2010
GAGTAAATTGTACACCTTAGCCACAGACGACAACACAAGCACTGCCGAAAGCGGAGATTTAATCAATGGAAAAGGAAATAATCTAACAGCTCCAGATAACGGTCTTTATTTATTTGAGGTATCTTTGAAAGAGCTGAAATATAGTGTCAAAGCCGTAACAGGCATCTATTGCTACTTAGGCATATCCGGCAACGATGACCTTCCCCCCTTACAGTCTACTGACACAGAAGGATTATACACAGGGACTATTACATTAGACCAAGATTCCGAATATGGTGTAAAATTCATAATAAATAATGACTGGGCAGGATCTTACGGAGGATACGATGGCAAACTATATTACAATGCCAACAAAGGAATATATCCAGTAACTACCGGAACTTACGATATCAGTGTAGACTTGATAAACGGCACTTATACTATCCAATCTATAAATTAAGATATTATTATATGAAACGATTAAAATATATACTACTTACGGCTTCCGCACTATTGTGCGGAACCTTCTTCACCGCTTGCAGCGATGATAACGACACTCCCACTTTTCCGGAGAAAACAGAAACAGTTTACGATATGTCCGGCTTTGTTCGGGGAGCAGACGTCAGTTGGCTCACAGAGATGGAAAGTTCCGGCTATAAATTCTACAATGCTAAAGGTCAAGAACAAGAATGTATGTCATTGCTACGTGACTTAGGTATGAATGCTATCCGCTTGCGCGTTTGGGTCAATCCGGAAAATCCGACAGAAAAAGATAACGTATACGGTTGGTGTAACAAAGAAGATGTCGTACTCAAAGCGTGGCGAGCACATAATTTAGGTTATCGTCTCATGATAGATTTCCATTACAGTGATGCTTGGGCAGATCCCGGTAAACAATACAAACCTCAAGCATGGAAAGACCACTCGGTAGAACAATTGCAGGAGGATATCGCCAAGCATACCAAAGATGTACTCAACACTCTGAAAGAAAAAGGTATAGATGTAGAATGGGTACAAGTGGGCAACGAAACTCGATACGGAATGTTGTTCGATGAAGGCAATATAAATAAAGAAAATGGAACCGTAAATTTTGCCAAGTTCGTAACAGCAGGTTATAATGCAGTAAAAGAAGTTTATCCGCAGGCTAAAGTCATCGTACATATAGACCGTGGAAATGAAATTGGACAATTCCAGAAAGTATTCGGAGATCTACAAGCTAATCAAGCCAAATGGGATATCATCGGAATGTCTCTTTATCCTCAAATGGATCCTGACAATGAAGAAGATTCCAATTTTGTTGCAGCAGATTGGCGTAAAATGAACACAGATTGTATCGCAAATATGCAAAAACTCTATGAAGAATTCAACACACCCGTTATGATGTGTGAAATAGGCATGACATGGAACAATGAAAACGCCGAAGCATTTTATACAGACTTCATTACTAAAGCTAAATTACTAGGTACTGATATATGTCCCGGAGTATTCGCTTGGGAACCTCAATGCTATGGCGGTTGGAAGGGATATCACAAAGGTATGTTCGATGACGACGGAAGACCTACCAATTCATTTAATGCCTTCAAGCGATAAATTTATTGATTAGTTTTTATACCTTTACACCGGCATTACTATGTGAATGTAATGCCGGACATTGACATTTAATAAATCCAACTAATAGTATACCTGAAAAGCAAAAATGAACATGAAACATCCCAAACAGTTATTAACTGTACTTTTGATGGGCGTTGCCTGCACATTGCAAGCACAACGCAGTGAGACACTACTCGAAAAGGACTGGAAATTCAGTAAAGGAGATTTCAAAGAAGCGAGCCAGCCGGAGTTTAATGATACCCAATGGGAATCGGTTGTTATTCCACATGATTGGGCAATCTTCGGTCCGTTTGATGTAAACAATGACCTACAAAATGTAGCAGTCACACAGAACTTCGAGAAAAAAGCTTCCTTGAAAACCGGACGCACCGGCGGACTGCCATACGTAGGCACAGGCTGGTATCGAACAAGTTTTGACGCTCCTGCCGACAAAGAAGTAACACTTCTTTTTGATGGGGCTATGAGCGAAGCACGTGTCTATGTAAACGGAAAGGAAGCTTGTTTCTGGCCTTTCGGATACAACTCCTTCCACTGCAATGTAACCCCTTTCCTCAACAAAGATGGAAAAAAGAATACACTCGCCGTACGTTTGGAAAACCGTCCACAATCTTCACGCTGGTATCCGGGAGCTGGTTTATACCGTAATGTACATCTGATTGTAACAGACAAAATTCATGTACCCGTATGGGGAACACAAATCACAACGCCTCATGTCGACAAGGACTTTGCATCCATACGCCTTCAAACGAAAATTGAGAATGCAGGCGAGAAAACACAACTCCGTATCGAAACGGAGATTCTTTCTCCTGATGGAAAAGTCGTTACCCGCAAAGAAAATACAAGCCGCATTAATCATGGACAGCCATTCGAACAGAATTTTATTGTAAATGCGCCCGAACTCTGGTCACCGGAGAATCCGTCACTCTATAAAGCCGTTTCCAAGATTTACGCAGACAATAAGTTGGTAGATACTTACACTACACGTTTCGGTATCCGTAGTATTGAATATATTGCCGACAAAGGATTCTACCTGAACGGAAAGCATCGTAAGTTTCAAGGAGTATGCAATCACCATGATTTAGGTCCGTTGGGTGCTGCTATTAATGTAGCCGCTCTCCGGCATCAGCTTACACTATTAAAAGATATGGGATGTGACGCCATCCGTACCTCCCACAATATGCCGACTCCCGAACTTGTAGCCTTATGTGACGAAATGGGATTTATGATGATGATTGAACCATTTGATGAATGGGATATCGCCAAATGTAAAAACGGTTATCACCGTTATTTCAATGAATGGGCAGAACGTGATATGGTGAATATGCTTCATAATTACCGTAACAATCCGTGTGTAGTAATGTGGAGTATCGGAAATGAAGTACCGACCCAATGCAGTCCTGTCGGTTATAAAGTAGCCAAGTTCCTGCAAGATATTTGCCATCGTGAAGACCCTACCCGTCCCGTTACCTGCGGAATGGACCAAGTGACTTGCGTACTTGCCAACGGATTTGCCGCTATGATCGACATTCCGGGACTTAACTATCGGGCTCATCGCTATAAAGAGGCATACGACCAACTCCCACAAAATCTGATATTAGGAAGTGAGACTGCTTCTACCGTCAGCTCACGCGGAGTATACAAATTCCCTGTGGAAGATAAAAAAAGTGCCACTTACGACGACCACCAATGCTCTTCATACGATGTGGAAGCCTGTTCCTGGTCAAATATTCCGGATGAAGACTTTGCGCTAGCTGACGACAACCATTGGACAATCGGACAATTCGTATGGACAGGATTTGATTACCTAGGTGAACCATCGCCATACGATACAAACGCATGGCCTAATCACAGTTCAATGTTCGGCATCATCGACCTTGCCAGTATCCCTAAAGACCGTTACTATCTTTATCGCAGTGTATGGAACAAAAAGGCGGAAACATTACATATCCTGCCGCACTGGACATGGCCGGGACGTGAAGGGAAGGTTACTCCCGTATTTGTATACACCAACCATCCTACAGCCGAACTGTTTATTAACGGTAAAAGTTACGGCAAACAAAGTAAAAACAACAGCTCGCTTAAAAACCGTTACCGCCTAATGTGGATAGATGCTGTATATGAGCCGGGCGAGATAAAAGTAGTAGCCTACAATAAAGATGGAAAAGCAGTAGCTGAAAAAATTGTCCGCACTGCCGGAAAGCCTCATCACATCGAACTGGTGAGCAACCGCAACGAACTGACAGCAGACGGAAAAGACTTAGCCTATATCACCGTCAAAGTGGTAGATAAGGATGGAAATCTATGTCCCGCTGACAGCCGACAGATAAACTTCTCCGTAAAAGGAGCAGGCAAGTATCGTGCCGCTGCTAATGGCGACCCGACAAATCTAGAGCAATTCCATCTTCCGAAAATGCATACCTTCAACGGAATGCTGACAGCCATAGTACAATCCGGTGAAACAGCCGGAGAAATCGTACTCACAGCAAAAGCAAGTGGAGTGAAAGCTGGAAATATTCGTATCCAAACGAAATAACACATTTCAAGAACAAACAATATCTTAATCTGCCACCGGATTGCACTTCTATCGAAAGTCGTCCGGTGGCTTTTATATATAAATACAGGCAAGGCCTTTCCTTTTGCAAGAAAAGGAGCTTATAAATGCAAATTAATATTTATCTTTGCATCAGAAAAAATTACGGATATGTCATATAGGACTTCTTTCCTCCTCTTAACAGGTCTTATGCCTATATTCTGTTCATGTCACGACAATAACAGGTTTGAATGGAAGGTTGCTCAGAAACACATGGAAGTGTCTCTGAATAAAGAGTCCGACTCACTTTATGTTATCCACCTGGACACGGATCGCCCCAGTCATTCTACCTGGAAATTGCCCTACCCTGTCTATCAATTTGATTATGGAGATATTACAGGAAACGGAGTTCCCGAAATCATTGTCGGAGTTATCAAACCGACAAGATTTGATCCCAAACCGGACAAACGGTTATTTATTTACCGGATTGCAGATGAAGCTTATATCCGTCCGCTTTGGTTAGGGTCAAGAGTAGCACAACCATTGGAAGACTTCAGAATAATCCGTGAAGAGACTCCCACACGGATACGGACTCTAGAACGGGAACGCAGTGGGAATTTTCTAGTCGCAGAATACATCTGGAGAGGATTCGGTCTGGATTTCAAGCGATACTTAAAACGGGAGGTTAAAAAACAGGAAGCCATACATATCCTCAAACATTAGCTACTATCATCATACTATATAGCGTAATTAACTGAATGGAAATAAACATGAAACGACTATTATTATTCACCTGTATACTATTGTTCATTCTCTGCGGATGCAAGAATAAAAACAAAAACAACCAAATCATGTCCGCTGTATCTGCACAAACAGATACAATTACCAATTCCGTTTCCTCGCTGTTGACTGATACGGTACTACCTCAGTCCATTGATTTAAAGCAGGATATCAGCCATCTTTCTTTTCAGGAACTACGGTTATTACGCAGTTATCCGTATGCCATACATGGCTATCATTTTATGGAAGCGGATATCAATGCTTTTTTCTCAGCCAATACCAAATGGTACAACAACTTAGTCAATGATATATATTGGGACGCAGAAGAAGGAAAAGGTAAGTTTGCAGAAAGCTATGAAGAGGTCAACCTGACACCTGAAGAAAAAGCCTTTGTCGACCGTATTGATGCACGTATGACAGAACTACGCCAGCATCAATTCATACAACGGGATTCCTATTACCTGGGAAATACAAATAACATCGTCAACTTGTTTCAATTTAAGGATATAGACAAAGAAATATTGGAGAAACTACAACAAAACAACTTTGTCATCACAAAAGGAAATAACCTGCAACTCTTTCATGCCTACGAAGAAAACGACTACCGCCAAGTACCTAATTTTATTACTACCGACCTGTATCTACAAGCATTCCACATGTATTTCTCTTATATCCTAAAGAGTCTGGAAAAGCAACATATCATTCCTACACTCGAAATGCTATGCCATTCTTTCAATGCAGCCTGCATCAAGCTGGCCGAACAAACGGAGGACGAATCCCTGAAAGATATGGCCGAACACGCAGCAACCTTCTATGCCATCCCTTATTATCTGCTGACCAATAAGACGCTTACCGTTCCCTCCAAATATGAAACAGAATATCAGGAAGAAATAGAGCACATTAATAAACAGGAAGATAACTTTTCTGACTTTCTTTCATACAAAGATGCATATTTCCCGTATAGCCTTTTCAAGCCTCGTGGACATTACACGCGAGAACCGCAATTACAAGCATATTTCAAAGCAATGATGTGGCTGCAAACTGCCTGCTTTTGCAGGGAGCAACAGGAACAATTGAAACGTTCCATTTTTCAGGCTGCCGTACTTTGTACTTACAAAAGTATAGACCAGACACCACTGATAAAGTTATATCAACATATCTATACCCCACTCACATTCCTAATGGGGGAAGCTGACAACCTATCCATCTTTGATATCGCCCGAATTTTGGAAAAGAATAATGCCATACATATTGAAGACGCACTGACAGCCGGACAAATAGAGAAAGTGAATCAGGCTCTTATTGAATTGGCAAAACATAAAAACAACATAAAGCCTCAGATAGAAATCACTTGCCGGGATAAAATAAACTTTATGCCACAACGGTATCTATCTGACAATGAAGTAACTCAAAAGTTAGTTGATGTCAATCCCAATAGTCAACGAGCCTACCCGAAAGGTTTGGATGTATTCGCGGCCTTTGGCACAGGTACTGCTGAAAGTTTGTTGATTGACTTTTATAAAGAGCCTAATAACTGGAGCGAATATTCCAAAGAATTACAACAACTAAAGGATAAATTCAAAACAAGTAAATCCACACAACTCTCTGTCTACGAACTATGGATGAAGAGTTTGCTCACCATGCAACAAACGGACAAGAATAATCCGGGATTCATGCAAACTCCTGAATGGGGATACAAGAATCTGAATACTGCTTTGGCTTCTTGGGCAGAGTTAAAACACGATGCCATACTTTATGGAGAACAGCCGATGGCTGCTGAATGTGGAGGTGCCGGACCTCCCGATCCAATCGTTGTAGGATATGTAGAACCTAATCTACCTTTCTGGAGGAAAATGGAGAACATTCTCCAGGCCACCCGACTAATCCTGCAACAGAACGATTGTATGACCGATGACCTGAAAGGAAAAACCGATCAATTGAATGACTACGTCACCTTCCTTATTCAAGTAACAGAAAAAGAACTGAGAGGAGAGAAACTGACAGAACCGGAATACCGGACACTGGAATATATGGGTAGCAGTATTGAGTATTTCACTTTATCTGTGGTTGACCCAGATTTGCATCTGGATGATTGGTCATTAGTACAAGGTCCGGACAAGTCGATAGCCATAGTAGCCGATATTTATACCCGCAATATAAGGGGTTGTAACAAGAATGGAATACTACATATAGCGACAGGAAATGCCAACAATATTTATGTCGTAGTAGAAATAGAAGGCAACCTCTATTTGACTCGCGGGGCGACCTTCAGCTATTACGAGTTTGTCCAGCCACTAGGCACAAGGCTTACCGATGAAGAATGGCAAAAAATGCTGGAAGAAAAGAAAGCACCCGCCGTACCAGAGTGGATGAAGAGTATCCTGATAGAGAAGGAGCCTCATGTAAATGAAAGAGTTTTTTATAGTTCCGGTTGTTAATGAACTTTTATCAGATAAGCCGAATCACAGCTGACATTGGAATCATATTCCTAATGCTGGCTGCCTGTCAACAGCCTTCAGAAGAATGTCTGTCTATCGCTTTCACAGGAGACGTCCTTTTGGACAGGGGAGTACGCCAACAAATCCGAAAAAAAGGTGTCGAACACTTATTTGAATCAGTCACACCACTGTTCCGCTCCGTAGATGCAACAGTTATCAATCTAGAGTGCCCTATTACCTCCGTTCGTTCACCACTGCACAAGAAATATATCTTCCGCGCTGAACCAATATGGGCAACAGTTCTATCCCAAGCCGGTATTACTCACGCTGCTATGGCAAATAATCATACAATAGATCAAGGACGAAACGGATTGACAGACACCAATCAATATCTCTTATCCTCCGGAATTACTCCGGTAGGCTACGGAGATGCTTCCCCACAAAGTTGCCAGCCTGTTCTTATTAAGAAAGGAAAGATAGAAGTGGCACTTTACAACTCCGTTGCACTTCCTTTGGAAAACTGGGTATATCTGGAAAACAGTCCCGGTATCTGTCAGCAGCCGATAGAGGAACTGAAAGAAGAAATCACAAACTTCAAACGGCAGAATCCCAAAAGTTACATAGTCGTTATTCTTCATTGGGGAGTAGAATATCAGCCCCTCCCTACCCTTGTCCAAAGAAAAGGTGCACACTCGCTCATTCGCGCCGGAGCGGATGCAATCATCGGACACCATCCTCACATCATCCAAAAAGAGGAATATTACGATGGCAAACCAATCTTTTACAGTTTGGGGAATTTCGTATTCGACCAGCACAAACCGGAAACTACGCAAAGTTTAATTGTACAACTAAACTTTACAACCACAGAATGCAATGTCCAACTTCATCCTGTGGTTATTAATCATTGCAAACCGGAACTCCAATAGCCGATATTCACATAAAGCAATTATCAGATAGCTTTCCAGAAAGCCTGGAAATCACGGTATTTACCGTAACAAACCAATTCGTCCCCCTCATTTACTTTCTCATCCTCCGGCAAATTGTTTTTCACATGAAGCTCTGTCAGGGAGATCCCCAAACAATTGGTTATTTTATCCGCACGTTTCAGCCCGATAAGTTTTAAATGAAACTCTCCATCCAAATTCAGTTCATTCACAAAATATCCCACAAACTTCTTCGGTACGGTAAACTTCACTACATAATATTCCGAGTCAATACGGAAACCCTCCATATTTGTCCCGAAGTCAAGTAATTGCACCAAGTTACGTGCAGCATCTTCTTCCGGAGTCAGAATCTTCTCCAAGTTGAAAGCCTCCAATACCGCCTTATGCACACCGTCAATTGCACGGGCATAAATACGGGCTACTTTCTTCTGCTTCAGCAGGGCCACTACCCGCACAGACGCACCGAAGTTTTCGCCAATCGCCACAATCACCACATCCACACTATTCAGCGGAAGTACCGACAAAGATTGTTCGTCCGTCGCGTCAATTACAAAAGCAGTAGCCACCTTATCTTTGATTGCGTCCACACGGCTTTCGCTGATATCCGCACCAATAATTTCATGTCCCAATGCAGACAACTCTTCTGCCAACACATGACCATAATTCCCTAAACCAATAATAATATACTTCATATCTTTAGTTTATGATGATGTTATCACTCGGATAACGGTATTTTGTATTCTTTTTCTGTTTCACAATTCCAAGCATTAATGTTATCAAGCCCACGCGACCGATAAACATCAATAACGCTACCAATAATTTGCTTGCATCACACAAACTCGGAGTCAGATTCAAGCTGGAGCCTACCGTGCTAAGCGCTGAAACACATTCGAACGTCAATGCCATCAACGATGCTTGCGGTTCGAGCATACTCAAGATAAAAATAAAAAGAAATAGCACGCTCAATGACATAACCACTGTTGCATTGGAACGCCGGATAGAATCATGAGACAACTCCCTACCAAACACCTCGACACGCTCCGTACCACGCAACACAGCTACGAGATTGAGAACAACTACCGCAAAGGCATTCACTTTGACACCACCGGCAGTAGACTGCGCCCCACCTCCAATCCACATCAACACCAGATAAACCAACAACGTCTGTACACTCAGAGAGGCCAAATCGACACTGTTGAAACCGGCGGTTCGCGGACAAGTGGCATTAAAGAATGCCTGCGTCCATTTATCCGCAACAGGCATCCCCGCAAACGAAGCATTCCATTCGAAAGCGGCAATCGCCAATGTACCGATTACCAAAAGCAGAAAAGTCATTATCAGCACAATCTTCGTATTTAAATTATAAAGATGATGCACCTTGTGCCTTTCCAACTTACGGGTACGGATAAACCTCCAGAAATGACGCAGATGATATAGAACGATATCCTTGAAGTTAACCAAAATAGGGAAACCAATCCCACCCAGAATAATCAAAAAGGAAACGGAGACAAACAACCAGTTATGATTGGTCATCACCATCGGATTCCCCAAATTGCCGGAAAGCGTAGAGAACCCGGCATTACAGAAAGCCGAAATGGAATGAAAAGCAGCAAAAGCCAGTTCCTCATCCAGATTCATCCCCAACGTACCATGAATACTGAACCAGATAGAGACCATACCGATTCCTTCAATCACCAATGTAAAGCCCAATATATATAATAAGGTAGACAACAAAGAACCCAATGAATTGGAACTGACCATATCCGGACAACCAACTGATTATAAAGAGAGGTATTTCCCATAAAGAACATCGCAAAGAAACTCGTTAATGTCATCACTCCCAAACCACCGATTTGAATCAGCAAGATTATAACAACGAGCCCTCCTGTCGTAAATGTAGTCGACACATCCACCGGTACTAGCCCCGTCACACACACCGCACTCGTAGCCGTAAACAGCGAATCGACCCAAGTAATGCCATTCACCGTACACTTTGGCAACATCAATAATCCCGTGCCAATAAGAATGATAGCCAGAAAACTGACTGCCAATATCAAAGACGGGTTGGTACGCCGCCCCAACAGACGTACCAATCCGTTGGACAGATTCAATAAAGAAAAGACCAGCAATAATATCAAATGGTAAAATTTGCCATCCAAGAACTCCCAGAACTGCAAGATAGCTCCTTCCTCCTCCGGACGATGAAAAATGACAGGTATCAAAGTCAGGTACAACAGCCCGCTCAATATCCAGGCCAATTTCCGATATTGCTTTTTAGTGCTCCTATATTCAAGCGAAATATGCAACGTTACATCAATCAGAAAGATAATCCATACAGCCTTATACAGAACTTGTATTTTCGCAATTTCATCTACCGACAACGGAAAGCCGTGTTCATAAATCACTCCGACAATTAGCGTAAGAGACGCTAAATAAGTTAAAGCCTCCACTAAGCCCAGTATAATTCGTATATAAGGTTTTAGCAGTTTATTCTGATATAACAGGAATTTATGATAAATCTTCATATCATATTTTTTATAACGTCGTGCAAACTTAACTAAAATAACAATCGAAACCGATTCTTTGTTGACAAATTTATCTGAATATTAAAAATTTTGCCTACTTTTGGCAGCAGATAATTAAAAACCACAATATTATGAGTGACAAAAGAAAACGGTATATCCTACCGGAAGAAGAAATTCCACATTACTGGTACAACATTCAGGCTGATATGGTAAACAAGCCAATGCCACCGTTGCACCCGAAAACTAAACAACCACTGAAAGCAGAAGATCTCTATCCTATCTTTGCAGAAGAGTTATGCCGACAGGAATTGAATCAGACCGATGCTTGGATTGAAATACCGGAGGAAGTACGCGAAATGTACAAATATTACCGCAGCACACCGTTAGTCCGTGCATACGGATTGGAAAAAGCACTCGGTACTCCGGCTCATATCTATTTTAAGAATGAAAGTGTCAGCCCTATCGGCTCGCACAAACTGAACTCGGCATTGGCACAGGCTTACTACTGCAAGAAGGAGGGCGTGACGAACGTAACGACAGAAACCGGCGCGGGCCAATGGGGAGCAGCCCTCTCCTACGCCGCCAAGGTGTTCGGGCTGGAAGCGGCTGTCTATCAAGTCAAAATCAGTTACGAGCAGAAGCCCTACCGCCGCAGCATCATGCAGACGTTCGGAGCGCAGGTTACTCCTTCTCCATCCATGTCTACCCGTGCCGGTAAAGATATTCTGACTGCGAACCCGAACTATCAAGGTTCTTTGGGTACGGCCATCTCGGAAGCCATCGAACTGGCACGCACGACCCCGAATTGCAAATACACGCTCGGGTCGGTATTGAGCCACGTCACCCTGCATCAGACCATCATCGGGCTGGAAGCCGAGAAACAGATGGAAATGGCGGGTGAATATCCAGACATCATCATCGGCTGTTTCGGCGGCGGTTCCAACTTCGGCGGCATCTGTTTCCCGTTCATGCGCCATAGCATCAAGGAAGGAAAAAAGACACGTTACATCGCAGCCGAACCGGCATCGTGCCCGAAACTGACACGCGGACATTTCCAATACGACTTCGGAGACGAAGCGGGCTACACTCCCCTCCTGCCGATGTTCACCCTGGGACACAACTTCGCTCCGGCCAACATCCATGCGGGCGGACTGCGTTACCACGGCGCGGGCGTCATCGTATCCCAACTCCTGAAAGACGGACTGATGGAGGCCACCGACATCCAGCAACTGGAATCCTTCGACGCGGGCTGCCTGTTCGCCAAGGCCGAAGGCATCATTCCGGCACCGGAATCCTGCCATGCCATCGCTGCCGCCATCAACGAAGCCAAGGCGTGCAAGGAGAGCGGAGAAGAAAAAGTCATCCTGTTCAACCTGTCCGGACACGGCCTCATAGATATGGCCGCTTACGACCAGTATCTGGCCGGAAACCTGACCAACTACGAACTGAAAGACGAAGACATCCAGCATAACTTGGACGAGATTAAGGATTTGTAAACCAACGGATCCGGCCTATCCGGCAACATATCAAGCGTCCATGCCCTTTCGCCCTTCCGATTACGAAGGCGAAGAGGCATGGACGCTTGTTTACAGGCACGAAGCCAAAGTATTAAAGTCGGACAAAACGGGGTCTCTGGAGGCTTCAAAATCATTTGGCGCAGAACGAGAAATCAATCTCAGCCGAACGAAAAATCGTTCGGCTGAGATTGATTTTCAAATCTACGGAGATTGATTTCACAGTATCTTTCGTACAGATTTACAACAAGTTAGGCATCCACACACGAAAGAGCAAAAGATTCGGACAAAATGCGGCTGCTTACCAGTCAGGCCGGAGGTCCCGGACTTCATCTTCCCCCACATCCAGATTCGTATAACGGCTCGTCACGCTGAAATCCGGAACCGGATATTCAAAAAACGGGAAGCGACGCTCGGTCTCGCCTTCGGTATATGCCCAAAGCGTTTCATACTCACCCATATCTTCTCCCATGTCCTGCAACTGCAACAAGTAACGGTAGACCGGCTTGTTCTCCCGAATATACACTTCGTGGACACGGTCGATTATCGGGCTGTGCCTACGAGTGCGGTCGTGGTCGAACCGCAAGATGCGGCGTCCTTTGGCGTCCACTCCCACCAAAGCGAAAGACATACTTTTGCCGATACCGGGCAGATTGAGCACACTACGATCCGTAGCCAGGAAAGGCACGTCGTGCGCGGCACAAAACTGCCGGACGGCCACAGCCTTGTTCGGTGCACCGTCCAGGCTTTCCAGAAAGTCGTGCTCAGCCTCAGGTGCCAGACGCCCCCATGCTTTCTCCTCGGCACTTTCCTGCAAGGAACGGGCATTCGGGGCAAAGACCTCATAATTCTCCTCAAAGCCTTTCACGGTGAACGTGTAATAACAAATCACGCCCAGGCTGTTCAGCACCTTCCGCAGTTTTGCCGTATGCCCCCGGCGCGAAGCCGCCACGTTGTAGACCAACTGGTTCGTGACCGCCCATCCGGTAGACAGTATCCTCCGGATGGCCTCCCGCGACTCGGGCGTGACCTCCAAAGGCGACTGGAAATGCGTCTGCACGAAAAGTTGGGTGATGCCCGCCTCT
>OIWO01002219.1_pt1 | contig 13397 bp, 9 predicted proteins | sample 1587641 | NCBI WGS metagenome assembly OIWO01 (sample SAMEA3888924, study PRJEB22519) | human gut metagenome | biome: human gut; feature: human-associated habitat; material: faeces | place: Denmark | collected 2010
CCGATGACGCCGTGATGCAGGAGGAGATCTTCGGTCCCATCTTGCCGGTGCTGACGTTTGAGAGCCTAGACGAGGCCGAAGCGTTTATTACGGATCGTCCGACGCCGCTGGCCCTGTATATCTTTAGCCAGGACCGTGCGGCTCAGCAGCGCTTTGTGCGCTACGTGCCCTTTGGCGGCGGCTGCGTCAACGACACCATCATGCATTTGGCCACGAGCCATATGGGCTTTGGCGGCATGGGCGCGAGCGGTATGGGGCAGTACCATGGACGCGAGAGCTTCGATACGTTTAGCCACAAGAAGAGTATCGTGAACAAGGCAACTTGGCTGGACGTGCCGTTTCGGTATGCGCCCTACGCAAGCTGGAAGCACAAGTTCGTGCGCATGTTTGTGCATTAGAAAAGGGCGCAGGTAATACGAACAAGTGTTCCTATTACCTGCATTTTGCGTTAGACTACTGTTATGGAGCACGGATGGGCCAACTCCCTTTAGAAGGGATTTGGTATGAACGTAAGCGATGTTATTTCGTTATTGGCGTTGTTGATTGCGGCTATCGAACTCGGTCTGTTTATCGGCCGAATGAAATAGCCGCCCCCGCGTAAGCGAAGACGGCCACTTCTCACGATGAAAACGTGTATCGGAGTTGGCAAGACCCGCGGCAACGGGTGCCATCCGTGTTCCTATCTTATCTGCAAGCGTTCTGTCGCGCAAGCGTTGAGGCAAACGATTGAAGGACGCAGGCAGGATGTATTTGTGTCCGCACGGGACCGTAGACTTCTCAATAAGGTTACACACCGGTTTATCCGGCCGTTAGAGGAGCTGCTATGTACGAGCCTTCACGTGTTCTTCTGTCATTTCACATTGCAGGATTTCAGTATGCCGATGGCGCCTTGGTCTTGGGCGATCTTAAAGCGGGCGATAAGCTGGCGCTGTGTGCCGAGCGCGATAATCCCCATGACCCTGAGGCGGTTGCGATCTATTACGGCAACACCAAGCTTGGCTATGTTCCGGGAAACGAGGTCGGCCCGCTGTCCTTGATGATGTATTACGGCCACGAAGACGTGTTTGAGGCCCGCGTGCAACAGGTTGCCCCCGAGTGCAGCCCGTGGCATCAGGTGCGCGTTGGCCTCTATGTAGTGGATGCTCGCTAGTCGGCAAGGGAGGCGGCCATGTTTGACGACGATGACCTGTTCGATTTGACGGATGATCCGTTTGAGTGGGATCTGCTGCTCGACGACGATGATCTGGAACAGGACCGTAAGAAACGGCGGGACAAGAAAACTTAGGGTGACGCTTCGAAAAAGCAAGACAAACGCCGCCGCGGCCTGTTCGGCGGGCTCTTTGGCTAACCGCCGTATCGCTGTGTCTGTATACTTAGCACGAGTTTGACGCGTTGCGAAATGAGGGCATAGACGATGATGTGGTTTACCGCCGACCTGCACCTGGGCGATACGAATATCTTGCACGACATGGATCGGCCGTTTGATTCGGTCGAGGAGATGAACCGCAAGGTCATCGATGCCATCAATGAGTGCGTGGCTGCGGACGACCGCCTCTATATCCTGGGAGACTTTACGTATCGCTTGCCCATGGCGGAGGCGGTGCGCCTGCGCGAGCGTATCGAATGCAAGAATGTGACGCTCATCTGCGGTAACCATGACGGCGACTGGGAAGATCCCGACGCCCCGCAAATTTGGGAAGACGTGCGCGATTACCTGGAGGTTGCTCCCGGCTATGCCAAGGGCCATCGTCTGGTGATGAGCCATTACCCCATGCTCAGCTGGAATGGTAAGGCGCGTGGCGCCATCATGCTGCACGGGCATATCCACAGCAGAGGAGACCGCACCAACGCACGCAACCGCGATCGCGAGCGCCCCATTTACCGCTACGATGTGGGCCTCGACGCCAACGAGTACAAGCCCGTAAGCCGCGACCAGATTCTTAGCTTCTTTGGGCTATAGGGCGCCAGAACCACCACAAAGGGGACACAGTGCGCCTTTGTGGTGGTTCTGGCGCCGTTGCCATTATGGCGGCGGCGCCTTTTTTGTCCGTGCGGCGCGGTAGAGTGTAGGCGGTTGAAATTTGCGTCCATCGAGGAGCTGCTATGAATGAGATCAAGTGCCCGCATTGTGGCGAAGTCTTTAAGGTCGATGCATCCGGCTATGCGGATATCGTCAAGCAGGTGCGCGATGCCGAGTTTTCGCGCGACTTGGATGAGCGTGTGAAGGCAGTCCAGCGCGAGGGCGAGCAGGCGCTGGAGCTTGAGCGCTCGCGTTCGACGGCTGCTTTGCAGGAGGCAGAGTCTCAGCGCAACGCTCAGCTCGTTGAGCAGAAGAACGCTGCGGCTCAGCAACTGGCACAAGAGGTTGCCAAGCGCGATGCCGAGCTTGCCGAGTTGCGCGCCAAGCTCGAGGGCGCTGTCGCAGAGCGCGAGAGCGCAAGTCAGCGTGCGGCGGTTGAGGCCCGTGCCGATGCTCAAAAGGAAAACGCCGAACTTCAGCGCGAAATCGACAATTTGCGTGCGCAGCTTGGGCGCAAAGATGACGAAGCAAAGCTTGCCGAGTCGGCGGCGCGCAACGCTGCTCAAAACGATTTAGCTGCGCGCGACGCTCAGATTGCTGAGCTGCAGGCCAGGCTCGCCGCGGCGGACAAAGCCCAGGAGATGGCGCTTGCCGCTGCCGCGGCAGAGTCGCAGCGTGAGCTCGATGCCGCTCGCAGCGAGGCCGAGCGCGCGCTTACTGACTATCGCGCGAAGGCGCAGGAGAAGTTTTCCGCCGCAAAGGCTCAGTCCGAGCAAGAGGCCGAGGGCCTGCGTGCCCAGCTGCGCGAGCAGGAACTGATGGCAAAAATGAACCTGTCAGAGGCGGTCGCCGCGGCGGAGCGAGAGCGCGATGAGGCACGTGCCAAACTGACGAGCGAGCTGGCTGTGCGCGATTCTCGCGAGGAACAGGCCAAGGCGGCACACGAGCTCGAGCTTGCGCAGGCCAAGCGTGCGAGCGATGACCTGATTCGCTACAAGGATGAAGAGATCGAGCGCCTTAAGGACATGAAGGTCCGCCTGTCCACCAAGATGGTGGGCGAGTCGCTCGAGCAGCACTGCGAGACCGAGTTTAACCGTCTGCGCATGACGGCGTTTCCTAACGCGTACTTCGAGAAGGATAACGATGCGTCCGAGGGCACCAAGGGCGACTTTATCTTCCGCGAGTGCGACGCAAGCGGTAACGAGGTCATTTCGATTATGTTCGAGATGAAAAACGAGAACGACGAGACCGCGACCAAGCACAAAAACGAGGACTTCTTTAAGAAACTCGATCACGATCGTCGCCAGAAAGGCTGTGAGTACGCGGTGCTCTGCACACTGCTCGAGCCCGAAAGCGAGCTCTATAACGCAGGGATAGTCGACGTGAGTTACCGCTATGAGAAGATGTACGTGATCCGCCCGCAGTTCTTCATTCCCATGATCACGCTGCTGCGCAACGCCGCCATGGGTTCGCTGCGCTATAAGCAGGAGCTGGCGGAGTACAAACAGCAGAATATCGACGTTACGAACTTCGAAGCCAAGATGGAAAAGTTCAAGAATGATTTCGGCCGCAACTACGAGATTGCGAGTCGCAAGTTCCAAACGGCAATCGATGAGATCGACAAGACGATTAGCCATCTGCAGAAAACCAAGGAGGCATTGCTGTCCTCCGAGAACAATTTACGTCTAGCCAACAAGAAGGCCGACGATCTTACCATTCGCAAGCTCACCTGGGGCAACAAGACCATGAAGGCGGCGTTTGACGAGGCGCGCGGGGCTGCGACAGGGGCAAACGATGAGCCCGCCGAGGCGGATTCGTATGAGGTCGAGGATACCGAGTAGGGGATAGCGTATCGCGCAAAAAGCGGGGCCGCTGGCGATGTTGCCAGCGACCCCGCTTCGTTTCGTTCCAGTATGTTCGGCTAGTCCTCGAGCAGGTCTTCGATAAAGCCGACGCGGTAGTTTTTGAAGATGACCTCGCCACCGTCTTGCGTGGCGTCCAGATCGACATCGCCCATGATGCCAAAATCGTGGTCGCCATCCTCGTCGGCAAAGATCTGGTGCACGTGCCATACGTGCGCGGTCTTCTCGCCGGACTCGTCAATGGAAAACATCGCGGCGCTGCGGGCATCTCCGTCGGTGAGGATCTCCTCGTGCTGCTCATGGTAGGCATCGAGCGCCTTTTGCCAGCGGATTTCGCTCATGCCCCAGTCGTCGTCGAGCTCGCCCAGGTCGCGAACGTGCTCGCGAGCGGCAAGGGTCACGCGGCGGAAGAGCGCGTTGCGCACCAACAGCGTGCAGCCGCGGCGGTCCGCCACGACCTCGTCGATGCCCTGCGGCGGCGCGGCGTCGAGGGCCGCCGGGTTGCCGGCGTTCTCCCACTCGTCCACCAGGCTCGAGTCCACCGAGCGCACCACAAAGCCCAGCCACGAGATAATGTCGCGCAGGCGCTCGTCGCGCTTCTCGATGGGCACGGTGCGGTCGAGTGAACGGTAGGCCTCGGCTAGGTAGCGCAGCAGAATGCCCTCGGAGCGGGCGATGCCGAGCTTTTGAATGTAGCCCTTAAAATCGCTCGCGCTTTCCAGCATATCGCGCAGGACGCTCTTGGGAGAGAGCTGATAGTCGTTTGCCCAGGGCACTTCCTGGCAGTACTTGTCAAAGGCGGCGTCGAGCAAATCCTCGAGCGGCTTTTCGTACGTGACGTCTTGAATGCGCTCCAAGCGCTCCTCATACTCGACGCCGTCAGCCTTCATTTCGGCCATCGCGCGGTCGCGCGCAGCGCGCTCCTGTGCGCGCAGCACCTGCTTGGGGTCCTCGAGCGTTGCCTCGACCATCGAGATCAGATCCATGGTATAGGTCTCGCTCTCGGGATCGAGCAGCTCCAACGCGGCAAGCAAGAACGGCGAGAGCGGCTGATCGAGCGCAAAGTCCTCGGGCAGATCGACCGTCAGTGCATAGTCAATGTCTGGTGCGGCGTCAGTCGGGGCGTCGGGTGCGGGCGGCACCTCGGTGCGAACGACGACGCCGGAATCGATGAGTGTGGCGAAGATTTCATCGGCGCGAACCTCGAGCTTGGCCTTTTCCTCGGGGGTCTGCAGGCTCGTCTCGATGAGGTCGTGTACGCGGGCACGGGCGTCGCCGCCCTGCTCGACCACGCTAATCACCATGGAGTGCGTGATGCGCAGGCGCGGCTTGAGCGTTTCGGGCTGCGTCTCGATCAGGCGCTCAAAGGTCTGCTTGTTCCAGGTGACAAAGCCCTCGGGGGCCTTCTTCTTTTTAATCTTGCGGAGCTTCTTGGGGTCGTCACCCGCCTTGGCCATGAGCTTGGCGTTCTCGATCTCGTGCTCCGGGGCCTCGGCGATGACCATGCCCTCGGTATCGAAGCCCGAACGGCCGGCGCGACCGGCAATCTGATGGAACTCGCGGGCGCGCAGACGACGCATCTTGTAGCCATCGAACTTGGTGAGTGTGGTGAGGACCACGGTGTGGATGGGTACGTTGATGCCGACGCCGAGCGTATCGGTGCCGCAGATGACAGGCAGCAGGCCCTGCTGCGCCAAGCGCTCGACCAGCAGACGATAGCGCGGCAGCATACCGGCGTGGTGCACGCCGACGCCGCAGCCAAGCAAGCGCTTGAGGATCTTGCCGAAGGCCGTCGAGAAGCTCGTGCCCTTGGCCGCCTCCTTGATGGCCTCGCGCTGCTCCTTGCTGGCGATACCAAAATTGGCGAGCGACTGTGCCGTCGCAAGGGCGGCATCCTGGCTAAAGTGCACGATATAGAGCGGGGCCTCGCCGCGGCGCATGGCGAGCTCGACCGTGCCCTCGAGCGAGGTCGTCACGTAGTCGTAGCTCAGCGGCACGGGGCGTGGGGCGTCGACAACCAAGTCGCAAGCAGCGCCGGTGTGTTCCTCGAGTGAGGCGGCGATGGCGGTGACATCGCCGAGCGTGGCGCTCATGAGCATAAACTGCGTGTGGGGCAGGGTGAGCAGCGGCACCTGCCAGGCCCAGCCGCGGTCGGGGTCGGCAAAGTAGTGGAACTCGTCCATGGCCACGCAGCCCACGTCGGCGCCCTCGCCCTCGCGCAGTGCATCGTTGGCAAGGATTTCGGCCGTGCAGCAGATGACGGGCGCCTTGGTATTGATATGCGTATCGCCGGTGATCATGCCGACGTTATCGCGGCCGAGTACCTGCACCAGATCGAAGAACTTTTCGCTGACCAAGGCCTTGATAGGGGCCGTGTAATAGCAACGCTTGCCCTGTGCCATGCCCATAAAGAGCATGCCCAGCGCGACGAGCGATTTACCCGATCCGGTCGGTGTGCCTAAAATGATGTGATCGCCGGCAGCCAGGTCCATGAGGGCCTCTTCTTGGTGATCCCACAGTTCAATGCCGCGATCGCTCGTCCATTCAAAGAAGCGTTCGAAGGCTTGATCGGGCGTGAGCCACGGTTCGGGCTCGCTGCCGCCCTCGGGCTCCCACCAGGTGGGGGAGAGCGCGCCGAGCGAGCCAAACTCGGCTTCGGTTCCCGTGCCGCCCGAGAATGAGCTGGCGGCGCCGGCGCCGGAGACGGTGCTGGCGGCGGTATCTGTCGTGGTCTGTGCCATGTGGTTGCTTTCTCTCGCCGTTTGTCCGCCAACTATTATGGCGTAGCAGCGGCGCGGGGTGCCAGCGCGCGAGAAAATGCAGGAAATGGGCGTTCTGCCCAGCCGTTTGGTGCAGTTGCCAGCTAAGTGAGTAGACTTTTTGCAATATCGCGAGCACATGGCTTTTGCGCAAGAGCTCTACCTGCGGTTTTAGTTTTCGTTATGCGGGTTGTGCTTGGCTATTGCAAAAAAGTCTACTCACTTAGGTTTGAGGGTCGTTCGCTGACGCCTATTTTCACTTGTTTGCCGACGCCGCGACCATCAGAAGCCCCTAGGACTCCTGCGGCAGGCGCTTCTTGCCTTTGCGGGCGCGGTTTCTAAAGTTCTCGACGGCCTCTTCCATGCCCAGAGGTACATAGGTGAGCGCATCGAGGTTTTCGGGCAGGTAGCAGGCAAGGCTTTGCTCCTGCGCGCGGCCCGCCGCGAGCTGTTCATCGCTGGGCTGCGCTCCAGGTGTGGCGCGAATGCCATAGACGGCGGCACCCATCTCGCGCGTGCGGCGCTCGTACTCGGTCTCGGGATGCTCGGGATGGTCGCGGCGTACGTCGTCACTTACCCAAAGCGTGTCGTAGCCGGCCGCGGCAAACTGTCCCAGGGCGTAATCGCGCAATGGTTTGCTGTCGGTGCGCAGCGTGACGGTGGCGTTGGCTGCAAAGAGCGGGCGGTAGAGCATCAAATGGTCGACATGGACGAGTCGTTTTTTGGCGTACTTGGCCTTGGGCTGCGGCGTGGGAAAGTTGATGGTGATGGCATCGAGCTCGCCTGCGGCAAATAGCTGTGGCAGCGATGCGGCGCCTCGGGGCAGGACGAGTGCGTTGGATAGCTCCTGCTCGCAGATTTTCTGCGCGGCATAGGCAATGCAGATGGGCTCCTGGTCCATGCCGATAAAGAGGGTGTTTGGCTCGTGGCCCGCGCGCTCTACAAGGTACGTTCCCTTGCCACAGCCAAGATCCAGGTGAAGGTGTTCGAAGGGCTTGCTGCCAGCTGGCGCACAAGCCTCGCGCCAATCTCCGGCATAAGCCTCGGGGTTCGTCTCGATCGCATCGGCGTAGCGCTCCAGGCGCTCCTCGAGCACAAAGTTCTTAGGCGTGCGAACGTGGACGGCTCCCATGAGGCTCCTTGGTCATAAATGCGAAACGCATGGCCGCGCGTTCCGTCAATGGGTTGAAAAGGGCGGGCATAGATTGCCCGAAAGATGTGGTGCGGCTCGGCGGCGAGTCGTCGGTGCCTACAGGCGCTTGAGAATCACATAGCGGTTGAGCTCGCCGCTACGACCGTCGGCATGGAAGCGCTCAAGCTCGCGCACGGGGACCTCGCCGCTCTTGTAGAACGTACGGACGCCGCGCACCAGGTCGGTGATCTGCTGATCGTCAAAGTGATGGCAGTAGCGGTAGGCGTGGCGGTCGTTTTGCCAGCCAATGAGGTGGTCGCCGGCTTCAAACTGCGCGGAATCGTAATCCTCAAACGGCGGGGTGAGCTCGGCGCGGGCTTCGGCGCGAACAGCCTTGCGCGCCATGCGCTCGTCGTTCATAAACTCCCAAAAGCTGATGGCGATGATGCCGCCCGGGCGCGTCTGGCGCACCAGGGCGTCGAGCACGCGTACACGGTACTCGCACGACGGCACATGGTGCATAAAGCCAAAGCAGACCGAGATGTCGGCGAGCGGGGCGTCGAAAAGCACGTCGGGCGTCTCGGCGGGGTTGAGCTTCATAAGGGCGTCGAGCACGTCGAGTTCCTGGAAGTGCAGGTTGGGAATGCGCAGCGCGTGGCCATGTGCATCGATGGCCAGGTCTTGGCACGAGTCGACACCATAGAACTCAAACGGGCAGCTGGCATCTGCCGAGGGGTTTGCGCCATCGACGCCCTTGGCGGCAAGTGCGCCGCCGGCGGCAAAGTTCTCGAATCGCATATTGCCACAGGCAAGATCGAAGACGCGGACGGGATGCTCGATCGTGGCGACGTCGAGCTGTTCGAGCGCGATATCCATGGTGCGTACCCAGCCGGGCCACGGGGCCTGGCGCGTATCGGAAAAGGAAGCGGAGTGCTCGCGATAGAACGTGTTGTTGAGCTGGATGAGCGATGAGGCGAAATCGCGGTTCACGGCGCGGAACTCCCTCCGTTGGCGGTGCGGAATAAACAGTACGACCATACTACCGTTAACGCCGCAACGGGGACAACCAAGCTACGGGTCATTGCTTTGTTTGGACACATTTCCGCAGCTCATATGCGCCCGCAACCGCCGGTTGTCAAAAATCTCACTAGAATAGGTGGCATGCTTTTGGCGGTGGCGGATAGATTTTTAACTGTGCAAGGCGCCTTAAGAACAAAAACGGTCCGGCGGCACGGCTGGCATCACATAGGAGGAACCATGAATGTAGAAACTGCGCAGCGGCTCGCCGACCTTCGCCGCAGCAAAGGCTTTAGTCAAGAAGGGCTGGCACGAAAGCTGGGACTGTCGCGCCAGGCGGTCAGTAAATGGGAGCGCGCGGAGAGCTCGCCCGATACCGAGAACCTGATCTCGCTCGCCAAACTCTATGGCGTGAGCCTGGACGAGCTGCTCAATCCGAGCGACGAGATCGAGGACGATATCGAGTTTGAGAACGAGGACCGCGCTCGTCAGCGCGAGGCCGAGGCGGCAGAGCGCGCACGCACCCATGAGGCGGCGGCACGAGCTACCGAGGCGGCAACACAGGCGAGTGACGCCGCCGCCAAGGCGGCGCAAGCGGCAAGCTGGAGTGCGCAGGCTGCCAATGCGGCGACGGCTCAGGCGACGAGTGGCGGCGCAGTTGGCTCGACTCCGGTGAAGGGCCCGTTCCAGTCGTTCCCGTATTGGGCCGTGTGTTGGCTGCTGTTCTTTTTGCTGATGTTCCTGTTTGGCGCCGGCCCCTTTGCCGCGCTGATCTTCTTTACGATTCCCATCTATCACTGGGTTGCGCGTGCGCTCGATGGTGATTGGGCGCGCGGGGATATTCAGGTTGGTCCGGCACCGGTGGCGGTCAGGGCCCAGGGGAAGGATACTTCTGCGGGACCTGATGCTGACGTGGCTACCGCGGCCACCGCTGAGCCATGTGCCAAAGAAGGTGACGAATGATGAGGCTTTCGCATGAATCCAAGCTGCGCCTGGGCGTCGGCATCGGAGCGTTTGTGCTCATCATCGGACTTGTCTTTGGCATTTCGCGGACTTTGATTCATTTTGATGGCCCGTGGGATCTCGACGATGTTGTATCCGGCTTGTCTGGTATGGACGATGCGGTTGACGAGGACGATCTTTTGGATGGCGGTAACTATTCCGCTCAGCCTCAGCAGCTTTCGAGCGAAACCTTTGATGCCGACGCGTTCACATCGCTTGACTTGGACGTGACGTCGGGCACGGTCGAGGTCAAACACGTCTCCAGCGGGCCAGTGCGCGTAATTGAAAGCGGTCGCGTGGCAACGGGGACCGTTGCCTTCGATGCGGCAACCCAGAACCTGGCCGAAATCAAGGGCTCTACGCTCAAGATTCGCCAGTTCGATTGCGATGACGAGCGCGCCATTGACCGCACGGTTACCGTCGAACTGCCGCGCGAAGTTGCCGATAACATGGTGGGCATTACAGCGAATGTAGGATCGGGTGACCTGACGGTCGCGGGTATTGCGTGTCATGACCTTAACCTGACTTTGGACTCTGGAGACGTTGAGTTTACGGGCACCGTGACCGATACCCTGAATGCCGAGGTCGGTTCGGGCGATGTGACGTTCGAGCTCTACCAGGCGCCCGCGAAGTCGATGGACGTGAGTGTGGGCTCGGGTGATGTGGAGATGACGGTTCCGAACTCGACGGGCTTTAAGGCGAGCCTCACCTTGGGCAGCGGCGACTTCGAGAGCGATTTCCTTCCGCTTGGCTACGACGGCGAGACCATTTTGAATCTTGAATTCGATAACGGCGATAAGTCTGCTACGTATCGTTTTGAGGTCGGTTCGGGCGACATGTCGTTTGATCCAGAGTGACATGCGGTTTTCGGAGATCGGTACATATTAGGCATGCTCTTTGATGGAGGCGCCGGGGCCGAGGTCGGCTCCGGTGCCTTTGCCTTTACAATGGGGGCATGGAACAGATTATCTTGAACATACTTGAGGCCCTGCGTCGCGGCGAGACCGTGGACGACAAGGCGCTCGTCAAACTGATACATGCCGAGGCACGCCGTGAGGGTGCCGACAAACGCGATTTGGCCAAGCGCCGTCTGCTGCCGTTCTACCAGCGGGTTAAACGTGAGGAGCCGGTTCGGTGGGCTGCGTGGAATGTCGATTCCGATCTGGAACGTCAACTGCTGCAGGTCCTGCGCATGAAGCCTCGTCGCACGGCTTCGGGCGTGGCGACCATTACCGTCATCACCAAGCCCTGGCCATGCTCGGGCGATTGCCTGTTTTGCCCCAACGATCTGCGCATGCCCAAAAGCTACCTGCACGCCGAGCCGGCGTGCGCCCGTGCGGAGCAAAACTGCTTCGACCCGTATCTGCAGGTGAGCGCTCGTCTGACCGCGCTTTCGCAGATGGGGCACGCAACCGATAAGATTGAGCTCATCGTGCTCGGCGGTACCTGGAGCGACTATCCGCAAGGGTATCAGACGTGGTTTATGTCGGAGCTTTTCCGTGCGCTCAATGACGATGCCGTCGCCGGCGTGGCGGCCAACCCCATGCTGGCGCGTCCGGGCATCAGCCGTGCCGAGGCGGGGCGCCTGCTCGATGACGCTCCCGCCGATGCGCTGCCGCCGGTGGTAACAGAGCACCGCGAGCGCTATCGGGTTGCCGGCATTGCGACAGACGAGGCTGAGCTTGCTGCTGGCGTTGCCGACGAGCAGGAGCGTGTGGATGCTGCCGTGGGCGGCTACAACCGCGCGGTGCGTCGTCTGTACGGCCCCGGTACGCCGTGGGGCGAGGTTGCCGAGTGGCAGACGGCAACGATGGAGGAGCTTGAGCGTCAGCAGCGCATCAACGAGACGGCGAAGCATCGCGTGGTGGGGCTCGTTATCGAGACGCGCCCCGATGCCGTGACGCCGCAGACCCTCACGCTTATCCGCCGCCTGGGCTGCACCAAGATCCAGATGGGCATCCAGAGCCTCAACCAGCATTTGCTCGATATCAACGAGCGTCGCATTTCGGTGGCTCAGATCGAGCGGGCGTTTTCGCTTGCGCGCCTGTTTGGCTTTAAGATCCACGCGCATTTTATGCTTAACTTGCTGGGCGCCACGCCGGAGGGGGACAAGCGCGACTACGAGCGCTTTATGACCGAAGGGGCCTTTATGCCCGACGAGGTCAAAGTCTATCCGTGTGCGCTCATCGAGGGCTCGCGTCTGGTGGGCTGCTACGAGCGCGGCGAGTGGCGTCCCTATACCGAGGAAGAGCTGCTCGATGTGTTGGCCGACGACATCGTGGTGACGCCGGCGTTCTGCCGTATCAGCCGCATGATCCGCGACTTTAGCTCCGACGACATCATGGTGGGCAATAAGAAGCCCAACCTGCGTCAGCTCGTTGAGAACCGCCTGGCTGCTCGGGGTGACGGTGCGACGGTGCGCGAGATTCGCTATCGCGAGATCAGTACGGCGGGTGCCGACTTGGATGAGCTATCTCTTGATGAGGAAGTGGCGTACGAGACGCCGGTGACTTACGAGCGCTTTTTGCAGTGGGTGACGCCGCAGGGCAAGATCGCGGGCTTTTTGCGGTTGTCGCTGCCCGACCATTCGTTTGTTGCCGCGCATGCGGACGAGTTGCCGACGTCGCCGGACGAGGCGATGATTCGCGAGGTGCACGTGTATGGCATGGCGGCACGCGTGGGCGACCAGGGCCAGGCGCCGCAGCATCACGGGTTGGGGCGTTTGCTCGTAGAGCGTGCGTGCGAGATTGCCCGGGATGCTGGCTATGCGCGCATCAACGTGATCAGCGCGATCGGTACGCGCGAGTACTATCGCCATCTTGGATTTTATGACCATGGTCTTTATCTGCAAAAGGAGCTCTAGATGAACAAGCCGAGTGTTTCTGCCGGCGTCGTTGCCGGCGTTGCCCTGGGAGCCGCGGCGCTTGGTGCGGCCGCCGTCGCTGTTCGCGCTGCCTGTTTGCAGGTCGCGCGTACCCGCAACGGCCTAGCGCGTGTGAAGCGTGTGCACGACGAGAGCGGTGACGAGGTCCGCGTGCTCGTGCAGGGCGGCGTCTACCAAAGCGCGAGCTATGTCGGTGAGCGTTGGGCCGAGCCCGTCTTTGCGTACTATCGTGCGTTTGACGATGTGTTTGAGGCCGAGGACGCAATGCATGACGCTTATGGTCACGGTATCGACCGCATGCTTATGCTGGGCGGCGGCGGGTTTGCCTATCCTAAGTTCGCTCTGATGTCGCACGAGGGCTTGCGCATGGACGTCATCGAGTATGACGGAGAGATTACGCGCCTGGCGCGCCGCTGGTTCTACCTAGACGAGCTGGAGCGCGCGGCGGGCGATCGTCTGCGGGTGATAACCGCCGAGGCTCGTTCATATTTGCGCATTACGAGCGTGGGCCATCGTCGCTACGACGTGGTCGTGAGCGATTGCTTTGGCGGTGCCGAGCCCGTACGCGAGCTGGTGACGGTTGAAGCGTTGCGCCTGGTGCGGGGCAGCCTGAACCCCGGGGGTATCTACGTGGCCAATATCGTGAGCGCAAACGAGGGGAGCGATGTGACGTTCCTACGCGACTGCGCTGCCGCGGCACTCGAGGTATTCGCCCACGCCT
>OIWO01002221.1_pt1 | contig 13383 bp, 10 predicted proteins | sample 1587641 | NCBI WGS metagenome assembly OIWO01 (sample SAMEA3888924, study PRJEB22519) | human gut metagenome | biome: human gut; feature: human-associated habitat; material: faeces | place: Denmark | collected 2010
TGATCTGCATCGATCAGGGAAAAGTATTCCGCATCGACCACTTCACCCCAGACCTTCTCCGGTACACCGGCTGATGGTGTGAGTTTCAGCTCATCGTAGACAAGCTCACCCGGCCCGCCGCTGCGATAGATGTAATAGGAACCAAAATGAACGGAATTGGCCTCCAATACAGCAAAGGTTTCGTCCCCAATCATATCCCTGATTCTCGCCGCAAGCTCCGCAGCTTTGGCGTCGTAGTCGGCAAGCCATTTTTCTACGGCTGCTTCTTTATCAAACCACTGCCCCAGTTGCTGAAATCTTCCACGCCAGTTAACATAGCTTATGTCATCGTCGATCATGACCGTGGGAGCAATAGCTGCGAGTTGTTCATAAACCTTCTCATGGCGAATATTCATAATGATCAGATCGGGCTTTAACTCCGCAATCTTTTCGAGGTTCAGGTCTCCGGTAGAAGAAGACCCGGAGTAATTGCCGACAACCTCAATACCTTTTTCGGCAAAAAGCGTTGTCAGATGTTTGGGAACAGACACCCCATCGAACATGCTGGTATTAGCCGAGGCGATAACCTTCATATCCAGAATAAGAAGTTCCTCTGTCAAGCCAGCTACATCAACGATGCGCTGTGGATTTGCCGGGATGGCAACCTCGCCCTTCATATCCGTTACCGTGACGGTATCCGAGACCGATCCCTGCGGCGTGGTATCCGTTCCAGCACAGGCTGCAAGAGCAAACACAAGCACAAGGCACAACATGAGCATTGCGGATTTTTTCATTCTGACGACCTCCTGAGTAATAAATCTTTAGTTAGAGTAAGCTAACCAACGGGCGTGCATATCGAAATAACAGAACAGCTGAGTCTCTTAACCGTGTGGGGTTAACCTTTTCTAACCACCTGCTATTATACAGACAGCGAAAGGGAAAATCCCCCCGGAAACGCCATATCTCTCCCCTAAAACGCCATGGTGCACGGTGCAATAAGAGAAAAGTTCATAAAGCTATGCTATAATTAGAATGGTTGCTTAATGGACAAGCTGGAATTTATGGAGGTGTTTTTTTGCGAGTATACAAAAGTAAAGAAGAACTCAAAACTGAAATCAATAAAACATTTGAGAAATATATTTTGGAGTTTGATAGCATACCAGAAGCCTTAAAAGATAAAAGGGTTGATGAGGTTGACCGAACCCCGGCCGAAAACCTTGCCTATCAGGTGGGGTGGACAACATTGGTTCTTAAATGGGAGGAAGATGAAAGGAAGGGTCTTCAAGTAAAGACGCCGTCGGACGAATTCAAATGGAATCAACTTGGCGAGCTGTATCAGTGGTTCACGGATACCTACGCTCATTTGTCTCTTCAAGAGTTGAAAGCCGAACTGAACGAAAATGTCAAGTCTATCTGCGCAATGATTGATTCGCTCAGTGCGGATGAATTATTTAAGCCGCATATGAGAAAATGGGCTGATGATGCTACAAAAGCAGCTGTATGGGAAGTTTACAGGTTCATTCACGTTAATACTGTTGCTCCTTTCGGAACTTTTAGAACTAAGATCAGAAAATGGAAAAAGGCGGCGCTGTAACTTCCGGTTCATCAAGCCAATATGCCCTTAAAACACGAGCGGCGGGACAGACTCTATCTGTCCCGCCGCTCTGCTTTTTCAGCGGTCAAAGTTTTACTTGTGCGCAGGCTCGTTTTGCAGCCCCGCGCGAATGGTTGATTCCGCCCAGCACTAACATCGATGTGTATGCCGCTGCTGAGCAACTCACATTTCAAATGATATAGATTCCGCTGGGCAAGAGCTTCCTCGAAATGTGTTGCCTACTATTCTGATTTTTCAAGGGAAGATGCAATCTTTGTAATTTCCATCCAAGTAACCACAAAAGAATACACCTGTGTCTTTGCTTTTATGTTTCAGAATGGTAAGCTCCTCTTATATTCGCTCGGAGTGCATCCAAACTTTTTTCGGAAGGCGTCGCTGAAATGGCTGATGTTGCTGTACCCCACCAACCCTGCTATGTCTTTCACCCGAGCGTCGGGCGCAGACAACAGTTCGCAGGCGTGCTCCATGCGGCGATTTAACATATATTGATATATGGTGATTCCATAGTGCTTTCGAAATATCTCACGGAGTTTGGATTCACACATAAAGTGCTGTTTGGAGAGCTCCGCGATGGTCACGGGTTCCAGAAATCCCTCATCTATCTGTCGCCTGACCCGAAGTAGCGCCTCGCTATCCGCCCAGCTCAACAACCCCTTCACAGCGACAGAATTCTGATCCATCATCTCGTTCGCAAAGGCTGCAACAAGTTCCAGTATCTTTCCTTCTTGATACAATGACTTTGCACAGCCATTATAGTTACACTGCAATATCTGGCGTATTGTGGCTTCTATGGTAGCGGTGATTCTATGTTTTGGTGGAGTTTTACCCCCGTTAAAGGCGGTGCAAGCCTTTTTCTTCTGCAAGCCATCCATCACAGACCGAAACCGACAGGGATGCAGGTTCAGCCCGACGCCTATATATCTCCGCCCTGCCTCATAGATATTTTCCGCATCAAACAGACCGCTGCCGTATACGCAGCAATCTCCCTTTTCCAACAACGTTTTTTGGTTTCTGCCCGAAGACTTCCACTCCAATGCGTCGGAAAGAGAGAAAACGACGGAAAAAGAATCCTTATACACTTGCTCCGCAATACTGTGTCCCTGTAAAACATTACATCGCAGATGTACATCTCGATATTGGGGCACGGTGAAATATAGCGGAAATATCCTTCTCCAATATCGCTTGGCAAAGCAACCTGATTGTCTTTCATAATACCGCAAAGCTGCTGCATTGCGGGGGAGAAAAAGTCGCTGCGATCCGTTTGCCCATGAAGAAAATCATATCGTGCTTCTTGCATACCAGACCACCTCCTCCGACACATGATTAGACACTTTTATGCAAATTGGTCCATTCCACCTTTCCAGTTCCGTGCACAAGTTAGCTTACTCTAACCGGCGGATGAAAGAAAAGGCAGCCTGCCTGTACGCAGTTTGCCTCAAATCCGACGGCACAGCGCCTGTGAAGAATATTATACCATAAGCGCGCAGGGATTTCAATGTAGAACACCAGACATTCCTACAGAACACCAGACATTCCTGCTTTTCCTGGAATTTTCCGTTTGCCCAATGTCATCCGTGTGCCGAGAGGGAAGGCATCAGTACTTTCAGCGAAAGATTCAATCGATCCAAACACGTTTTCTTATTCGGCTTTACGTCTACTCGACGCAAATACTCTCTGTTCACCTATATTGGATAAGTCCGTCCCTCCGTTTTCTGTTAATTTATACTATTGTTAAGAATCCGAGCATCCACGCAGCTATAATTTGCAATGCAAATAAAACAATCGTAAGTACTGATGCTCTATTTTTTCTCTTTACAACATAGCTGAGTTCCGTGAAAATCCCGCAGATGGCCGCTGCAATTCCTATACCTGCTACTATGTTCAACTCCGTCGAAATGATTGTGTAAAGAGAAAACCAATGAAGCATTCCGGCAATCCCCGCCGCACCAAGAATGAGCCCACATATGGGAAGTATGATCCTTTGCCATTGAAAAGAGCTGCGTTTACAAACGATCTTTGAGCCCAATACGATCAAAATGGCAAGCCACAGGACCGTCAGCAGGATATAACTTCCCAATGACAGAAAGCTGCCGGCAAAGCCGTTTAGAGGTCCCGCGGGAACATAGTCATGAGCCAGTCGGAACGTCATGCTCGTCACCCTACCGTCCGATACAGAGAAAGCAAGGCTTCTTTCCTCCGGTATCGTCTCGGCACAGTAGAACTGATATTCGCCCACAGGCTCGTACAGTAAATCCTTATCGGCAAGAGGCATTTTCAGCCGGAGATTTTCTTCTCCCTCTTTTGAGATTTGGATTATTTGCATTCGCGCCTGTATCTTGCCTACATATGACCATGCGGATCGTGCCGGAAGATAGTCGCCATATAGCATAGAAAGGTCCTGTGACCCTACTTCCTGCTTCAGCGGTCGCGCATCCTGCTCGATGATCGCCTCCATGATGGCGGAGCAGTAATCCGTTTCCATCACATTGGTCAGGATCAGGATTGCACGTTCAGCTTCCGGTTCCACCCAAAACTGCGTCTTGAAACCATAGGTCCCACCCTCATGCCCGAGTATTCCGGGATGATTCGCATACTGCCAGAAGCCATGAGAAAGTCCTGCGTTTGCCCCATAGGAACACCATGTCTCTTTAAACAACCACTCCTTTGTTTCCGGGCTTTTGAAGAGTTGTGTCTCCTCTCCTGGTGCCTTTGCCAGCCACTCAGCAAACAGAAGCAGGTCTGCAGGATACATGCGGAGGTGCATCTCATCCTCCCGCCAAAATCCTTTTCCGTTATAAGAATAACCCTTCGCCTTGTGATCAAGGAGTCCGTCCACATCCATCCAAAAGGGACCGACAGAGGTATGCGTCATACCCAGAGGCAAAAGAATATGTTCTTTGATATAATCCTTATAGCTTTGGCCGCTGGCTTCCTCCACGATCAACGCTGCAAGTGCCGCGCCGTAATTGGAATAGGCGCTGACGGTTCCCGGCGGATAGACCTGCTTGGGCTGGTGCGCAGATAGTACTTCTTTGAAGGGGATTTCCTCACTCGCGCTGTAATAGCGCAAATCCAGCAATTCTTCCTCAAATCCTGCCGTATGGTTCATCAGGTGGAGTAAAGTAACCGGCTCAGCGAATCGCAGATTTTTCAAAAAGCCGTCCGGCAGATAGGTGCGGATATCCGTTTCCAGATCGATTTTCCTATCCTCAACAAGCTGCATCACGCTGACCCACACAAAGGTCTTTGATATGGAGCCCCATTCAAAAACCGTGGTCTCCGGGTCCATGGCCGTATTGTTCTCTAAATCAGCAAGGCCATACCCCTTCGCAAATACCGAATTGTCATGCTCCGAAATTACGACACACGCGCCCGGAACCGTTTTGCCAATGTATTTTTCGGAAACAGCGTTTGCGCTTGCCTCATATGCGTCCGGTGCACCGGATGCATATGCAGAAGGAGCGAGGAACGCAATCATAACCAGCGCCGCAAGAAAGCATTGGAGGGTCTTGTATCTCATCAGTCTTTTCATAGGGCCATTACTCTATCGTCAGTCTGAAATCACAGCAGTCTCCGCCCTGACCGAGCGTCTTTGTCCGTCCCCATTTGAGCTTTGGATGCATATGTCCGTAGGCCTCGTCATCCGCGCGGCAAAAGCCGGCTACAATCTCCGGGCAGCCGTATTTCACACAGGTATCCTGATAGGGGCAGGTCAGCATGTCGAAGCACATTTCCTCTTGCTCCGTTCGTATCCAATTAGCCCGAAAACCGCAGTCCTCTCCAAAGGAGCTTTTTGTCATTTTGGCAAAGAACTTCGGCACCAGCTTATACAGGCCCGGTATCCTCATTGCCCCTCGGATTTTTGCACCAACGCCCGCTGCCCGCTTTTCATAATATCTGTTCAGAAAAGCCGCCGCTTCCTCCCGGGAGATTCCGTTGCCCGTCATGGCGTCAAAGGCGGCGATGGCAGGATAGATGCGTTTCCGCGTATGCATATACATCTTTTTCGGCTCGTCGTCGTTTTCATCCACGATTTCCGCATAACGCCTCCATGCATCTCCTATGATCGCGTCTGTCTTTTCCGCGCCATACTGTTTTTCCATTGCAGATACCGCTCCGGTCAAGTATCTTTTGTCTAACCTTCTATCCATGTGCTTTCCCGCCTTTCAGCGTCCAGCCGATTGCCTGGCTGCGCATTCCCACAAAGCGCCTGTACAGGCCGTCTTCGCGCATCAGCTCCTTATGGTTTCCGCGTTGAATGATCCTGCCGTTCTCCAGCACGATGATTTGATCTGCCGTGCGCACGGTGGACAGACGGTGGGCGATCATCAGGATCGTTTTGCCTTTTGTCAGCTCCCGGATGGCCTTTTGCAGCTCCTGCTCGTTTTCGGGATCCACGCTGGCTGTGGCTTCATCCAAAATGACGATGGGTGCGTCCTTCAGAATTGCCCTTGCAATGGAGATTCGCTGCTTTTCCCCGCCGGAGAGGCTGGAGCCTCCTTCGCCGATCTTTGTCTGATAGCCATTGGGCAGCGTCATGATAAAGTCATGGCAGCAGGCTTTCTTTGCGACCGCTATAATTTCATCCTCGCTCGCGTCCGGTCTGCCAAACCGGATATTGTTCTCGACGGTGCCCTCAAAGAGATACACATTCTGAAATACGATGGCGAAATTCTTTAGAAGGCTGCCGCTGGTATATTCCCGCACATCCCGGCCGCCGAGCGTGATCTGTCCTTCCTTCACATCCCAGAAACGGGCAATCAGACCGACCAGCGTGGTCTTTCCGGCGCCGGAGGGACCAACAATGGCGCAGGAGCTTCCCTGGGGTACGCTTAAGCTGATTTGATGTAATACCTCCTTTTCCCCATATCCAAAGGACATATTCTTCACTTCAATATTGAAATTTTCCGGCACAAGATCAGCCCCGTTTTCGTCCAGGGATGGAATGTCCATGATGTTATCCGGCCGATCCAGGGAAGCCTCCACCGCGCGGGCAATGGAGGACATACTGCCCGCCACCTCCACGGCGGCATAGATCATGAAGCTGGACACAAGAAGCAGCAGGCACTTCTCCGGCGTGATGCTTCCTCCTGCCAAAAGATAGGGCGCAAAAACCAGAATAGCCGCCCGTGCGAGCTTGAACACCGTCTGATAGAGCGCTGTCATTTTGGAAAACGCCTTTTCAAGCACGATATTTGCCTCTTTGCTTTCCTCAATTGCGGCGTCAACTGCTTTTCCGGTGCGCTCCGCCAGCCCAAACGCCTTGACTACGCCCATGCCCTGCACATATTCCAAAACGGCAGTGACCAGGCCAGCCTGGGCTGCCTGACGGCGGGGCGCGTATTTCCTGCCGACCTTGCCGATAAACGAATAAACGATGAGCGCCGCGGCAAGCCCGGCCAAAGAGATCAGCCCGATCCGCCACTCATAGATCATAAGCCAAATGCCAATCACGATGGCGTGGATAAACCCGCCCGCCACATTTTCCATAATGGTAACGGACTGCTGCTCCAGATCACCAAGAGTGGTCGTCACCGCCGCAGTGATATCACCGAGCCTGTTTTCATTGAAATAGCCCATAGGAGCCCTTTTCAGGCGTTCGCCGATCTCCATGCGCTTTTCCGACCCGAACGCGAAGCTGCCAAGAGTTCTGGCATTGGCAGAGAGATTGACAAATACAATTCGCCCTACAATGGAAACAATCATGATGCCAAGTGAAATCCAGATTGTGCTTTCAGGCATAACATCGCCGGAAAGCTGCTTCAGGATTCCTGTGAGCACCGTTAGAATGGCCATGATTGGGATCATCTCAAAGAATGAGCTGACAAGGTATGCAAGAAAAGAGCGGATAAGACGCTTCTTCTGTAAGCCCGAGAACAACAAAAGTCTTTGAAACAACCTTATCATCACGCCACCTCCTCTGCGGTATCCTTGCCCTGCATATGGGCTTTCCACAATTCCTTGTATAGATTGCTTGTTTCAAGAAGCTCCTCATGAGTTCCTTCCGCGGCGATATTTCCTTTATCCACGACAAGGATCTTGTCTGCTTTTGTAATGGTAGACAGCCGATGCGCAATGACGATTAAAGTTTTTCCTGCTACAAGCCCTGCAATGGATGCTTGAATAACGGCCTCATTTTCAGGATCGGTAAATGCCGTGGCTTCATCCAGCACCACGATCGGGCTGTTCTTTAGGATTGCCCTTGCAATGGCGATACGCTGCCTTTCTCCGCCGGAGAGGTGGCTTCCCGCATCGCCCGCCAGCGTATCATAGCCCTCCGGCAGAGCGGCGATGAAATCGTGACAGCTCGCTTTTTTTGCCGCTGCCTCGATCTCTGCGTCTGTGGCCTCCGGTTTTCCGATGCGAATGTTTTCCCGGATAGGCAGGTGGAACAGGAAGTTATCCTGTGATACATATGAGACAAGCTCCATTATCTGAGGGAGAGGAATGTTCCGCACGTCCACGCCGCCAATACGGACGCAGCCGCTCTCCGCCTCCCAGAAGGAGGCGATGAGCCGCGCAATGGTAGATTTACCGGAGCCGGAGGGACCCACAATGGCCGTCATACCGTTTTTTGCGCAGTCAAAGGAAATTCCATGCAAAACCTCCGTCTCTTTGTATCGGAAGGTAACATGATCAAAGGATACGTCGGCGTCCGCAAGGACAGCTCTCTCGGTCGGCCGCACAAGCTCCGGCTCATCCAGAAGATTCCCTACCTCTTTTACGGTGGAATCCACCATGGCCAGGCTGTCGGTGTACTGCAATGCCTGAATCAGTGGCTTTACGAGTCCAAGGGCGAGAATGATGCAGGTAATCAGCGTACCCGCTTCGACCCTTCCGTTTATAAAGAGCCAGCTCCCCAAGGGCAGCACGCCCACAAGCGTTGCCGTCAGGATAGAAAGCCCCATCACATAGTAGCCGTTGGTCTGCTTGAACCAGGTCACTTTGGCTGTCTCGTTTTCCACCACGGCGTCGGCGTATTTTTTATATGAGCGTTCACCCTGATTGAACGTCTTCACCACTTCGATGCCGCCGATGTATTCCACCGTTGCGGCATCCATGTTTTTCCCTGCGGCAAGTACTCTGGCATATCTCTTCTCGTAATCCTTCATCATTCCCATATAGCAGAAGGCACCCCCCGGAATCGTCACAAGAGAGATCAGCGCGAGTCTCCAATCAAGGCTAAAGAGGTAAACGAGCATTAGAACTGGGATTAGGATATTGGCAGTGAGCTCCGGTACCATATGCGCCAGCGGAAGCTCCAGCTTTTCCACGGTGTCCACGATGATCGTTTTGAATTTCCCGGACGGCGTATCAAGGATCGTTCCCATGGGGACACGGGAGAGCTTCTCTGTTATCGCCATGCGGATATTCCGCAGAATGATAAAGGCAGACTCATGGCTTTTCATTGTAGAAAAAGTTCCAAACCACACCTGCCCGAGATAGCCCGTAAAAGCAATCAATGCCAGAAACGCCAACTTGCTGAAAGCATAGTCTTCGTGGCAGATCATAATGATCCCGCGGGACACCGCGATGTAGGGGATCATGCCGCAAAGTGCCCCCAAAACCGCAAGTACGACGGAGCCGATCAGTTTCCCTTTGCACGGCTTCGCAAAATCCATCAGAATCGTCATCGCCGAGTTTTCTTTTCCCGCCATCATTCCTCACCTCGCAAAAGTCTTACAATCTTTTCTTTCTGCCCGCCGGAAAGGTCCTTCACGATTTCTCCGTCCCGGATGAACAGTATTCTTGTGCAAATCCGCATCATAAACTCAATATCATGTGTGATGATCAAAAGCACCTTGCCTTGCGTCGCAAGGCTTCGTGTCAAGGTGCCGACCTCTTCCATGCTTTTCAGATCCAGTCCGCTGGTAGGTTCATCGAACACCAGCAGCTCCTTTCCACAGATATCGCTCACCACAACCGCAAGGCGCTGCATCTGCCCGCCGGAAAGAGACAAGGGATGCCGTTCCTTATACGCCAGCAGATCCACCTTTTCTAATGTGCGGTCGATCTCGTCTTTGTTCGGAGCTTTTATGCCAAGCGCGCATTCCGCCGCCACGCTGTCGGTAAAGAGCTGGTGCCCCACATCCTGCATGACCATGTATGCCTTTTTCCGTCTCAACCGCCGGCTCATCGGTTTTCCAGCCCACAAAACAGTGCCGGCGCTGTTCTTTTGCAATCCGCAGAGCATTCTGGCGAGGGTCGATTTCCCGGCGCCGTTGACGCCCGCAATGGCGATGATTTCTCCGCGGCCTGCCTGAAAAGAGATATCATTCAATACATTCCGGCCGCCGAGACGGACGCTGATTTTCTGAGCGGAAAGCAATCCATCGGCAGCGATTGTTTTCACACCGCCCGATTCGGATACCGACAGATCTCTGACACGCAGTCCCATTCTGCGAATATCTGCTTCAGGCAGCGCCTTGAACGCTGAAGCCTCCATGTCCGATGCAATCCGGCCATCCTGCATATAAACGACGCGATCCACAATGTCCATCAGATACCAGATGCGGTGCTCTGCGATCAGAATGGTCTTTCCTGATATTTTCGCCCGTTGGATCAAATCAGCCAATTCTCCGATGGCCTTCATGTCGAGATTCGATGATGGCTCGTCAAACACAAGGACATCGGGAGCCGAAGCATACATGCTGGAAAACGCGATCTTCTGCTTCTCGCCGCCGGACAGTTCAAAGATATTTCGACCCCGGAGCTCGCTAAGATGCAGCTCCTCCGTAAGTTCATCTAATCGGGAGCGCAGAGCCTCTCGCGGAATGCCCCGATTTTCAAGCCCAAACACGATCTCGCTGTCCGTATCCGTATTGAAAAACTGCGTTCGAGGATTCTGAAAAACCGTCCCTACCGCATCCGATAGCGCAGCAATCTCTGTCTCCCGGGTATCCATACCGTTTACGTTCACCTGCCCCGAAAGATTGCCGTGGAAGAAATGGGGAATCAGTCCGTTTGCAAGCCGTGTAACCGTTGTTTTTCCACATCCGGACGGTCCGCAAAGCAGCACGCATTCGCCGGACCGGATAATAAGGTTCAAATCAACGACTCCGCCGTCCCCGCTTTCAGCGTATGTAAAAGAGACATTCTGGAACGATATCATAATCAAAACACCCCTTTCATGCCCGCGTATATCATGCCGGCAACGAGCGCCGCGTAAGCAATTACCACCAGCAAATCAGCAAACGAAAACGCAATTTCCTCTATACAGCTTCTTTCACCTGTGTGCTCGATGCCTCTTGTAATCGCTGCCTGCGTAATCTCGTCCGAAATTCTGGAAGCAGAAACAAGCAGGGGAACATAGACATACTCCATCGTCTGTATAGGATGGCTAATCAGCCCAGCCGCGGACGCTGATATCCCTCGCAGCGCCATGGCATCCCGTATGGAGGCCCACTCTTCTCTCATGGTCGGGAAATAACGGAGCGTAACAGCAAGAGCAATCGTGAGTCCTTTCGACAATCGAAGCTTTGTGATCGCCGCAAGAAATTTACTTACGCTGGTCGTTGCAATCAGAAAGCTGCCCAGCATAAAACAGGGAAGAAGCTTGCGGATATACACTGCAAACATATAGACGATTCCGCCGAAAGTCACGGGCAGCCTTGGTACGATAAAAAGCTGGATCAGCAGAAGCGCGAGAAAAAATGCTGCGTATTTCAGCATCCTTTTCAGATTGCCGGAAACGCTCAGAAGTACAAGCGGAATCCCCACAAGCACACACTCCACCGCAATGCTTTTATTCATAAAAACGGAAACACTTGTGACCGCGAGAATCAGAAGCTTCGTCCGTGGGTCGAGTCTCATTTATACGACTCCTGCTTTTTCAAAGTGTTTTTTCATAAGCTTCTTTCCAATCAGTCCGCCGATGATCGCGCAGACAAGTGTCCCGATAATCATTGCGGGGATTGCCCACCAGGTAGCCCCAATCGAATGAATCACTCCTTCAAAGGAGGAGAAGTCACCTTTATTCTTCATAAAAGCATCAAACTGTGCGGGCATGACAAGCATCGGAATGTATGCCCCCATCGGCGCAAGCGCCATGACGCAGTAGGCAAGCAGGTTTTTCTTAAAGGATTTGAAATCAGCGGAAGCGCAGATAAAATCCGCGATCACGCCGAAAACCAGGAAGAATACGGACATCATCCAGAACATTCCCGTAACAAACAGCATAATCGCCGCGATTGCACCGAGAATGGAGAGAGCTCCCTTCTTCGGTATTTTTGCCACATAGAGCATGAAAACTGTCCCCGTAAAGAGCGCCACGATCATTGGCATAAACGGGAAAGTGACCGGCGTCATCTGCGCAACCCCGCCAATCACAAACGCCACCACAGCATAGATGAGCGAAAAGATGCCCACCGATATAAAGTCCCTTGTTTCCAGCTTCTTCGCATCTGTTTTAAGCATAATAAATGACCTCCAATTTTATATTGTTCAGTTAGAGTAGGCTAACTCGCGTGTAAAAAATTAAAGTGATTGTATGATTGTGTATTATTCCAGCCGGAGCAAGCCTTCCCAGCCAGAGTTGAAGAACTTTGCAAGCTCCTCAATATACCGCATAGCTTCTTCTTTGGGCATATCATGGACAATCGTCTCACATACCGCCGTAAAATAGGCGCTGGTAATCATGTGGTGAAGCTGCTTTGTCATTTTCCCGGAGAGCTTTCCTCTTTTGCGGAGAAGTGCGTAGTATTCCTCTGAGCACTCTACCTCCAGTTCCACAAGCTCCTCCAAAAAATTTGCATAGCGCGTACCTTCCGCCCGGCAGAGGATCAGCTTGAAGGCATCAAAATGGGCGTACATATATTCCACAAAGACGCGCAAATACTCAGTGGACAGCTTCAGGCTGTCCTTCGTCTTTTCCTTGGAGACAAGATCGAAATGGGCGGCCTGTGCGGCTTTGAACTGCTCCAACAGTCCCTTTGCTGCCTCGCCCACAAGATCTTCAAAAAGCGCGGCCTTATCCGGGTAATAGCCGTAGAAGGCGCCCTTCGTGAAGCCGGCTTCCGCGACAATTTGGTTTAGAGATGCGTCCTTGAAGCCCTTTTCCAGAAATTCTTTTTTCCCAACTTCCTTTGAGTTTCTGTACGTTCCATTGGCTCTCCCCTTATAACATACCGATAGTATATACTGCTGGTATATTATAGCCGAGCAGATTGGGTTTGTCAATGGGAGTGACACATTTTATACTAAACACATATACCCTTGCCTGGAGGATTCGCGATATTCTTTTGCGCATGGAAGGGAGTTCATACAGCCATATATGGAAATCACCATCATCAGATACACAATATCCTTTATTCTGATTTTCAGAGGAACTCTCATCCCTCTTGGCACAGGATTTTCGATTGCGCGAGTGACCGCAGCCGCAGATAATTCATCCGCTACCTTTATACAGCGCATGATAAAGGGAATAATCATGTATTCTGTGGTCATGGCAGGAGCTTTTGCAAAAGTAATCACATTTAAGGGGACGCCTCTTGTTTTCATGCCATTTCTAATCTGTGCAAGTTCATGGCGAATGGTGGGAATAAATCGCAATGCGACAGCAAGCGCAAGCGTAGCTGATTTAGGGCAATGTAATTTTTGAAGCCCCATGAACAGCTCACTCACGGTCAACGCTTTTAGCGACAGAATCATTACGCCCAGTAAGGGAGAGAGCTTGCGTAATAGGAAAACGGGCTGGACTATGATTTGCGGAGCGTTGCGCTCATTCAGTAAGGCATACAATCCGACAAGGAACGCAAACCATACGCCCAGCCGCAAAGCCTCCTTCGGGT
>OIWO01002222.1_pt1 | contig 13380 bp, 8 predicted proteins | sample 1587641 | NCBI WGS metagenome assembly OIWO01 (sample SAMEA3888924, study PRJEB22519) | human gut metagenome | biome: human gut; feature: human-associated habitat; material: faeces | place: Denmark | collected 2010
ACTCTGCAGGAGGAGTCTCCATCGTCTTTCCTGAGGATCACCTGGTTCTATCCGGTGATGCCCTTTTTCGCGAAACCATCGGACGGACCGATCTTCCGACAGGGAACGCGACACAGTTACTTAGCAGTATCAGAGAAGAGCTCTTTACCCTTCCATCTTCCTACACTGTCTATCCCGGTCATGGCCCTGAAACTTCTATTGGTCACGAGAAGATGTTCAATCCCTTTTTTAGACAATCCTAAAGAGGCATGTATCCTCCTTCCTGTCCTAATAAAAAATTAAAAGAATGTTTTTCCCTCAATGTAAACATGTAATTAGCAGTATTAGTAATTGTCAGACTCAATCTGTCATTAGAACTACGCCCGGCATTCCCCGAACCATTATTTGTGGAAAAACTCGGAAAGGATTGTCTAAACGCTGTCATATGCGCATAATCTGCAGCAAACTGTGACTTTATGGTCAAGCCTTTAATGGGATTTACTTCGGCATATAAAGTGGACAATACTTTATATTTTTTATAACTAACAGGATTATTCCGCATCCAATCGAGCGGATTTTGATTGGTTCCCGTCCAACTGTCATCTTTAGTTGAAGCTATCGATCCATCTTCATTATAAGGATTCCAGTAAGGCATCATAAAGTGTGAAGCAGAAATTGGAGTTACTGAAGTATATTCTCCAGTCTGCGCCTGTTCAATATCTTCATAAGACACAGTGGAAGTAGTACCAACTTTAAGCCAATTACTAGCTTTTACGTCTGCATTTGCACGCATATTATAACGTCTGAATCCTGACCCTTGTGCAATTCCATCCTGGTCAAAAAAGTTACCCGACACATAATAATTTAAACGGTCAGTAGCACGGTTCACCGATACTTCATAATTTTGCAGCATAGCTTTGTCATTAAATACCACATCAAGCCAATTAATATCGGTTTTACGAAGAAGATCATAGTCTTTTCCTTTATCCAATCCCACTTCTTTCTCAAACAGAATACGTTCTTCAGTATTCATCTGGTTCCATTTATCCTGAGCCAACTGAGAGATGCCCAATTGAGTACGAAATGTTACTTTAGCTTTGTCTAGGGCCAAACCGCGCTTTGTAGTTATCACCACCACACCGTTTGCCCCGCGAGAACCATAAATAGCCGTAGCCGCCGCATCTTTCAATATATTAATCGACTCGATTTCCTCCTCGTTATAATCCATCAATTTGGTTAACGATATTTCGAAATCATCCATAATAATCAAAGGTACATTCAAATCGTTTTTCGTCCCCTCGTTCAATTCTTTCAGATTGGTTGTCAGCGACGAACTGCCTCGCACCGTGATATCCGGCAACCGGTTGGGATCGCTGCCAAATTCATTATTCTGCACGACATTGAACGCCGGATCGATATTCCGCAAGGTCTGCAACATATTCTGCCCCCGATAGGCCAAAATTTCCTCTTTTCCAATCGTGCTTACCGCCCCGGTATAACTCTCCCGGGCTTTTTTGAAAATACCGGTCACCACCACTTCATCCATTTGGGCAACGTCTTCCTGCATGACGATATTCAATTCCGGTTGTCCGGTATATTTTACCTCCTGCGTTTTCATGCCGACGAAAGAAAACACCAACGCCACATTCTCCACTTCGGGAAAATCCAACCGATATTCCCCCTCCACACCGGTTACGGCTCCGATACCCGTACCTTTCAGCATGACCGTCACCCCCGGCATCGGCTGTTCTTTTTCATCGACAACCCGTCCTTTCACCGTAACTCTGTTATAAACAGCATCGCTTGGGGAGTGCTCCTGCCGGGTACGGATAAGTATCCATCCGGATTCAATCGTATAAGTGAATTCCGAACCTTTCAACAGGGTATTCAAAGCTTCTTCAACGCTGACATTTTTCACGTCTATCGAATAAAGACCGTTTCGGGCTGCATCCGGAGTGTCGCGGAAACCGTAGGAAAGTCCCGTCTGCGCCTTTATCCCGGAAAGGATATGCGCCAAGGTTTTACCGGTCATTTTCAATGTCACTTTTTTATCCGTGCTTTGCCACACCGCTTCGGCCTCTTTTTCCGGAAAAGCGAACGAGAGATTCGGGGAACACAGAAACGGAAAGAAAAACAAAAACAGGACCACCACCCATTTATTCTTTCCGGAACGATTTATTTTTTCTTTTTTTTTCATAAACTTGTGTAAGTTTTTGATGTAATGTTTCAATTAAGTCTTAAACGAAACGACAAGGATACGGAACTCGCAAAATCGCACCTTGCCGGTATTCGAAAGGGAATCTTTCCTGGAAAGGTTCTCTTTCTTTTATTTTCTTACTCTATCCGATACACACCTCCTTCTTTTTTTACCGTTCTGCCCGTAATTTTCCGTAAAGCCCACACCACTTCGTCCAGGGATAGTTCTCTCCCGAATTCGAGGCTATACACTTCAACGGCAATTTCCGGTGCCACTTCTATCTCAACACCATACCATGCGGCAAGGTCGAAAGCAATCCGGTCGAGCCGCGCCCCCCTGTATTTGAAATTGTTTGTCAGCCACTGTATGTAATCGTCCGCATCCACCTCTTCCACCTGCAACTGCGCTTCACCGGAATCGTAACGGATTCGCTGGTTAGGACGGATTTTCGTTTCTTTACCGCCTGCCATCAAACCGATACTTCCCTCCACCAGTACCGCCTCCGTTACAGCCAAACGGTCGGAATAAAATAAATTAAAGCGCGTACCGTAAACAGTTACTTTGGTTTCACCTGCCCGGACGATAAAAGGACATCCGGAATGCGCCACTTCGAAATATCCTTCCCCTTTCAACTCCACTTCGCGTACCGAATCGCAAAAGCGGCCGGGGAACCGGAGTTCGCTGCCGGCATTCAGGACAACAGCCGAGCCGTCGGGCAATGACACCGAACAGGTATAACCGGCCGGAATCACCACCCTCTCGTATACTACCGATTCTCCGGCAGGCAGTTCATCCGGCGGTAAGGTTTCCGCCGTCACGACGTAAGTATTTCCCGTCTCCCGCATCTCCAAAGCTCTCCGGTCTATCGTCTTTTCGTCCTGTTCCCGGAACACGGTCGGTACCGTCACTTTCTCCTCCCGGACATAGGTGCCCTCAAGAGAATGCCCCGTCCGGTTCCCAACCCACGGATACAGGCACATTCCGACCAGAATTGCCGCCGCAGACGCCACCGCGAGCCGGAGTATCCGGAGGCGGCGGCTCTTCGCCCGTTTCACTCCGCAGAGCCTCTCCTTTAACTTTCCGGCAGCCTTCTCCCGGTCAATACGGGCTATACGGTGCAAACTATCGAGCTGCTCCTCCAATGCCCCGGCCTCCCATTCCGAATCCGGAACTTGCCCGGAATCAGGTTCCTCTTGCGTCAGGAAACGATGTTGTATAGCCTCGGCCTTTTTTATGGCCTCTTCAGCTGTTTTCACATAGGACTGTTTCATTTCATCCGAATTTTTATACTTATATCCGGTTTGTTTGCTTTTTTTACCGACAAAATCCAAACATTAACATTCCATTAACACTTTATCTCCATTTTTGCCGGATTTTTCCGAATTCTATTCAGAAATCAGCTTATTATTTTCCAAACTTTTATAGTTTTGTATTGTTAAAAAATGCAGAATCACCTATGTCAGACGTAAACAGACAGCAAGAGTTCCTTCTGTTATCGCGTTTTAACGCCCGCGATACGGAAGCTTTCGTGTCTGTCTACAAATTATTTTTTACCGAACTGCATCTTTATGCATCCCGTCTGTACAATTGCACCACCGTTTCGCCGGAGGATGCCGTACAGGATGTGTTTTGTTCGCTGCTGGAAAATAAGGGGACTCACTTCGAATCCCTGCTCAAATTGAAAGCTTTCCTTTATACCAGTATCAAAAACCGGTACAAAAGTTATTTAGAACACCGAAAAGTACAGGGCAAATATAAAACATATACAGAAACGGCTCAGACCTTTGCCTCTGAAATCACAGAAAACGAAGTGTACGCATTTTTGCAAAAATGTCTCGTCATGTTACCCGAGAATTGTGCCCAGGTTATGAACCTGTATCTTTCGGGTTACGAAATGGAAGAAATCGCCGGACAGCTCAATCTGAGCCTGCAAACGGTATATAATACGAAATCTATGGCTATCCGCCTGTTAAAAGAAAAATTCGGGAAAACGAACTTTATCAACCTGCTGTTTTGTTTTCTTTGCAAAGTCAATGCTACATCCCCCACACGGTAATCGTCCGCCCGCCGTATTCCTCCCGACGGTGCCAGATCTTGTCATCCCAGCTTACTCCTTGTCCCGATTGAAGACGATGAAATGGCCCTCGCTCACATCACCGCAGCAGTCCATATACCATACCGTCTGTTCCAGGCCTTTCGCGATGGTCTTATTCAGATCGCCACGTTTGATTTTCAGTTCCAGCACAATGCGATGTACGGGGCCGCCGTAACCCAGGAATCCGCATTCTCACGGAAGAACTGCCGGAAATCCGACAGTAATTTTTCCATATTGATGCTATTGTCAGGATTCATGTACCATGCCGATTGCTGGATCAGTCCGCTTTGAGTGGTCCACGTCAGTTCGCGGGGGATGATTTCCCTGTAGATGGCGTTCGCGATCCGACGGGGTTTATCCAGGGTGATCAGTCCCAAATCAGCGACATACTGTACATCATCCTGCGGCATCAGACTCTCTTCGGCATCCGTTTCGTTCGCCAGTATCGGACCGATAACACGGCGGACACGCTCTTCACGAAGTTTGTCGATCAGTATGTCGATATGTGTGTCACGGCGGTAGATGATTTGTTCCTGTGCACGGTATATCATTTCTGGGATGATGCGGATACTACGGTCGCGGTTTTCTTTCATGCGGCTCGTCACTTCGTAGCCCAGGGCATTCACCAGCCACGGCTGACCTTCCGTGGCCGTCCAGATCATCGGAAAACAGGATTCGTCGAATTCCTGGCCCGTAGCGGCGGTATGTTGCAGGTAGAGCGTACGGATCTCTTCACGGGAGAAATTGCCCAGGCGGAGGGATTCCGCTTTGATGTTGAACGCCGAACCGCCCGTAATGATGTCCTGATTCGAAAGTACGATACGGTAATCACGAACATCACGGACACCGCACAGGATGATGCTTTGAGGGAAATGACCCGGACGATTGGCATAACCGGAACGAAGCTGACGCAGGATGCTCACCAAAGAATCTCCCACCAAGGCGTCGATTTCATCGATGAAAAGCAACAAAGGACGGTCGAGCGATTCGCATAAACGGTCCAGATAACTGCCCAACAAATTGGAGGCTGCCTCTTCTTTTTCCAGTTCCAAACGCAAGGCCGACGGCATACCGGTGCCTACAACCCGCGAAGCTTCACGGGCAATCACACTGACCACATTCCGGTTCACTTCCTCCACGTTGTTCCGGGACGCCTGACCCACCTCGACATTGGCATAGACGGCATAAAACTCGCCACGGGTGTTCAGGTAATCACGCAAAGCCAGCAGGCAGGACGTTTTACCCGTCTGACGAGGAGCATGAAGCACAAAATATTTCCGCTGATAAATCAACGATTCCAATTCTTCCAGATCGATACGTGTCAACGGATCGATATTATAATGGATATCAGGCTGAATTGGACCTGCCGTATTGAAAAATTTAGGGACCTGTCTCATACTTCAGTGTTTAGGTGCAACAGTTGTGGCAAAGATAGTGAAAGCCGGGAGGAAAAGCAACAAACTGGTTTGATTGCTTTTACAGAACCGCATCCTATTTATACAAAGGTAAGAAAATTCATTCACTTTACAGCGGGAACAGGACGCTTTTATCCATTTAAAACTGGGGCATAGTTTTTAAGTGAATAGGGAAAATCATCTCCCCCTCTCCTCCTTGCCTAATTCAAAATTAATCCGTTCCTTTGCAGTATATAACACTGAAAACCATGGCCAATTACATCCGTTTCGACTGGGCGATGAAATGCCTACTTAGGGATAAAGCGAACTTTTCCGTACTGGAAGGGTTGCTGACCACCTTGCTCAACGAGAAAATCACCATCCGGAAACTTCTCGAAAGCGAAAGCAACCAGGAAAGCGAGTTCGACAAGTACAACCGCGTCGACATCCTTGCCGAGGACTCCAAAGGTACCCTGATTCTCTTCGAGATTCAGAACAACAACGAGTACGCCTATTTCCAGCGCATGCTGTTCGGCGTTTCCAAATTGGTCACCGAATACATCAACCGGGGAGAAGGATACGAGAACATCCGAAAGATATACAGCGTCAATATCGTCTATTTCGCTTTGGGCAGCGGCTCGGACACCGTCTACCACGGACAGACGGAGTTCCGCGGCATCCATACCAACGAACTGCTCTGCCTCTCCCCTTTCCAGCAGGAAACCTTCAAGGCGACGGCAGTCAGCCAGTTGTATCCCGAATATTATATCCTCCGGGTCAACGACTTCAACAAATGGTCGAAAGTGCCGCTGGAGCAATGGATATATTTCCTCAACACCGGCGAAATCCCGGATGACGCCTCCGCTCCAGGCCTTCCGGAGGCTCGCGAACGCCTCCAGCTCGACCGCCTCAGCAAAGACGAGTTGAAGGCTTACTACCGCCACCTCGACAATGTCGTCATCCTCCGCGATAACATCTTCACGGAAAGGGCGGAAGGACGTGCGGAAGGAAGGGCAGAAGGAAAAGCAGAAGGAAGAGCGGAAGAACGTACGGCAACCGCCCGAAAGATGCTGGCCGACGGACTCCCCATCGATGTCATCCGTAAATACACCGAACTCTCGGAGGAGGAAATAAAAAAACTGGAGCATTAGCTGACTCATTATAAAACCCGCCCGAATAGTTTCCCAAGCGTCCATTCGTCATAGGAATCGATCGTAACGGCTTTCCTGTATAGTGCCAAAAAACGGCAGGCACCGGGGTACTGCCCGGAGTCTGCCGGTCCGTCAAAACGAGCCGGCACATATCATGGAGAAAAGTATAATAGGACAATCCTAACCCGACGCTTTTCAGACCGGCAAATCATCCACAACAGGTTAGTTTATCTATTGGTTAATGGGGCGCCGAAGCAACGGCTTCGCCTGGAAAAGAAGGCCGGCCACCGCTCAGAATATTCAGGCGGACAAGGAAGTCTGCACGATAAGAGGGACCGATAGGAAAATCATGTTGGACTATCCGTACCGTATTGCCAAAAAACGTATCGATATCGTAAAGGCTGACGACATAGCTGTAATGGAGCCGGACAAACCCCAAAAACGCCTTATAATCATTTCGACTATAAGGCGTTTTTATTTCCCCGACTACCCCAAGGGCAGCCAAAACTAATAACACAATCCGTAATTACCGCCGGTAGCTCCACGCACAATCATATTTTCGGTAAATGTGGATGCGATATATTGCAAATCCACCACTTTTCCATTCCCGCTAAACTGGTACTCGGGAAGGCTATTTCCCTGGGGCACTCCCCCGACCATGTTAAACAAACGGAGCGTATAATCATTATTTCCTCCCGTTGTCCCGATCACCAAATAATCTTTCGTGTAATCACCCCCATAAGGACGCCAGTATTTATTCGCCACATAATAAACCGTCTCTCCCGCCTGCAATCCCGGAACAGACACAGGAACCTCGATATTATTCGTCAAAGAATAAGCATACAAGACTCCATCCGTCACGTAGTAAATCATCGGAGTGTTCGACGCACACACCGCGTAAGTCGTTGCCCGGGCAAAGTTCGTGTTACCTGCAAACACTTGTACCTCCTGCACCGGATTCGTTGTCCCGCCATGCTTCAATTTATACAATTTCCGCTCTCCTCCCGATGATTCAAACACAGCATACGCCACGTTTTTGAAAGAGGTATTCGCCGTATTGTACAACATCCCCATATACAACATTTTATCCTTGATACCGTTTGGCTGATACGATGAAGCATTATTCTCGTACACAGAAACCACCCCGTTGGAATTCACAAACAAAAAACGACCGTTCAACTCATCCCAGTACATGAACCCCATTTTCTGCCGGTCGTAAACAGCCCATTTCGAGGCTCCCCGGATAGTATCCGGCACTCCCATGATCCCGCTCCCGTTAGTATTCGCTCTTACGCTGTAAACACTGTTTTCAGAGAAATACATGGTCCGGAAAAAACCTCGTGCCAAACGTCGGGGATGTTCTTCTTCTACCCCGTAAAACATAGATTCTTCGTCATGTACCGTGACCAGATCGGAAGTACGCAACAGACACACGCTTTCCTCCGTCGTGATTCCCAACACATGTCCCTTCGTCCGCTCTTGACTGTTCGGATCTACATAAGGAGTATTCATCAACTGCGCCAACAACAACGGTTTACCTTTCAATGCCTCGCCCTTCATCGAAACGAAAATATCTCTCGCCATTTCAAGCGAATCGGAACTGAAATCCAAATCCGAGTTTCCATCCGGTGTCTCTTTCAAAATATAAAATCCTCTGGAAAATTCCGATTCCACCCGAACCGACGCGGAAGCATACACTGCATATTGGTTAGCCGTATTTTCCACTTTCACCGTCAATATGTAATTTCCAGGTTCTTCCGAAACCAAATAGCTCAAATCTTTTTCCCGGCCAATCGTATCTACCTCCACGGCTGATATGTAATCCACCTTTCCGCTGTTAAAAATAAACCACGTGTATTTCAAATCGGAAGATGCATATTCTGTTTCCACCGTGATAGGAATGATCAACGAATCCAATAATCGCCTGGGATGATAGATCGTATTCATCCCATTTATCTGTATAGAAGGAAGTGGTGAATAATCATAATTCCCCTCGTCTTCATAACAGCCTTGTATCAATGCCAAAAGCATGATAACCCCTAATATATATCGTTTCGCATTTTCCATATACCTACATTTTAATTTCATTTACCAATCTTCAATTCCGTCCCGTCCGACCTTTTCAACGGTTCCTCTCCCCGGTTCGCCCGTGCAGCATTTTCTTGTTTCAAAGCTTCCTGCAGCCGACTCACCAAATAATTCATGTAATTTACATCATAATCCGGACCCAAATCATCCCAATATGTCATTGTCGGTCCCCAATCCGTGTTCAAATATCCTTTCGTGAGTCCCAGACTCGCGATATACTCGTCATCCCACTTTTCTCCCGTCGCGTCAATCAGGAATTGATGTAACACCGGATCATATATACCGATTTTCGTGTTCAGCGTTGCATCTTCCGCTGTCGCCCAAAACGAAGGACGATCCAATTGATCCGTCACCCAAACATATATACACTTGGGCAATACGAAACCCGGAACGAAATACTCGTTCTCCCCGATAGCAATCTCTATCAACACCTTATCCGTTTTCAACGAAACATCCCGTTTCAATACCACGGGAAGTTCGGTTCTCGTCTTCCCTGCAGGGATAATGTAACAGGAATGCAAAGCCGCATCATCAAAAGCCACGAAATGTTTGCCGGCAACAGCACAAGAATCCTCCACCGGCAATTGGACCAATTTTACCGGACGGTCATAGTCTACCACCTTGCCTATCGTTTTCAATGGGATCCACACGGTATCCGTTTCCGCCTGAGGTCCGGAATAAATAAATGTACGGTACACCAGGGTATCTGCTGAATTTTCCATATCAAAACCCAACCAACAAGTATCCACGTTATAAGGAGTCAACTCCTCATCGCAAGCCGCCAACAACACGGACGACAACATCCATAATATCAGAAATTTATTTTTCATACGATTTTCATTTTAATCATTACTTTCCCGTACCCGGATCATATTCCGAATCCGGAAGGGGTAAAATATATTCCGCTTCCCCGACTTCCGCAGCCCCCCAAAGCATCTTACGAATTCCTTGACGCTTGTAGGCATAAAACAGATATCCCTCAGCATAAAATTCCCGGCGAATCTCCTCCAGTACAAAGTTTTTCACGCTGGTAAGGTCCGTAAAATACGTCGACACATTCACATTGCGAGCCGCCATGTAATCCGCATATAAGCGATTTGCTTCCTCCAGGTCTGTTGTCGTTTCCAACAAAATCAAGTACACTTCACTCATCCGCAACACCGGTACAATCTGCAATTTCATCAACAGGACATTGGCACCATACTCCTGCCCGGCATCATAATAATACTTTTTCACGCAAGCATAATTATAATTACCATTCGCATCAGGAATACTCGTGTTCCAAGAGTTAGCATAACCGGCATGCGTGGTAATATCCTGCCCCTCATAAAGTTTGTCGCGCATTTCTGCGGAAATAAACAAATTCGTGCCGGTCAAGCGGTCGCTACCTACCCCGGTCACGCCTATCGAATAGTCAATCAATTTATGATTGCTCAGTGCGAACAGACATTCGGAAGGTGCGGCATAATATTGCAAATTGAAATCCGCCATGGAACTCAAACTCACCGGCATGACCGTGTACACCGCTTTCGCCGCCTCGTAAGCTTTCTTCGTCTGCCCTGTGTAAAGATAAAAACGGGCCTGTAAGGCTTTCACCGCATAATAATTCAACCGCAATCCCCGGAAATCCAGAAAATCATCCTCCTGCCCGCTATATGTCAGCGAAGTACTGATCACCGGATCCACACGCAGGGCATTTTCAGCTGCCAGCAGATCACTTTCCAATTTCCCGCAAAAAGCCGCATAATCGTAATACCTTGGTAAATTCTTGAACGACACGTCTTCCGAGTATGGCAACGTCACCTTGCGTACCGGATTTTGAGGCATCTGCCCGAAAAGCCGCAACACGTCCAAATGACAGAAAGCCCGAATGGCAAACGCCTCTCCCTGCAAGACCCGAAAAGCCACAGAATCCTCGATACAATCCCCCCCATGTTCCAAATGCCTGAGCACGGAATTAGCCTGCACGATCACGTTGTACAGACCGCCATATATACCGGAAATCACACTTTTGGCATACGTGTTTTCATACTCGTACCGAGCCAAAGCCAAATCCGCGTCCCGGGTTGAACCGGACAGATCCCACAACTGTGCCAATGACTCAATATGCGACATCGTCAACCCCTCCCCATACAAATCCCGGTCCTTCAACTTCACGTAACATCCCGTCAAGGCATCCTTAAACCCTTCATACGTCGTATACATATCCTCTTCTTCCGTTTGTCCCTGGGGCTTCACATCCAACCAATCGTTGCAAGAGGAACACAAGATCCAAAAACATAAACTGCAAACAATATATTTTTTCATATACGCTTCATTTAATCAAAACAATAAAGAAATATTCAACCCGACGTTACGGGCAAACGGATAGGAAGTACCGCGCTCCCGCTTCACGGAAGAGAGGTAAAAAAGATCGGACATATTCAACGAAAAACGCATATTCTGGATTCCCCATTTTTGCAAATAAGGGGTATTCAAATCATACTGCACGCTAGCCGACTGGAGCGAAAATACGTTATCCGGCATCACGAAACGGGAAGTCATTCGCGTCTTTTCATTACTGATTCCCTTGAAATAGACCTCATCCCCCTCTTGCATCCAGCGGTCCGACCACACCCGATTGTCCACATTGCCCGTTTTGATCGTGGAGGGAGTCACTTCCACTTTATCCAACAAGGTGGAATTATACTGCTTTCCTCCCCAATGAAAACCGAAAGAAAGATTCAACGTCATCCCCTTGTGAGAAAACATTACCCCCGCATTACCTTGATACAAAGGGTCGCTCACGCCCATATACACTTTTGCCGAAGGTTTCCACTCGAAGGTGGGCTCCCCGTCTTTATCCAAAAAGATTTCCTTGCCGCTACTCGGGTCTATCCCCAAAGAGCGTACCGCATAAATCGAATTTTGCGAACGCCCTTCGTAATAAAGCGTGTTCACATCCACGTCGTCCATCAACATTTCTTCAGTTTGGCGTTTTAAATCATCCGACAGTTTGGTGATCTCATTTTTATTATAAGCCAACTTGCCGGACACCATCAAACTCATCTTCCGTTCCGTATCCCGAATAATATAACCGCTCACGGACATCTCGAAACCGGTATTTTTCACTTTCCCGATATTTTCCATATAAGAAGAAAAACCGGTTGCCAACGGAATATCCATGGCAGACAGTAAGTTATTGGTCAACTTCGAGTACACGTCCAGACTTCCTTTCACCCGATTGTTCAACACGGAAAATTCCATCCCGAGGTTGTATTGCGCCGTCACCTGCCATTTCAAGTCTTCGTTTCCCAGTCCCATCAAATAAGCACCACCCCAGTAAGCGTAGCGGTCATCGTCATAATACTTGAACATAGGCAAAGCCTGATAGGCAGAGAATTTTTGGGAACCGGTTTCACCATAGGACAGGCGCAAACGTAAGGTGTTCAGGTATGGATTCTCTCCCCAGAAATGCTCGTTATGCACGTTCCACCCCAGACCGGCACTCCAGAAGGTCCCAAAACGCTTGTCAGAGCCGAATTGCGAACTACCATCCGTACGCAACGATAAATCAACATAGTAGCGATTATCATACACGTAATTGACATTCCCGACCAGCCCGAGTCGACGGGTCGTGTACTCCGATGCGGAAGGCATATCATTTTCCGCGTAATTCAATGCATTCCCCAGAAACGGCCTATCGTTCGTGAATCCCTCCATCGTAAACCCGTAGGAATAGCTGTCATTTTGAGCGATGGAAGCGTCCAAACCGGCATAGAGGGAGTGTACCTCCCCGAACACTTTCGCATAGCTCAATGTCACGTTTCCTTCATACGTGTTCGCTTTCCCCGTGGTGTAGACATACCGTCCTTTACGCAATACCTGATCTCCGGTGTAATCCTTAAATTCAGAGCTTTCAGGAGATTTGTACATGTCCGAAGTATTATTCGTGTGCGATATCCCGAATTTCCCCCTTAACGTCAGCTCCGGTGTCATTTTCCACTCGACGGAGAAATTGTTGATAATCTCCACGTATCCGCTTTTATCTATATTACCCAACGTGGCATCGTACAAAGGATTTTGGACCTGCGTTTCCCAGGCATCCCAACCGTCAAAATAACGGTTCAATTTTCCGTCATCCGTCCAAGGGGCATTATAGGGTTGCTGGCGGGCATAATCGCTGAAAGAGCCGTAAGGACTTTCCTCGCTTTTATTACTTCCTATACTCGTCTGATTCCTGAATGTCAAATTTTTATAACTATAAGATAAAGTCACGCCCCCACTAAACGTCTTCCGGCCCGAACCGATCATGGCCCCCTGGATATCTTTATATCCCAGGGAAGCAGACCAACGAAATTCCTCGCTTCCCCCTTCAAACCGCAGGTTATAGTTCTGCCCGACTCCAACGTGTAACGGTTGACTCAACCAATCCGTTTCCACGCCCTCCTCCACCGCTTTCAACCGCTTGTAATAAGCCTCTTTCAAAACGATATC
>OIWO01002226.1_pt1 | contig 13373 bp, 11 predicted proteins | sample 1587641 | NCBI WGS metagenome assembly OIWO01 (sample SAMEA3888924, study PRJEB22519) | human gut metagenome | biome: human gut; feature: human-associated habitat; material: faeces | place: Denmark | collected 2010
AGAGAGCAGAGGGCCAGGATGGCCGGGTTTTCCGGGAAGCTGGTCCTGACGTATGAGAACAGCTTTTCGTTTGCGTGCGAGGCAAAACGGGCTGGAGCCCTGGGGGTGCTCACCATCTGGCACGCGGACCTGGCGCACCATGGGACTCTGGGGGGAGTCTGGGGAACGCCGGAGCCGGAGGATCTGTCCTGGCATTATCCAGGGATCCCGTTTGCGGAGATCGGGAAAAACGCTGGGGAGGAGCTGCAAAAACGGCTGGAGTCCGGTCCGCTGATCGTGCGTCTCAGCATTGAGATGTGCCAGGGGATCGTTTCCAGCACCATGCCAGTGGCGCGGATCCAGGGAAGGTCGGAAAAATTTGTACTTGTCTCCGGCCATTATGATTCCTGGTATGAGGGGGCCACGGATAACGGAGTGGCCAACGCCGCCATGATGGAGCTTGCCAGAGTGTTCCAGGAGAACCGGGAGCGGCTGGAGAGGTCAGTGGTGCTCGCCTGGTGGTCCGGCCATTCAGACGGCCGTTATGCCGGATCCGCCTGGTATTACGACCACCATTGGGAGGAGCTGAAGGAAAATTGTGTGGCGCATATCAATATGGATATCTGTGGCTGCAAGGGCTCTGATGTGGTGGGGTTCCAGACGTCCATGCTGGAAGGAGCAGACTTTGACCGGGAATTCCTGAAGGGATTCAACGAGGGGGAGCCGGATCCGCCGGTGTCCATGACCCGGTTTGCAGACCAGACCTTCTGGGGAGCGGATATTCCCTTTGCCATTATGCCGAAGTTTATAAAAAAGGATCATGAAATGTTTTACTGGTGGCACACCAGAGAGGATACCTTTGATAAGGTGGATCCGGAGGTGGCGCTGCGGGATACAAGGGTCATTGGGGAGCTGGCGGCATTCTTCGCGAACTGCGGGAAGCTCCCGGCAGACATGAGCGGCTTTGTGGACTTTATGGAGTCCCGCCTCCGCGCCATTGAAGAGAGGCTTGGCGGAGACTTTGACCTTTCTCCGGTGTGGCCGGTGCTTGGCAGGCTGAGGGAGGCGGTCATGGACCTTGAAGCGTCCATGGAAGGCCAGGAAAATACAGATGACGCCATTCTGGAGACTGCCGGGGAGCTGGCGAGGATCACCTATACGGCGTCCAGTCCGTACCACCAGGATCCGGCGGTGAAGGCTCCTGTTTTTTCCGGGCTTGCCATGGCAGAGGGACTGACCCGGGAAAATACGGAAGAGGAATATTATCTGGCGGTGCAGACCCGCTTCGTGCGTCAGAGGAACCGGCTCACAGGGCAGATGAAGCAGGTTTTGGAGATATGCAGAAGGTGGACCGCCCGGTGGGAAAATCAAGAGGGGAATATGTAAAAACTATATACAAGGAGGAGCACTGTATGAGGAAAGGTATGTATGGGAAACTGACGATGCTGGCGGTGGCCGGCGTCATGGCGCTGTCGGGCTGCGGAAACGGCGGGGGAGATACTGGAACAGCGGCGGAGCCAAAGGGGGAAACGACGGCTTTAGCGGGGACGGAGACGGAAAAGGCGTTAGAGGAAGCCAGCCAGGGGGAGAAGGAGCCGTCCATTGGGCGGACGGATATTATTTCTGCCAACACCAGCGATATCCGGTCCATGGATCCCCAGGTGGGGGTGGATTCTCCGTCTGCAACGCTGAACCGCCACATTTATAACGGCCTGGTAAAGATCGATGAGAACCGGGAGGTCGTGGGGGACCTGGCTGAGAGCTTTGAGATGGTGGATGACAAAACCTATAAATTTAAGCTCCGGGAAGGTGTGAAGTTCCATAATGGGGAGGAGCTGAAGGCCAGCGACGTGAAATTCAGCCTGGAGCGGGCCAAGACCATGCCCAAGGCCATGTCCAACGCGTCGGCCATTGACCATGTTTCGGTGGAGGGGGATTATGACCTGACGATCCATCTTTCTCGTCCATATCCGTCCCTTCTTTATGTCCTCAATGACACCAGTATGAAGATCCTGTCGGAGAAGGCTGTGACTGAGGCCGGGGAGACATACGGGGAAGAGCCCATAGGAACGGGACCGTTCATGTTTAAGGAATGGGTCCCCAACGATCACTGGACGCTGGTGCGGTTTGACGATTACTTTGACGGACCGGCCACAGCCACTTCCATCACCAACCGGATCATTCCCGAGGGGAGCGCCAGGACCATTGCCCTGGAAACGGGAGAGATCGACGTGATCTTAACGGTGGATCCGGTGGACGCCGCCAACGTGGAAGCCAATGATGAGCTGGTGCTGGAAAGCTGGCCGTCGGCTTCAGTGGAATTCATGGCGTTCAATACCACGAAAAAGGGACTGGATGACGTCCGGGTGCGCCAGGCCATTACATATGCCATGAACCGCCAGGAATTTGTGGATACGATCGTAGAAGGCCGCGGCGAGGTGGCCAGCTCCTTCATTGCCAAGACCCTGCCGGGGTGGAATGAGGAAGTGCAGCCGTATCCCCAGGATCTGGAAAAGGCCAAGGAGCTTCTGGCAGAAGCAGGCTATGGGGACGGGCTGGATCTTAAGATGTACGTATCCGGAGACGTGAGGAACCGTACCGCCCAGGTGGTCCAGGCCCAGCTGGCCCAGATCGGCGTCAACGTGGACATCAACGTTTACGAGTGGGGCGCGTTCCAGGATGCGATCAACGCCGGAGAGCATGAGCTCCTGATCCTGGGCTGGACAAATACCACCTGTGATCCGGAATACAGTGTGACGCCGCTGTTCCATTCAAAAAACTGCGGCATGAACGGAAACCGGGCATATCTCAGGGATGAAAAGGTGGATCAAATGATCGACGCCGCCAGCATGGAAACAGACCGGGAGAAGAGGCTCCAGACATATAGGGACCTCCAGGTCCGCTTAAATGAGCTCTGTCCGTGGGTGCCGCTGTATTATAAGAGCAATATGGTGGGAAGAAGGGAAGATCTTAAGGGATTCCAGTTTAATAAAAATACAGCCCTCCATTATCTGGGAGACTGTTATTTTGAGAAGTAGGAGAGGACAGCCGCATCGGAGAAATCCGGTGCGGCTGCTATTTTTGTTTATCTGCCAAGAAGAGAGATATCTCGTTCAAATTCCCGGGCGCTCAGACAGAGTTCTGTTACCCGGTCCCAGTTTTTACAGACAACTGGGGCAAACTGTTCAAAAATCCGGGCTCGTTTGTTTTTTCCGGAAATTCGTATACCATGATATATCTTCTTCTTAGCGATGACATTTTCCCAGGGGTTTTCCATAAATTCAATTTCGGGCAGGTTATCATAGGCGGCAGCGATCCAGGCTTCGGTGCTGTCGCAGGGGATAACGATGCAGGTACGGTCTATTTCTTTTAACCATGAACGGATCAAAGACTTCAGGTGTTCCATATAACCGGAAACGGGTGCGTTGTGCTTAGGGCAGGGAAGCAAGACCGGGCAGTTGTTCCGGTATTCTGGTTTAATGTCACACTCCAAAGGATTCCGGATATTTTGGAGGGGGCATTCCACTGAGCCACACCCGCAATGGGAGACTTTCTCCTTTCTGGATACGTCACCATCCATCTGAATGACCAGAAAGTCCAACGTGGGCTGAATTTTATCCATAAGCTGCATCCGGATACTGGCGTAATCATGACACCATTTCCAGACGCCTTTCCATCCGTTCACGTATTGTCCGCGCAGATCAGGCTCAGGCTGAAGCAGTACAAAATAGTTGGTATCTCCGGTTATAAGATTAATAACATTTTTAAGGATGATGTAGTCGGTTGGACCTTCACAAATAATCCCTATATTTTTCATAGCAGTGATGGAACACCTCCCAGTCTTCCGCTGATCCAGAGCCTGGATAAAGGAAGACCTTCATCGATCAGCTCCTGGGAAACAGAAATCCGCCGGATCTGGGCATATCCGTTACTGTCACGGTCTACGGCAAACAGCCGTATATCGTCATTCTGCAGGTCCAGTCCATCCAGTACCAGCGGATTATGGGTGGTCAGAAAAACATGCTTATTATTCTGGATAATCTGTTCACAGAACACCTGGATCATTTTTTTTGCCAGGCGGGGATTTAACGCGTGGTCAAAGCTGTCTACTGAGAAAATAGATGGACCCATGGGATGCATGGCAAGCGTCAGCATGAACAGGACATATAAGGCTCCCTCGCTGGCATCATAACCGGTAAAACGAGCGGTATCCTTCATATAGCGGTCTGTAAATTCAATGACCTGGCGTGTTGTGGGGATATTGGCGTTGATCGTTGTTTTTTTTGGCGTATCCACAGATATATCGGAGGCCCAGTCGATCATGTCAAGGATGTCATCCATATATAAATTTCCGAAAAACAGATCCCCGTCGTTTTCATGGATCAGTGTCCGGATCGCCTCGGCCAGACGTCCGCCATTCAATCCGACAGGAGAAACCTGATTGGGATCTGGGATCGTGCCTCTCAAAGTCAAGGTGTTTGGCTGGAAAATACCGTAAGATGAAAAATCCTCCGCGATTTTGCGGCCGGTTGTCAGTTCTGGGTCATTATCAATGAGAAAGAAGCCGATATAACTGTTGGACTGCTGCTGGGAGGCATTGCTGCGTCCCCATATTTTTTCTCCGTTCTGAAGAAATGCCTCAGAGTGGTATTTCCAATAGTCGGTATCAGTAGGAGTTGTCAGATGTACATCGTAACGGAATTTATCTGTACAGCAGTCATCTTCCCATTCCAGGGAAAGATCGATCATGGATCGTTGTCTCTTAAGATCCTTGAAACTGGATTTGTAAAGCGAGGGAATACTGAGGCGCACGCCTTTGCGCTGGAGGCTGGAAGAATCGACACGGTCGGTCATAGCCGCACTTAATAAACCGATCGCTTCCAGGATCGTAGTTTTTCCAGAACCGTTGGCACCGATAAATACATTGACTTTACCAGGTTCGAAGGCTGCGTTATACAGGGACTTAAAGTTCCCAAAAGTAATTTTTCGTATATTCATAATTGCTGCCCCTTTCTAAAATACAGTATAGCATAATCCATGAATTAAATACAAACATTTTCCGGTGTTTAGCCATATCTAATCTTAGGATTACTGTGCTTGTAAAAATAAGGGGCAGCTGCGTATGGGAGAGAAGATGCGGCTGTCTGGTCTATGGGTATTCTTTTTCTTGATCAAGCTGAAGATAGAAGGCGAAGAGTTTCAAGGCACGCTTGATTTCTGTATCAGAATACTGGCGGCAGAGTATATTGAAAAATTTATAATTTTCTGATGAAGGGGATTCCTGTTTTCCGAATAAAAGATAATCAACAGAGACATGGCAGGTATACGCAATCTGGGCAACTACATCCAGACTGGCAGTACGTTTTCCCTGTTCAATCAGTGCGAGATAAGACGATGAAATATGTATCATATCAGCAAACACTTCCTGGGTTTTGTTCTGGGTATTTCTGAGTTCCCGGATCCGCTTTCCCATTGATTCCAGATCAACCGTATATGTATCCAATGGTGGCCTCCTTTTTTCTAAATATCTTATATTACATAATAAAATGGAAATATATGGAAATCATATCATTCTAAAATATAGAAAGCATTTCTGCCCCCCATCATTCGTTCTTGAATCTGATCCCGGCCACTGCTATAATTTCTTTAAAATCTACCACACAAGGGGGAATTTACCATGTACGACGTGACAGCCATTGGAGAGCTTCTGATCGATTTTGCAGCCAGGGATACGGACGCGGCCGGATATCCCACCATGAAGGCAAATCCAGGCGGGGCGCCGGGAAATTTCCTGGCGGCTCTAAGTAAATACGGGCTCCGGACGGCATTTCTGGGCAAGGTGGGAACGGACGCCTTTGGCGGGCTGCTCATAAATACCCTTAAGGAGGCCGGGATCGAGACAAAGGGGATCCGGCAGGACAGCTCTGTGTTCACGACCCTGGCCTTTGTTACCTTTGACGCCGGAGGAGACCGGTCCTTCAGCTTCGCCAGAAAGCCTGGGGCAGATACGCAGCTTTCCTTTGAGGAGCTGGACCTGGAGCTCATCGACCAGGCAAAGGTCTTTCATTTCGGAACCTTAAGCCTCACAGACGAGCCAGTCCGCACGGCTGCGAAACGGGCGGTGGAATACGCCCGGAAAAAGGGAAAGTGGATCACCTTCGATCCGAACCTGCGGCTTCCCCTGTGGAACACGCCGGACGAGGCCAGGGAGCAGATCCTCTGGGGACTTTCCCAGGCAGATGTGGTGAAGATCAGCGACGAGGAGGTGGAATTCCTCTGGGGGATCACCGACGAAGAGAAGGCGGCTGAAAAGCTCCAGAAGGAATTCGGCGTAAAGCTTTCCATGGTGACCATGGGCCCCAGGGGCGCGTATCTGTCCAGCGAAAAGGCGGCCGCCCGGGCGGTCTGCCCCAGGGTGACGCCGGTGGACACCACAGGAGCCGGGGATATTTTCGGGGGAAGCGCCGTGGCCTGGCTTTTAAAGTCCGGGAAAGCGCCGGAGGAGCTGGATGAAAAAGAGCTGGCCGCCATGGGTGCTTTCGCATCCGCAGCGGCCAGCCTGTCCACAGAAACACCCGGAGGGATCCCCAGCATCCCATCGGAGGAGGCGGTCCTTAAAAAGCTCCGGGGATCAGAAACCGTATAAAAGAAGGGAAAGGGTCAGGCCAGATAGCTCCGCATGGTCTTCAGTGCGTTTTTTTCCAGCCTGGAGACCTGGGCCTGGCTGATGCCTACCTCCTCCGCCACCTCGGTCTGGGTGCGACCTTCATAAAAGCGCATGCGGATGATGTTCCGCTCCCGGTCCGGGAGCCGTTTCATGGCCTCGTTTAAGGAAAGCTGCTCGATCCAGTTTTCCTCCCTGTTTTTCTTATCGCTGATCTGGTCCATGACATAAAGGGGATCGCCGCCGTCGGTATAGACAGGCTCATAAAGGCTCATGGGCGTCTGGATGGCGTCCATGGCGTAGGTGATCTCCTCTTTGCTCAGACCCACCTCATCGGCAATTTCCATGATGGTGGGTTCTTTCATGTTTTTTTTCATGAGATTTTCTCTGGCGTAGATGGCTTTGTAGGCAGTGTCCCGCAGGGAGCGGCTGACACGGATGGAATTGTTGTCCCGGAGATACCGGCGGACCTCCCCAAGGATCATGGGGACCGCGTAGGTAGAGAAACGGACGTTCTGGGTGATGTCAAAATTGTCGATGGCCTTGATGAGGCCGATGCATCCGATCTGGAACAGGTCGTCCACGTTTTCGTTATTTCCGGAGAAACGCTGGATGACGCTTAACACAAGACGCAGATTTCCTTTGATGTAATCCTCCCTGGCCTGCTTATCGCCGGCCAGGATCCTTTTAAAAAGCTCTTCCTTCTCTTCTGTGGTAAGCAGCGGCAGCTTTGCTGTATTGACTCCGCATATTTCAACCTTATAACCGGACATATCCTTACCTCCTGGGTCATTCTCTGGATTTTGCTATATTGAGAATGATGTACGGTTTTGGTAAGGATTATACCGGAGGCCGGCTGGTAAATTCTGCAGGCCTGTTTTAGCGCGTTATTCCGGCATGTTCTGACGGTAAAGGATCAGAAGGCCCCGCAGCAGGAGATCCGCGTCGTAAATGATCTTATGGGTGCAGAGGGGAGTGATGAACCGGGACATGCCTCCGGTGGCCACCAGGGTCGCCGGTTCTCCTAACTCTGCCTCCATCCGGTCGATGAGACCGTCCAGCATGGCGGCGTTGCCGTACATGATGCCGTTTCTCATACACTCGATGGTATTTTTTCCGATGGTCCGTTTGGGAACATCCAGGTTGATCCTGGGAAGCTGGGCCGTATTGCACACCAGGGAATTTAAGGCGACCTTGACGCCGGGCAGGATCACGCCGCCGATGTAGGAGCCTGCCTTGTCCACCACATCCATGGTGGTGGCGGTCCCCATGTCGATGATGATGATGGGGCCCTCATATCTTGCAATGGCAGCCACCGCAGCCACGATCCGGTCGCCGCCTACGGCCTTGGGGTTGTCCATTTTAATGTTTAAGCCGGTCTTCATGCCGGAGCCCACTAAAAAAGGCCGTTTTCCGGTGATCTTTTTTACGGCCGAGGAAAGAGGAGCGTTTAAGGGCGGTACAACGGAGGAGATGATGGAGCCCTCGATGTCGCTTCGTTTTATTTTGTGTATTTCCAGGATGTTTTTCAGCATGATGGCGTATTCCAGGCTGGTCTTGCGGTCGTCGGTGGTGATCCTCTCTTCAAAATATGTGGCCTGGTCATCCAGCCCGCCCACGACGATATTGCTGTTTCCCATGTCTACGGCTAAAATCATAAAGAAAACTCCTTTCACATTTGAATCGTAAGTGATATAATTAAGTGCTATGTACGATCATTATTTTTTAATGAAAGTGATTTTACCACAAAATAATCGGAAATACAACGGAGGATTCCAAAATGTTGAAGGGAAAAACAGTGCTTTTATGCGTGACAGGGAGTATTGCGGCCTATAAGATCGCTTATCTGGCCAGCGCACTGAAAAAACTAAGGGCCGACGTCCATGTGATCATGACAGAAAACGCCACCAATTTCATCAATCCCATTACCTTCGAGACGCTGACCGGGAACAAGTGCCTGGTGGACACCTTTGACCGGAATTTTGAGTTTTCCGTGGAGCACGTTTCCCTGGCAAAGCTGGCGGATGTGGTGCTGGTGGCTCCGGCCTCTGCCAATGTGATCGCAAAGCTGGCCCATGGCCTGGCTGACGATATGCTGACTACCACCGTTCTGGCCTGCACCTGCAAAAAGATCATAAGCCCTGCCATGAACACCCGGATGTTTGAAAATCCCATCACCCAGGATAATTTAAGGATCTGTGAACGGTACGGGATGGAGGTGATCTCCCCGGCCAGCGGCTATCTGGCCTGCGGGGATACGGGAGCCGGGAAAATGCCGGAGCCGGAGGTGCTGCTCCAGTATATTTTAAAGGAGATCCGGTATGAGAAGGATCTGGCCGGGAAAAAGATCTTAGTGACCGCCGGTCCCACCAGGGAGGCCATCGATCCGGTCCGCTACATCACCAACCACTCCACCGGGAAGATGGGATACGCCATTGCGAAGACCGCTGCGTACCGGGGAGCCCAGGTGACTCTGGTCACAGGACCGGCGGAGGAAAAGCCGCCCATGTTCGTGGACCTGGTGCCGGTGGAGAGCGCGAAGGAGATGTTTGAGGCCGTGACCGCCAGGAGCGCAGGACAGGACGCCATCATAAAGGCAGCAGCGGTGGCCGATTACCGGCCGAAATTCGTCAATACGGAAAAGACGAAGAAAAAGGACGGGGATATGGCGATCCAGCTGGAGCGCACTGACGATATCTTAAAGTGGCTGGGAGAGCATAAGGAAAAGGGCCAGTTCCTCTGCGGCTTTTCCATGGAAACGGAACATATGCTGGAAAATTCCAGGGCAAAGCTGGAAAAGAAGAATCTGGACATGATCGTGGCCAATAACCTGAAGGTGGATGGGGCCGGCTTCGGTACCGATACCAACGTGGTGACGCTGATCACCAGGGAAAAGGAGACGGAGCTTCCCAAGATGTCCAAGGAGGACGTGGCCGGAAGGATCCTGGACGCTGTTTTTGGGGCGGATGAGGAAGAAAAGGCGGATTTTTAGGACCGAGTGCGCCCGGCGTTCCGGGGAGCTCCGGATTTCCTGTCCGGACGGCCCAGATTATACTTGACGAATGGTGAATTTATTGGCAAAATAAGGATGTTGTGATTTTAAGACGTTTGAATTGGAGGTTTTCCATTGGCAGCTTTTGCAGATGAAATAAAGAGACGGCGCACCTTTGCGATCATTTCGCACCCGGACGCCGGTAAGACGACACTGACTGAAAAATTCCTTCTTTACGGCGGAGCCATCAATCTGGCGGGAACCGTAAAGGGAAGGAAGGCCACAAAGCATGCGGTCTCCGACTGGATGGAGATCGAGAAGGAGAGGGGAATTTCCGTTACCTCTTCAGTTTTACAGTTTAATTATGAAGGCTACTGCATCAATATCCTGGACACGCCGGGCCATCAGGACTTCTCGGAGGATACCTACCGGACCCTTATGGCTGCGGACTCGGCGGTGATGGTCATCGACGGCTCCAAGGGCGTGGAGGCACAGACCATCAAGCTTTTCAAGGTCTGTGTGATGCGCCATATCCCGATCTTTACCTTTGTGAACAAAATGGACCGGGAAGCCAGGGATCCCTTTGAGCTGATGAGCGAGATTGAAGAGGTCCTGGGGATCCATACCTGCCCCATCAACTGGCCCATCGGCTGCGGCAAGAATTTTAAGGGCGTATACGATCGTCAGACAAAGCAGATCACCACCTTCACGGCCGCCATGGGAGGCCAGAAGGAGGTAGCCAGCAGGACCTTCGACGTGGAGGGCGCGGATGTGGACTCCATCATCGGCCAGGATTACCACGCCCAGCTCAGGGATGATATCGAGCTTTTAGACGGAGCCAGCGATGAATTTGACCAGGAGTTAGTAAACCGCGGCGAGCTTTCTCCGGTGTTCTTCGGTTCGGCTCTGACCAACTTCGGCGTGGAGACCTTCCTGGAGCATTTCTTAAATATGACCTCCTCCCCGCTTCCCAGAAAGACTCTGGATGGCCAGGTGGATCCGTTTGATGAAAAGTTTTCCGCCTTTGTATTTAAGATCCAGGCCAACATGAACAAGGCCCACAGGGACAGGATCGCGTTCATGCGGATCTGCTCCGGAAGGTTTGAGGCTGGAATGGAAGTGAACCATGTCCAGGGCGGGAAGAAGATCCGTCTGACCCAGCCCCAGCAGCTGATGGCAGAGAGCAGAAAGATCATCGAGGAGGCGTATGCCGGAGACATCATCGGCGTATTTGATCCGGGTATTTTCTCCATTGGAGATACCTTATGCGCTCCCGGCGGGAAATTCCAGTTTGAGGGGATCCCCACCTTTGCTCCCGAGCACTTCGCCAGGGTGCGCCAGATGGATACCATGAAGAGAAAGCAGTTTATCAAGGGCATCAGCCAGATCGCCCAGGAGGGAGCCATCCAGATCTTCCAGGAGTTCAATACGGGCATGGAGGAGATCATCGTAGGCGTTGTGGGCGTCCTGCAGTTTGAGGTGCTGACCTACCGCCTGGAGAACGAGTACAACGTGGAGGTAAAGCTGGAGCAGCTTCCCTTTGAGTATATCCGGTGGGTCGAGAATCCGGGCGAGGTGGATGTGGCCAGGATCCAGGGTACCTCCGATATGAAGCGGATCTGTGATCTGAAGGGCAATCCGCTGCTCCTGTTCATCAACAGCTGGAGTGTCGGGATGGTGGAAGAGAGAAACCCGGGCTTAAGGCTGGCGGAGTTCGGACGGAACTAATTGCAGGGCTGTCTGAACGATCATGATATAATAAGGAAAGGAAGGATCCTATGAGCAAGATCGAGCTTGTACGTGCGGCTATGGTAGAGGCCATGAAGGCCAAGGATAAGGACAGGAAGGATTCTCTGTCCATGCTTTTATCTGCTTTAAAGAATGCGGAGATCGACAAGCGTTCTCCCCTGACCGAGGACGAGGCCAATGCAGTGATCAAAAAGGAATTAAAGCAGACCAAGGAGACCATGGATACGGCCCCCGCAGACCGGACTGACATCATCGAAGAGGCCAGAAAGCGGATGGAGGTATACCAGGAGTTTGCTCCGGCAGACCTGACTGTGGACCAGATCACAGAGATCATAAACGGAGTTTTAAAGGAGCTGGAGATCGAAGCGCCGACGGCCAAAGATAAGGGACGGATCATGAAGGTCTTAATGCCCCTGGTAAAGGGAAAGGCAGACGGAAAAGTGGTCAATGAAGTGCTGGCCGGAATGATGAAATAGGAGGCAGAAACGTGTACAGAGAAAAAATAGATAAATTTATCGATGCCCATAAAACAGAAATGCTGGAGGATATTGCGGAGCTTTGTAAGATCGACAGCACCAAGGATTCCTACCGGGCAGGAAGGCCCTACGGAGACGGCTGCTTTGAGGCCTTGGGCGCAGCGCTCCACATTGCAGAATGCTACGGATTTTCCATCAACAACTACGACAACTATGTGGGAACGGTGGATCTGAACGATAAGGAAAAGCAGTTGGATATCTTAGCCCATCTGGACATCGTTCCGGCTGGAGACGGATGGACGGTGACAGAGCCCTTTGTACCGGTGGTAAAGGACGGAAAGATCTATGGCCGCGGAACTGCCGACGATAAGGGTCCGGCCATCGTAGCCCTCTACGCCATGCGCGCTGTGAAGGAGCTGGGGATCCCGGTGAAGAAGAACGTGCGTCTGATCCTGGGAACCGACGAGGAGTGCGGCAGCTCCGATATCCGCCACTATTACAGTGTGGAGGAGGAGGCCCCCATGACCTTCTCTCCGGACGCCAGCTTCCCGGTGATCAACATTGAAAAGGGCAGCCTCCACGGCCAGTTCACGGCGGAGTTTGAAAAGAGCCAGGCCCTTCCCAGAATGGTATCCTTTAAGAGCGGCACCAAGTCCAACGTGGTCCCCTCCAAGGCAGAGGCCTTATTTGAGGGACTGGACGGCTCCGATACAGAGGCCTTTGCCCACACTTTAGAGGCCGAGCTGGGGATCCGTTTTGACGTAACCTCTGAGGGCGGCTATATGAAGATCGAGGCCTTTGGGGAAAACGGCCATGCTTCTACCCCCTGGAAGGGGAAAAATGCCCTGACAGGACTTCTTGCACTGATCGAAAAGCTGGAGCTGGCTGAGTGCGGACAGGTGGAAAAGATCCGTGCCCTGAATAAGCTGATGCCCCATGGCGACTGGTTCGGAAAGAACCTGGGGATCGCCATGGAGGACGAGGAATCCGGCCAGCTGACCCTGACCTTCAGTATGCTGGAGATCACGGAGACCAGCCTTTCCGGTGATTTTGACAGCCGCTGCCCCATCTGCTCCAATGAGGAGAATACCTTAAAGCCGGCGAAGGCGGCCATGGCCGGGTACGGGATCTCTTTAAACAATGATTCCATGAACCCGCCCCACCACGTTCCTGGAGATTCCCAGTTTGTCCAGACGCTCCTTAAGAGCTATGAGATGTACACGGGAAGAAAGGGAGAGTGCATTGCCATCGGAGGCGGAACGTATGTCCACCACTTAAAGAACGGAGTTGCCTTCGGCGCGGCCATGCCGGAAACAGAAAATAACATGCACGGTCCCGACGAGTTTGCGGTGATCGATGAGCTTTTAATGAGCGCGAAGATCTTTGCGCAGGTGATTACTGAATTATGCTGCTAGAATAGAATGTCCTGCCGGTAAGATGCGTCTTCCGGCAGGCGTTTTATGGACTTTAGTCTGTTGAGCCCATTGGAGTTTTTCGCTGATCCGAAAAATGG
>OIWO01002228.1_pt1 | contig 13362 bp, 9 predicted proteins | sample 1587641 | NCBI WGS metagenome assembly OIWO01 (sample SAMEA3888924, study PRJEB22519) | human gut metagenome | biome: human gut; feature: human-associated habitat; material: faeces | place: Denmark | collected 2010
TTCATAAAGATGCTCTGCAGAAAAAATTTGTCTTCGATTTGTCAACAACAGATGTAGCAGCGCATATTCCGTATCCGTCAGTTCTATCACTTTTCCATCACGGCTGACTTCTTCGCGCGCCTCATCTAAAACGATATCCTGATATGACAACACACGCTCCGTCGCTGTATTGGCATTTGCATCCACCTGCTCCACATTTGTCGTTTTGCCCTGGTATACATGGTAACGCCGAATCAATGCTTTCGTGCGGCTTACGAGCTCATTGTAGGAAAATGGCTTTACCAGATAATCATCTCCTCCACTCGAAAAGCCAAGCATTTTATCATCTTCCTGTGATTTTGCACTCAGAAAGAGAATTGGCGCATTGCTAAATTTTCTGATTTCCACACATGTCTGATAACCATTCAAGCCAGGCATCATAATATCTAAAATAATCAGATCAAATTCCTGTTTTTTTGTCTGTTCTATGGCATCTTCTCCATTGATTGCCTCAGCAACCTCATAGCCTTCGCTACGCAAAAGAAGATGAATCACTTCGCGAATTTCCGGATTGTCATCAACCACCAAAACATGTGAATTCTGTACTTCTTCTCTATTTTCTACCTGCATCTGCCACGCCCCCGGTTTATATTTTTTAATCACATTTCAGAAACACTATTCCTTTGTGCTTCGTATCATGCCTTTACTGCTTGTTTTCTTTTCAATGTTTTCATTGTATTCCCTAATACTTTCTTCTGACAATGGCTCAATCATCAATTCTTTCGCCACAGATTTCGTTTTGTTTCTTGCCTCATAAAAATAACCAATGACACTAAAAACAATTGCGCCAATAAAATTAACCATCAAATCTTTCATGGTATCAATAATCCCAATATCCAGATATCCACCTTCGATAACAACGGGATCTCCATTTTTCGTTTCAATGATGGTTCTGGTAATGTCAGAAATACGCACCGGAATCTGTGTGTTGCTCTCATCTAACGTAACTGAGGCAAAACTTGAAACAACAAAGTCTTTTTGCATATCTAAGAAAAACATCTGGTCTGCCGTAAATTCTATAAATTCCCAAACTACACCTACGGTCATGGAAAAGCAAAAAGCAACAAGCGACAGATAAAATGGCGATAATTGCATGGATTTACTTCCCCGGTTCAAGATATTAAACAAAGAAAAGCCAATGGCTGCGCACAAAAATCCGTTAATCGTATGAAGCATCGTATCCCAGCCTGGAATTGCCGTGTAATATTTATTTACTTCACCTAATATCTCAGCTGCAAAAATAAACAGATAAATGATAATCTGAAATACCGGCGGAATCTCTATCTTTAACAACTGCTCAAACAATGATGGCAGCAAAAATAGCACCAACGTCAAAACACAGATGGCAAGACTTTCATAATTGTGTGTAAATGCACATCGCACAGCTGTAAGCAGCACCAAAATCCTTAAGATCGAATATGCGATGAATTGTTTTTTATTTAATGATATTCTTGCCTTTAATCGTCTGATATATGTCCTCATTTATATCTCCTTATGTTCCTATGCATTTTCTATATCTTTTCCTGTAACTTCCTGTGGCATCGGAATTCCTAACTCTTTGATTGCCTCCATAATGTGACTGGTCGAAACATCCTGAAATTCCATCTCGCCAAACACACTAAAAAGCCATTCCACGGAAAGATCCAGCCATTTTTCCACATGTGGATTAATCACTTGTGATGAACCGTCTGCGCATGCTTCGTTCGCAAGACTATAGCCATGTGGTCCTTTCTGAAAAAGATGATATTCCAACAGACAGTTCTGTTCTTCATATGCCATCACAAGATCTAACGTTGATTTTCTTGTAAGTGTATCCTCCGCTGTCGTAAACATGAAAAGCGGTGGTGCATCCTTTGTCACAGCCTGCACTGGATTCAGCCACACACGCTCTTCCTCCGTGAGCTCTTTTCCTCCTGCAAAAAGCATCTGCATCAGTTCCGAACCCTTACCACTCATATCCGTAGCTGGATAACCCAAAATCAAACCATTCGGGCGATTTTTACCAAGCAAACCACTCGACAACGCTAAATGCCCACCTGCGGAAAATCCACAGGCAAGAATTTTATCCGCATCCACATACCATTCTTTCGCATGGGAACGTATCATGCCTATTGCCCAATCCATTTCGTTTAAAGGTTGAAATCCTTTAACATCCCATCCCAACGAGTAGTGTAACACAAATGCCTGTATTCCTTTTGCTGCATATGCCAGTGCTACTGGCTCCGCTTCGCGAGGTGATAAATACACATAACCTCCACCCGGGCAAATCACCACTGCCGGGCGCATCAGTTCCTGTCCCAGCTTCAAGCCACTATCTTGTATGTAACACTCCATCCAGACCTTTTCGTTGTCTGGATAATGAATCTTCTCATAATGCATATGCACATCCTCCTATGCAATCGTCTTTTATTTTCTAAATTCAATTATAACTTTTTTCCATTAACCATAACCCAATACGCATGATTAATATTGTATCATATTACCGCCCGTTTATCGAGAAAACAAAAAGCTCCATGCACAGAACCATATTGCTGGTTATCTATGTCGATTGGAGCAATAGAAGTGTTCCCGCCACAATCAGTACCAGACCTATCCCTGCTTTTGCTGTCAGTTTTTCACGGAACACAATGTAAGAAAATGCAATGGTTACAAGAATGCTGAGTTTATCGATTGGAACAACGACGCTTGCCGGTCCTGTCTGCAATGCCCGGTAATAACACAACCATGAGCCTCCGGTTGCAAAACCGGACAACACCAGAAAAGTCCAGCTTTTTTTGTCAATATCTTTAATCGTATACTGCTTTCTTGTAACGAAGACCACAATCCACGCCATAACAAGCACCACAATCGTACGGATTGCAGTTCCAAGATTAGAATTGATATCAGAAATTCCTATCTTTCCAAGAATAGAAGTCAGACTCGCAAATACCGCAGAACCGATTGCATAGAGCAACCACTTTTTATCTTCTTTTTTCTCTTCTGTCTGCTTTTTTTGAATCATCATGTATGTACCAATGCCAATGCTGACCATTGCAACTGCTTTCATCCATGTCAGCTCTTCGCCCAGCAGCACAAACGCTAAAAACATCGTCAAAACCGTACTTGATTTGTCAATCGGTGTTACTTTATTCACATTTCCAAGCTGCAGCGCCTTAAAATAGCACAGCCATGATGCTCCGGTTGCAACACCCGATAGCACCAGAAATACCATCGTTTTCATGGAAATGCTGTTCATACCGCTTTGTGCACCAGTCACAAATACCATGAGCCATGAAAATACAAGCACTACTATGGTACGCAGTGCTGTTGCAACATTGGAGTCCGTATTTCTTATTCCGCATTTTGCCAAAATCGCCGTAAGACCTGCAAACAAAGCAGATCCAAACGCAAACATTATCCACATATTGGGTTTTCTCCTCGGTTGTATTTGTAGAAACTTCTCTTTAATTATACCACAAAAACAGCCATTTCCTGCTATGAGGTGTGAGGGTTGCCTCAATTCTGCAGGAAATGACTGTGTTTTGTTACATTTTATTTATTTTTTATCAACAATTTTAGTGCTTCTTTTGCATCTGTCGACTTCTGCGAAGTTCTGCAATCAAAAGTGCAAATCCACCAACAATAATGAGGGCAAGTACCACACAAGATACCGGTGAAGCTTCTCCGGTTACCGGTGCTTTGGCATTTACTGTTGTTTTCTGTGCTGCCTGCGTTCCACTATTTGGCTGGACATTTGTAATGCCTGCGGTTGGGGTGGAAGGGGTTGTACCAACACCAGTTCCACTACCTGTACCACTTCCCGATCCTGTAGTTTTAACAACTGTGAAATTTGCTGTGGCTGTTCCACCATTTGAACGGATTTCCAGCGTGTGTATTCCCTCTGCCAAACTATCTAAGAATTCCTTCCTCAAACGTACGATGGTACTGCCCGATGCCAATTCATAATGTGATCTGTCTACGATAACACCATCTACATAAACCGCCTGAAAATCGCTCAATGGTGCACTGGAACGGAAAGTGAGTGTTTCCATTTTGCCCTCAGTATATTGTCCATTATCTCCATCCTTCATTACCGGCTTTTCAGGAGTTGGAGCCGGTGTCGGTTCCGGTTCTGGATTTGGTGTTGGTTCCGGATTCGGTGTTGGTTCCGGATTCGGGGTTGGTTCTGGATTTGGTGTTGGCTCCGGATTTGGTGTTGGCTCTGGATTCGGAGTTGGTTCTGGATCCGGTGTCACATTTTCTTTGTTCGGAACAAACACTTCTATGATTGGCGAAGCCTTTTTTGTAATATCTCCTTTTTTACGCACTTCATATGTTTTACCAGCGGTAACTTCCTGACCTAAACTGTTATCCTGACAGGTAATCCAGGTATCTGTTCCTTTTTCACGATACTCCATTTTTGCATCAACGCCCTCAAGGTAACCCTTGCCACCTTCTTGTATCGGCGCAATTCCAGATATGTTTTCCGGTGCTTCCTGCGATGCTTTTTCCGTTGCCAAAATCTGTACTTCAACATCTGCCGTAGGTCTGACATAAATCATAATCTTGCTGACATTTCCGCTAGTTGACGATACCCATATATCGGCTTGTCTCATTGCACTCTTATTCTCTTCGCTAAAGTAATGGTCATCATCTGCCTGTAATTGCACCGCCTGAAAATCATCATTTACTTTCTGCACCAAGTCACCGCCACTGATTTTTCTTACGCTTCCATCTTCCGGCAAAACCAGTTTTACTGTATATTTTTTCATCTGTAAAATGGTCTTTCCATCTTCCTCGGCTATTTCATATGCCGCATGATCCGAAAACAAGCCGTTCATCAGACCAGTTTTATTTGCAATGGTAATCGGTTTCTCTGTTGTGGGTGCCGTCTCAGTCGAAATGCCAATCTGATTTGAGCCATTCAGCCGCACATCCGTCAGTACAACATTGTCACGCAATTCCAGATTACTGGATTTATTATTTGCTAACGTGTTATCTTGTATCACAGCAGCATTTTTAACGCTAATCGTTAATACGCCTTTACCAGTAGTAGTAGTATATTCATAACATGCCACCCCACCACCATATTGCGCGGCTTGATTTTCTTTGATCACACCACCAGACATGGTAAAGGAACCCGTCGCTAATCCGGTGTTGTTGTTAACACCGCCTCCGGAATATCCGTTTGCACGGTTGCCAATAATTTCTCCACCCTGCATTTCAAAAACAGATTCTGTGTTATTTACACCACCACCATTTCCTGCTTGATTTCTGCAGATACTACCACTTGTAATGGTACATATGGCATCCAAGTTAGATATTCCGCCACCGCTTCCTTTTGTAGTGGTAGTGTTCTCAGAAATTTCTCCTCCTCGCATCTCAAATACTGGTTTTTTATAATTCGTATTGAGTACAGTCGGTCCATTATGGACACCAGCTCCTCCGCCATCACCGTCGGTTATGCTATTTTTAGAAATCAATCCCTTATTCATGACAACTGTTCCACAATTGACCACTCCAGCACCACTTGAACCTGATATCGTATTATTTGTAATGCTACCACCATTCATGGTAAAGGTTGCCCCTTCAACAACAGATACCCCATGACCTTGATTATCGGAAATGCTTCCGCCATACATAGTAAAATGACATCCGGATAAAGACACATATACCCCGGCGCCATTCCACCTCGGACTATGATGTACAGCATAATTTCCTCTGATATTGCCGCCATACATGTCAAATGAAGTATTTGTGTTAAAGAATGTCACACCTGTTCCACGACTTTCTTTTGCATGGGTAACACTACCCTTATTCTGTCCATTCTCATCCCGGCTACAATCTGTAAGCGTAAATTTTCCACTGTTAATCTGAATCGTTGCTTTTTCATCATTAGGGCGTAAGTTATCTTTGTATGTATTTGATATGCTGTGTCCATTGAGACAGAGTACGACACCTGCTGTCGGCTCCCATGTCTCTTTCATCTCAATATCTTGTGTCAGATAATAATTGCCAGGTTTCGTGATCTCATTCAAGTCTGATACCGGCGTCCATGTCACATCCTTGTGCACATGCTCGGAAGAGTTCGCATCCTCTGTTCCACATACGCAATGCACATGCCGCTCAATCTCTTTTTCTGCGTTTACCGCATACGAAACATTATCCTCGGTTATTTCCAACCAGATTTTACATGCAGATAAATCTATATCTGATGTCATACTGAGTGCAGACTTAATCTCCGAAGTTTTTATCTTCTCTGATGCACCAATCTTCTTACTGTAATACCAATCATTTGTTCCGTCATTTCCCTGCACTACAAGTGACACAGGTTGTGCTGTACTGTCCTTCACCGCCTTAATATCACCTGTTGCAGTGTTATATGTTACTGTACCAATATCCTTTCCTGTTCCATCCAGTCTTAAGGTCATTGCCTCCCCCGACGCGATGGTTTTTGCCACTGCTGTATCAGATGATGCTGCTGTCGCAGCAGATGCAAAGAGAACAGATGACAAATCCAGATTGGAAGCGGGCTGAACAACGATCCCGATATTGAGATATTCGTAGCCGACACAACCGCCCGGTAATGCGTCCAACGCATGGTCCTTACTACCACTGTAAGAAGGATCGTAAGGAGAGCGCAGCCAGAACCAATCTCCGCTGCTCCAATAATTACTCATGGCAAGTACTGTACTGTTATCACTTCCTGCTTTTATAGTTTTATAGGAAGAACCGTAACCGTCTGCCGCCAATGCATATAGTTTGTCCGTGGTGGTATAAGTTACATTATTCTTCGTGTCTTTCGTCTTCACTGTGGTGTTATTCATCAAGCCCTGCTCGGCTGTAGTGAAATATGATCCATTCGTAGCCATGTTCTGCAATGCCGCACGAAGTTCACTTGCTCCGTAGTGGTTTGGATATACGTCCGTTGGATTACTTGTATATACACCATAACTTGCATTATAAGTCTTATTATTCTGCCGGTCATTGTTAAACATCTGTCCTCTTGCTATCGGACTTGCGGCAAAGAGGATGGTATTATCCCCTGATACACCTTTATCCTTTCCTAAGATGTACCATTCCTGTGCCTCATCACTGCTATTTTTACCAAATATCAACTTTCCGATATTGGTTGCTTCTCCACTGGAATTTGGTGCAAATGTTCCATCCATCATCTGATCCTTTGTCGCATAGACCGATACACTTGGTGACGTGGTTGTACCATCTGCGGCTTTTACACTGCCAGCAGCTCCCGGCAACGCCGACACTAATCCAGCCAGCAGGGCGGCTGTGAGTGCTACCGCTGTACCTTTCTTAAATCTTTTCCTGATTGTTTTCATAATCGTTCTCCTCGTCCTTATTTACATTGCTTACGCATCTTGCAGACTCCCACAAGGATTACAGCAAATCCTCCTGCAATGAGCAAAGCGAGCATCACAGATGTCAACGGCGTTACTTCTCCGGTTGCCGGTGCTTTGACATTTGCTGTTGTGTTCTGTACTGCTGGATGATTGGTATTTGGTGCAGCCTGTGTTCCACCATTTGTAATGCCTGCGGCTGGTGCTGCCTCCGGCGCTGGTGTCACGATCTCCACAGCCTTTCCTGTGCCGCAGTAGATACACTTTCCATCACTACCATAGGAATGGTTACATGGCTGATAATAAACGGTATTCATCTGTGGTTCCTTAGAGCCATTTCCCAGATCAACATTTGGGCATCCCGCAAACATGTTCAGATTCCAATTCAACTCCTCAGTGGTATTCGGCACTGACCATGCTAATGTATGATCTGCGTCCTTCGTGGTCGTAAGGGAAAGTCCGGTGCAACCCTCAAACATGCGGTGATAACAAGCCACGTCCAATGTGGTTGCCGGTAGTTTCGGAATCTGTGTCAGCGACGTACAATTTTTAAACATAAAAACATAACATATATCTGATAAAGTCGTTGCCGGCAATTCCGGTGCCTGTGTCAGACTGGTGCAATCTTGGAACATATGTGCAAAACAATCATTAGGCAGCGTTACATTCGGGTCTCCACCATTTTCGTCAATCAGGCTGGTCACACTGCCGGATGCCGCAATTTTACCGGTCATCTTTACATGATTGACATCGGCACTGTTATTTGCCACAAAACCTCTGCCCTTAAAAGAAACGCTATCGCCTACATTTGCCAATGTAATTGTCGTACCCCTTGCATAGGCAGACCATGTTGTGCCATGATCTGTGCTGGTCTGAACATCACTTGCACTTGCCCATGACAAGGATAAGGTCGAGCCTGCTTCCTCTGCCGTAAAGGTCAGATAATTCGGCTCCGTAGCCGCCTTCACCTGTAATACCTGCGTTGGCATAAGTCCAAGCACCATTCCTAAGCATAGACCTGCGCCAAGTATTTTTCCGAATAACTTTTTCAACTTCATAATCGTTTCCTCCGTCTCACTGGTGTCAAACATCGTGATAGCCACCATATCTTGTATCTATCATACCGAATTTTGGGGCTGAAAATTTCGCTCAGCGCGAAGTGTCGTTTTTGGGGTGTGAAATGCAATCGCTGTCATTGAAAAAGAAATTTACATATACTAAAATAGTACTATCACTGATAGATTATTTTTTGAGGGAATATAAAAATGCAGGCACGGACAAGCTTACGGATTGCCGTTTGTGACGACAGTCCCATCTTTTTAAACAAGACAAAAACATACATAGAAACATGGTCTGCCAACACCGGACATGCGGTTCAGATTTTTACCTATGACAACGGTGATGCTCTCATCGAAGCACACAAGGACTATCATATGGACATCATTTTCCTTGATATCATTATGCCTCTTTTAAATGGGATGGATACTGCCCGCGAACTGCGTCAGCACGACCGTGCTGTTCAGATTATATTTTTGACATCATCACCAGAATTTGCCTTAGAATCTTATGAGGTAAGGGCACAGGGATATATCCTCAAGCCCGTATCACAGGAAAAATTAACAAAAGAATTAAATGAACTTGCCATACAATTTGACGAAGAGCCAAAGCATCTGATTTTAAAAACAGCCTTTGGCTATCAGAAACAATATTTTCACGATATTGAATATATAGAAGCCCAGAACAAACGCGTTCTCTTTCATCTTTGTTCCGGGCAGATTTTAGAAATTTCAGAGACACTAAACCACTTTGAACAACAGCTATTGAACACAGACAGTTTCTTCAAATGTCATCGTTCCTACCTGGTTTATTTGCCCAATGTCAATCATTTCAACAATAACGAACTCACAACACGATCCGGGCAGACCATTCCGATTGCCCGAGGATACGGAAAAGCTTTCAAAGAAGCTTATTTTTCAACCCTTTTTGCTGAATGATTTTTTATGGAGATTATTGTATGATTTTAGGAATGCTGCAACTTACCCACAATGCGACTACATTACTTTTTGGTGTTTACCTCTCCGCTGCCTTTCTCGGCATTGTGATGAAACGCTCTAATATCTTGCGCTTGCTTGGATTTTCCTGCATTGTCGGGCTGCTTTATCTCGGTGCGTTTCTAAGCCTAGGCGAAGCCATGACGAGGGAACTCTACCCTTTAATTGTACATCTGCCTTTGATTCTCTTACTGGTCTTATACTATAAATATCGCCCTCTGGCAGCAGCCATTTCCGTTCTGACAGCTTATCTCTGCTGTCAGATTAGTAACTGGGTTGGCATAGCTTTTCTTACACTGACCCACGAACAGTGGTGCTATTATGCTATCCGCATCGTTGTGACTGTGACGGTTTTCTTATTTTTACTGCTGTGTGTATCGGATGCGACAGCAAGGCTCTTGGAAAAATCAACAGAATCACTTGCCATTTTGGGTATCATTCCCTTTGTCTATTATATTTTTGACTATGCAACGAACGTCTATACCTCACTTCTATATTCCGGAAGCAAAGTTGTCGTTGAGTTTTTAGGTTTTGTTCTCTGCACCACCTATCTGCTCTTTCTCTTTTTATATTTCAAACAATACGAAGAGCAACAGGAAACGCTGCATCAAAACCAGTTGATGGAACTTATGCGCGACCAGTCTCAAAAAGATCTCGTCACCTTGCATCAGGCGCAACAGTCTGTCTCCATCATGCGACACGATATGCGGCATTTTCTCCTTGCCATTTCTTCCATGATTGAAAACGACAAAAAAGAGGATGCACTGAACTATATCCATGAGCTCGTGTCTACTTCCGATCAAATGGCAATCCAGAAATACTGCACCAATGAACTGGTCAATACCGTTTTATCTGCCCAGGACGACCTCTTAAAAAAGCAGGATATCCGCCACGAACATACCATACAAATCCCAAATTCTCTGCCACTATCCGATGTGGATGTGACAGCAATTTTATCCAATGGTTTGGAAAATGCGATGCATGCTGTATCTATACTTCCCATCGAGCAGCGCATTATTACACTCCATATGCGCATGCACGATGAGAAGTTGCTCATTTCCATCAAAAATCCTTGTGCCACTTTGCCTGAAATCAAAGATGGCATGCCACAAAGCAAAAAGCTTGGACATGGTTTTGGCACCAAAAGCATCCGCTACATTACAGAAAAAGCAGGTGGAAACTGCCAATTTGCAGTGGATGGGAATTACTTTGTCTTGCGGGTAATTGTGTAGAGGGTTGCTATTTTGATTTGTCTTCTATCAAAGCCATGATTTCTTCATACTTTGGCATTACTCTCAATGCCCCTTTTCTTGTTGTTATAAGAGATGCCGCTGCATTGGCAAGCTGAAGCATTTCAAACAGATCCTTCTCAGACAATGTTTCCAAACCTTTTTCCAATACCGCATGCAACACACATGCCATAAAGGTGTCTCCTGCCCCTGTTGTCTCAATGGTATGCTTTTGGAGGAATGGCTCACAAAAAACATGCGTTCCATTGTAAAACGCTTTACTTCCGTTTTTGCCCATTGTCGCACAAACTAACTTAGGCTGGCTTTTCGTGAGTATGGCTTCTATTCCTTGATCGATATCATCTGTTCCTGTCAAAAAAGCAATCTCATCATCTGATATTTTGAGAATGTCACACTGACTGATTCCATACCACATATGACGTTTGGCAACTTCCAAATCCTTCCACAATGGTGGTCTAAGATTTGGATCAAAAGAAATGATTGTACCTTCGCTTTTTGCTTTTTCAACTGCCTTTTTCGTCACATTTTCAATCTGCTCATCCGTCATTGACAACGTTCCAAAATGAAATATCTTTGTATCCGCAAGCATATCTTTACGAATCTCATCCCAACGCAGCATCATGTCTGCTCCAGGATTACGATAAAAAGAAAAACTTCTATCACCATCTTGATCCGTATGAACAAAAGCCAGTGTCGTCGGCACTTCATTATCTACCAGTAAATTATTGATGTTGACGCCCTGTTCTGCTACTGTTTTTATCAACATTTGTCCAAACGCATCTGCACCTACTTTACCTATAAATGCCGTCTTTTTGCCAAGATTTTGTAACATCGACAACACATTGCATGGCGCTCCACCAGGATTTGCCTCCAACAATGGATTCCCCTGTGCACTCGTTCCATTTTCTGTAAAATCCACCAACAACTCGCCTAATGCCACAACATCAAATGTTTTCATAGCAGCCTCCTCTCTAATCAACTACAATATCGTACTTTTGAATATTAACAATTGCCTTTCCATCACACACAAAACTAATTTCATCAGCCTCCATTGGCGTATAAAAGGTAGAACTAAAAACCTGTTGGCCATCATTTAAAAATACCTCAGCCGAGTATTTATCTAATACCAGGCGAATCTGCAGTCTATCTGTGGATGTTTTTAGCTTTGTTTTTCTGATGGCAATCGCATCACGAACCATTCCCGAATAGGTTCGATTAAATTCTATCATATTACTATCTTTTTGTATCATAAAATCGGTATGGTATCGTTCATTCTGAGCAAAAGAAATTGTAAATTGACGATACTCCACACAAACAATTTCTACCGTCATATCAAGTACACGTCCCTTGATTCCCTGCATTTGACATTGGCCACTGATTTCCATGTTCTGATAGCTAACTGCATTCCTATAATATTTCTCAATTTCCCTAACTGGACTCTGTACTAGTTTTCCCTGTTCCATGCGTAGTTCTCTTGGCAAGGTCATCATACAAGACCATTTCTGCTCAGCAGGGCGTATATTAGAATCCCAGGATTGCATCCAGCCTACCATAATACGTCTTCCATCCGGCGTCAGCATGGTCTGCGGTGCATAGAAATCCAAACCATCGTCCAAAGAATAGACACTTTTATAATCAAATACATACTGTTTTTTATCGTATGTTCCCAAATAGTACACCGAATTATTCCCGTTATGAAATTCTTCCGTCGCACTTAAATCCTGTGGTGATGTGATTAATACATATGCATTTTCCAGGCAAAAGAAATCCGGACACTCCCACATGGTTCCAAGCTCTCCATCTCTATCACTTGCCAAAACAGATACATAACTCCATCTTATTGCATCTTCAGAGCGAAATAACACAACCTGGGGAACACCTTTGTCTGTCTTATTTCCCACTACCATATAGTAGCCATCTTCCTCTTTCCAAATCTTTGGATCTCTGAAATGCTCTCTACTAAAATGTTCTGGTAACATATCTCCTGTTATGACAGGATTTTGTTCCAACTTGGTATATGTTTTTCCGTCCCCAAACGCAAGGCACTGGTTCTGGTATGACACTTTTTCTTTGCCAGTTTCTTTTTCCATTACGCCTGTGTAAACCAGAAGATGTCCCTTCTCTGTCTCAATACCAGATCCAGAAAAGCATCCCGCTTCATCGTAAGTCTGATCCGGAGCCAACGCGACAGGTAGTTCCGTCCATTTGATAAAATCATCTGTTTCATAGTGTCCCCAGTGCATTGGTCCCCAATTTTTATCATATGGATGAAACTGATAAAACAAGTGTGTTTTCCCTTGATAAGAGGAAAAACCATTGGGATCATTCATCCATCCACAAGGTGGTGTAATATGAAATACCGGCAATTTTTCTTTCGGTATATGATTCTCTTGAATGTATACGTTTGCCTTATTTAATTTATCCATATCTGCTGCCTCCGTTTTTCCAATTTGAAACCGTTTATCGCGTAACATGAAATAGTTTGCCAAATTCCTCTTGTGTTAATTGATTTTCTTTACGAATGTTTAATATTTGATTGCCTATATTCAAAGTATTACGTTCTCCCTTGAATATATTATCTAAAAAACAATGTTCAAAGTAAAGCAATCATCACATTACATTGCATATATAGTTACGCAAAGATTCTTTGACAGGTGCTTTTTCTCTTTTTTAGAAACTTTTTGA
>OIWO01002231.1_pt1 | contig 13354 bp, 10 predicted proteins | sample 1587641 | NCBI WGS metagenome assembly OIWO01 (sample SAMEA3888924, study PRJEB22519) | human gut metagenome | biome: human gut; feature: human-associated habitat; material: faeces | place: Denmark | collected 2010
GGGAGTGGGAATGAAAGTTAAGAACAAGCCTTGACACAGTTTAAATTACACCTCCTCATCATGAAAAATCCAGGCAGTGCCCAACCTCTCAAATCAGAAATATCAAAAGCAGAATCAGATGCATTGGCAATATTTGACAAGCGCATTTCTCTACCATTCCGATTATCAGACAGTTACAATTTTCCTGCATCACTTACATCGAGATTCAGAAAAACGGTTCATAGTGGTTCATCTCTTAAGCTCTATATTCCATCCACTTTAAAATTTGATAGGAAAGCCGAATCCCCATGATACAACTCTTTCAGTTTCTGCAGTGACATCTTCTGCACAACAGCTTTCTCTGTTACATAAGCACAAGCACAGCCAGAGACATCTTTTCTACTACCATACTTCTACCCCTATAGGTTCTTTACCTGTACGTTCCAGACAGCTTTTGCGAACCAAGTTCTCCAGTTTCTCCACCATTTTACGTTTGTTTTCCTTAGAAGCATTCCAACGGCGTAGAGCCTCTTCCCTTGTTAACTTTGTTGTATCCATATATTCTTCCTCCTATTTATTCTAGTTCAACATTCAGCCGCCAAAGTTACGCTTTTCCCTCGAAACCACCAAGAAAATCACAATAAATTTCCCAGTTATATCAATCTAAAACGTTTCAACAACTTCATGGAAATATTCTCATAAGAACAAATAGCTTTTTTTATTTCTACCAAATCATTCTTATTAATTTTTCCCTTCATCTTATCTATTGAAAACAATTCTGCAAATCGTTCCTTTGAAATTCTTTTAAAATCAGAGCAATCGACAAATCTATCTTGGTCACCCAAAAACTCATACTCAGAAGCCTTCAATAAATAGTGCAATTTCCTTCTACTTTCAGGAAGGTGCTTATTGATTTCTGAGTTGATAAGTACAAAACCAATTGCATTTCCTTCTTGGTCTTTACCCACAACTACAAAGAACTTCTTTCTCCCTTCATCTCCTTTATTTTTAGGAATAATACCTTCTTCTTTTGTCAGGCAAAGACGATAAACTTCACCCTCCTCAACTGTATCAAGGAGCAAGTTTTGAAGCTGATTATTATTTCCCAGCAATTCTTTGAAGTTCACCATAGCCTAAGCCTCCAAAATAGAATCTATAAATTCCTGTTCCTGGAGATACTCTAAAAACTCATTAGAAGCATCACCTGCTTTTGCAATATTCAGAGAGGTCATAACAGCATTATGATTTTTATCCCATGCCTCATGCCAGGCAGAATCATGAGATAGCTCAGACAAAGTCTTGGTATCCATATCTTTGTATTTATCAATGGCAGCATCCAACGCTTCTATCTCAGCTTTACTCAATTCGTCCAAGTCAGGCTTTTCGCCAGCTTTCACAAAAAACCAAGCGCATTCCCCACCAGCAGGTAACAAAGAATCGCTAATAGCTTTGACATCCTTATTGTTTCCCTTGCCATTCATTAATTTCAAGGCATCATAAAGATGAGAGGGAACCGGTCCGTGTTCCATGGCGATAAAAGTATCCTTAACTAAATGTTGACCATATTTTGCATAGAGATTCCTTTCCGCAAAATAGATAATCTTAAACAAATGAATGAAATCCGTTTCACCACATTTGTCTAAGACATACAAAGCTACCGCTTTAAGCTTAGCGATATCCTCCGCCGACATTTTATTCATACTTCTCATAATCAATTCCTTCTATATTTAACACTTCTGCCGCAAAAATACGCTTTTTCTTCGAAACCACCAAGAAAATCACAAGAAATCTGCAAGTTATCAGCAAATAACCACGAAATCAATCGTAAACTATAACTATTAACTGTAAACTATAAACTGCTATTCCTAGGCGGTCCCATCCCGCAAAATATGGCGAAGACCGCTTTGGTCCGCCAACCTTAGAGCGTAGCGGTTCCGAGCGACGAGGAGGAGCGGTTACATCCCTTGCCCTTTTGGAAAGGGCGAGGGCTTGGGAGTGGGTTAAGGACCCTCCCGCAGGGGAGGGACAGGTGGGGCAAATATAGCACTGTAGGGCGGTTACATCTTTCCCATTTCGAGAAGGGTTTCTGTCCCCTGTAAGGGGAACCGAAAGGGTCGTAAAGACAATTGAAGGTAAGTTTTCAGGATACTCCTCCCCCAATCTCTCAATATCCTCAAAGCAAAGCCCCAGTAACGCCTGCTTAGAAGCAAAAGAATACAGCTCCTGCCAGTTCATACAAGCGCAACAGCTTTTCTTCCCTTATCTGGATTTCAATATTTCTGAACTCAGGTGTATTCATCACCTCTTTCTTCAGATGCTTCTTGATGACTTTTGTCAGATAGCGTCGCCATGCCTCCTTGTTTTCTTCGGTAACAAATGGCGGACATTGCTCTCCGTAGAAGGTGTGTCAGGTGAATGGCTCGAAATCGAGGTGTCAGAGGAAGGAATTGTGTTGGGTGTTGTTTGGTTCCATTTTACTTTGGTTTACGTTTTAAAACTTTTCCTGTCAGATAATCACCTTTCTCTTTTACCTGACCAATATATTTGGACTGGTGTAGAGCTTCCATGAAATCCTGTGCTCCTTCCACTTGCTTAGAAATAGAATAAACCTCTCCTTGCTTTTCAAGTCCTTCAAATATACCTTTTGTCTTAGCAAAGATACCAGCCAGTTCATTCATAGCTATTAATCTTTTCGCAATACAACATGTACTAGCTAAAATCTTTAAAGCAGGATTGTCTGACTTTTCCATAGCTTCCTTATATAGAGACAAGTTAAACTCACTGTCAGATTTGCTGAAATATGCCAGTAAAGCATTAGCAATAATAGGCGTAACACTTTCCGTTTCAATTTTATCCAATATGAAGCTATGGTATTTCTTATATTCTACCCAACTCAGTATCTCAACAACTGTAGTTATGCTAAAAGCAAATTCATCCCACTCTGATATAATTTTATCTGGATCCTTACATAGGAGGTATTTGCTCAGCTTTGGGTTTCCTTTTATTATGTCTTGATAAATACTTGGAGAAACAGTAATGATGCCTTCATCTACAACATATCTTACTCTGGTTTCATTTAATTGTGACAGTTCCTTACTCCATACATCTATTAGCCAATGGTTATTAAATATGGAGAAAGCTATATTGTCATTAATATTGTCAGACTTTACAACACTTGCTAACAACTCTGTTTCATGTTCATCATTACTTTGCACAAGCTTTGTAAATTCTTCCATGGTCTTTTCCTCATTGAGATTCATGAATACAACAAGCGAACTGTCTATTTTCCAAGTACCTATGCAAGAGCAGTAATGTTTAACATTTTTAATCGTCATTTTAATTTTGTTTTTCCAGAACAAATTTCTTACGATATTTTCATCTGAAATACCCTTACAATCATCCCACAAAGTATCATTATGCTTGATAAGTTTAATAATATCGCTCGTTTGAATATCTTCATCCATTAAAGACACTATTGTATCAGAAGATTCATGGATGTTGCTTGAAGCAAGCATAAGATTTTCCACAAATGCTGGTAATTCCAGAAGAACATAATCCTGAAGTTCATTCAGTTCTGTCTCTTCTATAGAAGTATAAATTGCAGAATCCAAATTAACTACAGGCAAATCATTATGCTTGAATATCACCTTGATATTATCCAATGTTAGAGCATACATATTATTCTCATATATATAAGAATATGTGTCAGCAGCATTGCTGTCATCTATCAACGATTGAACATTTAAATTCAACAAATCAAGAAGTTCCCGCGCCCTTACTTGATCTATATCTTCAAACAAATCAGAATAATTGTTATTATCGTTTATATAAGTATTGAATGGATATGAGGTGTTTATAGCTCTAATGTCGTTTATGTCTGCATACTTAAACAGCGTGGAAATAACCCTGTCTTTATCCTTGTTGGTATGCTTCTTATCCATATCTAATGATTTCCAAACATTTTTATCAATATGGACTAATCGCTTGATGAAGGTCGGTACACAATCGCCTTCTTGCATGAATTGATATAGCAAATCTATATATTGTTCATGAACAACCATTTGTTTAAGAATAGCATCACATTCATCCTCATATTCATCTTCATGCAGTAAGCAGAATTTCAACAGGTCTTTGTTTAATATTCCTTTATGGTCATAATCTACAACAGATAGGTTCTGGATAAGAGAAGGAATTTCTTGCAACTTATAATCAAATTCCTTTGGTGCATTGAATTTGATAGAAAGAAGGAATTCCTGATCAGAAGGTGTTAGTCTTCCTTCTTGGAATATTGAAATATAGAAGAAATACTCTTCGTCTATATATCCCTTTTCCAAGAGATATTTGAGAACCTTATATTTTTCTTCTTCACCTTTTGGTATGTCCACATGCTCGAAAATATCCCTATCTGATTTTGCAATATCTGTGAGTGTATATTTATCTATTGCTGCTATATCATCCATTAAAACCTTGCGCTTATCTCTTAAGGTTTTTATCTTATCATCAGCAACTGATTGAATGATTTTTTTTCTTATTCTATATTTATAACTTTCTCCTAAAGAAGATTTTATCTCGTCAGCATTAAGATGCCTAGTCTGATATCTGTAGTATTTGTTTTCAAAGTATATGTTTCCATCAAGAATATGCAAAATGTTTTCTTCAGAAAATAAGCTACTTATTTGTTTCTTACCTCCATCACAATATATTTCCCAATCATCGCCTGGCCATAATTTCAATAACTTTCCAACAATAACTGCGCGTAATTCTTCTATAGACCGAAGAGACTCTTCTGATATAGCTTGTATCTCCAAGTCTATTTCCTCTAATCGCTTCCAATCATCTTTTTTGATTTCATCCTTTAATAATCCTGTAGATATAAAAGTCTCATAGACCACGCCCTTGTTTTGATGCAACAAAGAAAAATCTGTAGGATAGAGATTCTTATACAGAATCATAGCCAATAATTTTTCCTTATTCAATTTTTTGTCAAGTAAGTTACGATATAGGTCGAACTCATTCACGACATTCGTCAATACCCTCATATCGTTTACAAATGCGGATATATCCGTAATAAATGAAGAGCGCACCTCTGCCTCTGGAATATGTAAATTTGCTATTTTTCTTCTGAACAAGTCACCAGAATTAGAAACATTCACAAAAGGAATAACAGGAACGATATAGTCAAAGAACTTAGTCCGTTCTTCTGCATTGGCAAAAATGTCATCTTTCAATGCATAAAGAAAGATAATTCTCCTTCCGATTTCTTCTGATTGGTTAAGAATCAAGTTTAATTCCCTCAACTTGGTAAATATATGTGTATTCTCAAAGCGGTCAATATCTTCAAATATTACAATATTATACTTCTTTTCCTGGAAGAGATAAAGAATCTCGTCCAAATAGCGATTCATAATGGAAACATTCTTCTTCTCTTCAAATTCTAAGGTAGCCTTATCTAACGTTAGATTTTTGATACTAATCTTCTTTATGAAAAGAATAAGTTGAAACAGAATAACACATATACCAAGAATGAATACACATATACTTAACCCAAATAAGAATGAAGATTTTAAAACTTCTGTTGGAATCAAAAAGTACTTTGTCACCTGTTCCTGACAAAACAGGCACAAGTTTGCTACAACAAACAACAATATGCACACAACCACAAAAATTCTCTTCTTGCGTGATGTCCTTTCAATTCGTCCGAATCTTGATTCTGGTATATTTGTCGCTTTTACATGGTAGAAAAGTTGTTGCAATATACTATATTCCAACTGTTCCTCAAAGCTGTCTTCATTACTCTTTGGTGTACTATCACTTTCAGACATATTAACCTCAACAAAAGACGCAAGCGACACATTCACATAATGATATTCCGGGTAATATGCTTTGAAAGTTTTAAGTATAGAACTCTTTCCAGCTCCATAAGAGCCAGTCAAAGCTATATTGAATACATTTGGTTGGTCTATCGCATTTTTTAGACGGATAATATATTCTTTATGTCTCTTGAAATCATCTATAGGAGACAATAAGGATATGTGGTTTTCCCCTGTATCTTCTAATTTCCATCGGTTGACTTTACGACCACAATTGACAGCTATTCTGCGAATGTATTTTCGATAGGCTTTATGTATCTTCTCCTTGTAGGAAATAATACTAGAAATAATCAAATGTCTACAAATACCAATCAAATAGCAAATGGTACCCATAAATAACATTCCCAACAATATAACTATTACTGTAGGATTCCATTGCATGTAAAAACCGACAGAAATATCTATTAACATAAATGCCGTAAATAGTGCAAAAATAATATTCTTCTTCATATTATTCTCTTATATTTTCTTTCCTCTACCATATACCATCTTTGCCTGGGTTAATACATCTAGGTAGAATTTGGCAAATAGAATAGTATCATTAGTGCCAATAAATATTGGACACTAATTAATACCTCACATTACAATTGATACAAACCAAGATTTTCCTTAGCAAGATTCTATTCTTCCAACTTTACAGATTCATCCCACGCTCTAATACCATCATAAGAAAAACCGATTAAACAACTTACATTATGATGAAGATTAGCTTCTGTAATACCCTTTACTGAAGGCTTGAAAAACACCTCAAGACCACAATCAAGAGTTATACGTGCATCTCCAGGATGCTTATATGTGGAAATTGTACCATATACTCTTCTTCGTTCCTCAACCCCATTCCTCAACTCAGCTTTTTTCTTGATGCCAAGTCCATCATTCACAAACCACTCTTTGATATAAACAGAGTCCACACCTGGAGCGTGCTTACATTGATCCAATAAATTAATAGCAATACCAGCAGCTGTAGAATCATTATTTATAGCCTTGATAGCATAGAATACAAAACAATAGAACAATACATCTTTGGTCGGATTCAAACCTTTCCATTGATTCATTTTTTCCAAAACCGTTTCCATATTCATATGAGAATAACGAGCAACATTAAACCAGAGCATATAGTTATTCACTTCGTTAGGGTCACTTAAGATATTTTTTTCCATCAAGGAAAGAAGTCTTGAATTGGTTTTATTTTCATTTTTATATTTATCATTCTTTTTAATATAAGCTCTAACCAACAATCTTCTGACTAAGCTAATATTTTGCCCCTTGTCTATTTGACTGTTAAGCAAACTTATCACCTCAGAAAAATCCTTGATAGATTCCCACATCGAAGCCTCACAGAGAGTATATTGTTCTGATTCATCCGATACATAAGCATTTTTTAGGGCATCCAATAAATTCTGTGCATCATCTATCCAACGGCAATATGGTGTTATTGCCTCTCCTAACACTTTCTTTTTTTGTAATCCTCTTACATCTATGGCATAGTCAAAAACATTAATCAACATGTAAATGTTCGGTAAGTATGTTACCTCTTTCTCATCATCATGCTGATAGCAACGAGCATACTCGAAATTTTCGCTCGCTAGTGGCAACAATCTCTGTAAGATTAAATCTAGATTTTCCTGTTCTACCTCCTTATTTTTAATCTTTTTGCCATTAAAAGCATCAATTATAGACTTAATTTTCCGATAATAGCACATAGCTTTGATATGATACAACATAGAATCTTTCTCTTCACTGATTTCCAAAGCCAAGTCTGCATACTTTATGGCATTATCAAATGCCTTATTTTTTGAATAATATCTTGCTAAATGTGAATAAAAGTGTGGATTTTCAGGAAAATCAACACATAATTTAACAAAGACATCCTCTTGACTAGCTGCATCCATATCAGTTACAAGCTTTGTAAAGTTTTCTCCTGCTCTATCAGCTTTTGTTCCAATAATTAGAGGTTGCAAAATCGTTTCTTCAAGCAACTTTCTATAGCTACTCCTTGTAATTTCAGAAATGAGTTGCTTACAATACGAGCCAAGATTCATAAGCCTACCATTGTCAGCGGCTTCTGTTCCATTCAGCAACATTGGGAGCAGCTTTTGAGAGAAGAAAGGATGTCTAATCTGCCATTTTTTTTGCCCTGCATTTCCATCAAGCAAGAGCAAAGACTTGACAATGCCATCAGCTCGGTTGAATCTAGTCTCAAGACTAAAACTTCCTATTTTATCTTGCTCATTAAAAACAGAAGCGAAAAATCCTTCAGGTAATGCTTTTTTCACACCATAAACATCACACAGAGAAAGATAAATGAGGACTTTTCTTTGGTTTTCATTGTGTTGTATTGCATTTACAAACTTCTTCAAATAGCTATGAATCGCATAAAAGTCCTCATCAAAAGTAAGCAGACCTATAAAAAATGGAGTACGCTCATAAGCTTCACTTGATTCTCTTACGATTTTATCAAGCATATTCTCCTTCTCTTTTTGAATCTGAGATGGGTATCTATTCAGATATGGTTTGAATTTATCTACAAGCAGACATACATCTGTTCCCCAATCAGTTACAACCAAATTATTTACAGCTTTATCCTTAGATGGCGTTCCTCTCTTTACGCCTAACAAAAGAATAGGTCTCGTAGAGCTCAACTGGTCTTTCAATCTTTCAAATTCATCATTAGAAACCACCTGCGGAATCTCAGCAATAACTAACACAGATTTGCTTGTAATATCGTATATATGTTCCAACTGGGTTTTTAAGGATACCCCTTTATATTGTTTCAATACAAGCGTCGGAAACTTATCATGTAAGTCATAAGCTATTTGTCTCGCAACAGTTGTGCCACCAAATCCAGGTTCATGGATGAGCATAAGAGACCTATCTCCTTGCATCAATGCTTTTTCCACCTTTGCAACATACTGCTGATAATGCTTATTTCTAACTGATGCAAATTTTCGGTGAGCACCTTCCCAGGTTAATGAGCATAATCCCCTTAAAAAGTCTTCTTCTTTTTCTTGATAACCTTCTTCAATTCCTTGATACAACACCTCAAAATTTTCCTCTAAAGAGCGCATTTCAATGGCTTTAATAACACAATATTCATCTTTACCAGGCAAGATATATGTAGCTGGTTCACTATTTTCACCCCTCTTTGGCAAATAGCGACTTATACATTCATTCACTTCCAAAGGCGTTAGCCCGGAATTAATGATATTATCCGCCAAATCATCATGAAGCGAAGCCATTTTATTATCGGAATCATTAGCAATCACGAAAGACAGCCCCCTACCAAATTTATCAATGCTATAAAATAAACTACGTACAAACTCGGCATTATGCATGAAACTCACCACAATAACTTTCTGTTGAGTATTCACCTTGAAAAACTGTTCAAGAAATTTCTCAAGTTTACTGCCATAGGAGCGATTCCAATCTCTTGCATTGTTGTAAGACATCGCCTTCATGGATAATCCATTTGCCATAATTACAGGAACTTCACCATTATAAAGAGGAAACGTATCTTCTGAAACCCTATCCAATATATTTATTATTTTAGACGGAATTGATTTTGCAGAAAGAGCGTTCTTTATAAATCCGTTATCCTGGGAGTTCATATACATATCTATCACCAAATCCCATTTTACTCGACATAAATGTTCAAAGTTGGCTGTTTGCATAACAACGTTGTCTAAAAGCAACACAAACAAACAGTCTTGGTGTGAGAACGAATTACATGCAATATAAAACTCCAACATTTTATCATGCTCTGGAGCCAACATTTCATCCAAAGTCAAAAGATGTGTTGTATCATCCAAGTATTCATGAATAAATTTTGCGATTTCAATGGCATAAGTTTTCTGTTTTTCAAAATCCAAATCTCCAGCTCTATGCTTTCTATTATTAGTAACTTTAGCTTTCTCGCTTTTCAAGAAATCAAAATTCACAGTTGTCTTCTCTCCGGTTAAGGTCTCTGAATATAACGATTTTTCCTCAGTACCAGACAAGAAGAATGAATTTATCATCTTAGGAGTGCACTCATAATTATCAGATAAAGCATGTGAATCATGAGTTTCAATGCAGCAATGAAGAGTCCACTCTATTGTTTGCGAAAGAGCTTCTCCCGCATCACTCATATGCTTTAGTCTAGCAGCTTCATCCTTTATATTAATTGCTCTTTGGACCTCAGCTAAATCATTTATTGCATTCGAATATCTTTCGATGACCTTACCTGTAGTAAATTTTCTTTTCATAATCATTTATAAAATAGTATATCACCAATACAACATCCCCACTAAATTACAAGCAGGAACACCTATCAGCATTTTGAAAAAAGTTTTTTTGTATCGCTTTAAAGAAGATTGCAAGCATTAACTTGTATACAGTCGTTTCTACTATCTCATAAAAAAGGATATGGCTACAGTACAAATACCGCATTATTACCACTTATGCCTATGCATTATTTCTGTTTCTTAATGCCTTTTCCAAAACCTCTTGTGAAATTTCATTTTGGCATCTGATAATCTCTTGCTGAATTTCTTTAGCATGTTGTAAGTCGCCTATATTCAAGCAATACTGATGGAGTCTTTGCATGACAGCAATAGCTTCTAAATTATTCGCACAAATCGCCAAAGCTGCCAAATCTTTCTGTTGTTCATTATTGGCTGCCACTTTGAGCACCTTGAACATATTTTCTAAAAACGTATACATGATTACTCTGTTATAAATTTATATGAATCTGCTTATGCAAAGCCTTTGTCCCCAAGCGGTCCCATCCCGCACAACATGGCGAGACCTTTGATCGTCCGCCAACCTTAGAGCGTAGCGGTTCCGAGCACCGAGTAGGGCGGTTACATCCCCGCTTCCTGAGGAAGAGGGGCTTGGGGAAAGCGGTGGAGCCTCCCTTAAGGGTAAGGGAGGACGGGTGGGTTTTCGAAAAATTTTGATAGACTTTATAAAAGTCGCAAAGAACATAGTAGTAATCTACCAGTTGCCTTAACCCAATCCCCTCATTCATCAGATGCGAGAAGATATGAGTTAACTGGAAGATGAGATTAAACTCCGCTGTTGGAATCGCAATCTCCCCTTGTTCTCCCAACATCACCCGATGCGAGAACAGCTTCTCCTTCACTCTCTCATAATATTTCTGAAGCTTTCTGTTATGGCAGAAGCACAGCAGGAAGCTAGGGCGATAATGCACTTCAACCTCCACACCCTTATACGATGGGAACTCGATGTGGTGATAGCACGCCTTTTCATGAGGCGAGATAGAGCGGACAAAGGAGATAACCCGCTTGTCGCCCCCTTCTACCCAGATATCAATATCACCAGGAGTCCGGGAATAAGGATTCGGATACATCAATGCATTTCCCTGCCCTTTCAGAATACAGGTTCTGAATCCCTTCTTCCGGAACCACTCAGAAACCTGAATGGCAGCATCGTTCAACCGAACATTCGCCTTCTCCAACATCTGGCTTTCTGCCATCCAACGGAGCAATAACTCCTTCTCCATTTCCACATGTTCAGCTGGCAGTTTCTTGATACCATCAAAGAGAATACTATATATACGAAGTATAAGCAGCTTACGAAAAAGCAACGTCAGCAACTCCTTGCGGCTCTTCAGTCGCAAGGCATCAACATTGTGAAAATCGAAGCCTACGAATATGCTGATGCCCCAGGCATCAAACATCTGTTTTTCTATTTTGCAGAGGATAGCAAGAAAGCTATCCCCTACTTCTTGCTAGATAGCGAAGTTTGGGAGAAGATACTCCAAGCTATTCATATATCATCTACTGGATAACCGACAATACGTCTATACATACCTATCTATTAAACGAAGCTGTTCGCCCTTTAGAAATAAGCTTTAATATATCTTGCTTCAAAGCCTTAACGCCTTTATCTTTAGGTGTTTCATGTATTTGCGCTAAAACCATATCAACATCTGACGGAATTATATTTGTTGCTAAAATTTCTTCTCTGATGAAGTTTAATATTGCATTCCAATTGTACGTAGGGTCTTCAACTATATTATTGGCAGCTTTGATCGCTTTCAAATACAACGTACGGCCTTCTTCAATTCTTTTCTCTCTATAAGCTATTAAGCCACGAGTAGCCGTTAAGCAAATATGAGTTTTTTCATCAATGTCTGAAACTTTATTAATTCTATGAATTATTTCATTTGCTTCATTAAGTTTACCATCCAAAGCATAGGTATAAGCTAAATTATTCAAAAAAGCAGGTTCGTTCGGATTAGCTTCCAATCCTCTTTGTAATATTTTGGCAGCTGTTTTATAATCTTTCAAAAATGTATATGCGATATTTGCTCCTACGAAAACAGGATTCTTTGAATAAGGCATATCATTTAGCCAACGGATAGATGCTTTAAGTGCATCTTCAAACCTATTATCTTGATATGCATACAAAGCATTGGCCTCATAACTTAAATTAACTTTGTTGCAAACTTCACGATTAAAATTGAGTGTTAACTTATTCGATTTTGCCCATTCTGCCTGAGCTAAAGAGTTATCATTTGGAGAAATCAAAGACTTATTAAAGAATAACTTACTTTTCTTTTGTGTACCTTTAATAAACTCCAATGTACCTAAGCTACTTGTCAATTCTGTTAAAGAAAACGGACTAAAATCTCCAGAATTAATCAATGCTATACCATTCTTTATCAAAGAAGAGCTCCTATCTCTCAATAAATTCACAGAAATCTCAGATGCTATCAGCCACGGATCGAAAGCCACTTGTTCATTTTTTCGTAAGACATAATGTGCACGATCTAAATCTTCAACATGGACAAACAATCTTGCAGCACTTCTTGAAACAAAACGATTTTCGGGATCAAGGGCTAATGCTATATCCATCATTTCTACTGCTTGCCTAGACTGTCCTATCATAACATAGAATCTTGCGGCCTCCACATAATTTATAGGGTTAAAAGGATATTTTCTGATTAAGCTTTTATAATACCCAATCTTTGCATAAATATCCTTGGTATTCATCAACAACTCATCTATTTCATGATCAGACTTTAAAACCACTTCATTATTATGTGAGCCCAATAATGACATAGCAACAGTCTTTTGAGCATCAGTAGTCTTTCCTTCACAGGTTACAATATATTCAGCAGCATTCTTTGCATTAAAATTATCATTAATACCATTTGCAACAGCTGCATTCACCAATTCACTAGCATACAACAGCGAATGATTGTCATTCCAGTCCTGTTCATATTCCATTAAATCAAAGGCTACATGATTCTCAAATTGCGGATATTCAAGTTCGCCATTTGAGATCGTATCTCTCAATGATCTCCAATTAGGAATAACCCTTCGCTCAAGTGTTTCACAAAGAAAAGCCATAATCTTTTATTTTAAAGTTAGACGATACAGTTCAAACTCTGTTTTTGTCTGCAGATAATTTAATTCTGTAATATAACGCTGTAAATCATAATTTGACGATAGCGCTGTAGCGGTACCAAGCGTAGCGGTGTAATCGGTACCATGCTA
>OIWO01002242.1_pt1 | contig 13291 bp, 10 predicted proteins | sample 1587641 | NCBI WGS metagenome assembly OIWO01 (sample SAMEA3888924, study PRJEB22519) | human gut metagenome | biome: human gut; feature: human-associated habitat; material: faeces | place: Denmark | collected 2010
GATGATATTTTTGACCGTGTGGACTGCGACTATCTGGTCTGCCTGCTCGACGGAATTTTTGTACCCTTTTTCATCGAAGAGTACCGTTTCCGTTCCGACTCCACCGCTTTGGTGAAGCTGGAGGGGGTCGATACCGCCGAACGTGCCCGGGCGTTTACTAATGTCGAAGTCTATTTCCCTGTGAAGTATGCGGAAGAAGTCGGAGACGGTGAATTGTCCTGGAACTTTTTCGTCGGTTTCCGCATGGAGGACACTCGTCACGGACTTTTGGGTGAGGTGGCGGAGGTGGATACCGCTACCGTCAACACCCTTTTCGTAGTCGAGAAAGACGGTGAGGAACTGCTGGTTCCCGCCCAAGAGGAATTTATCGTAGGCATAGACCAGAGACGGAAACTCATCACCGTAGAGCTTCCCGAAGGGTTGCTCAATTTGGAAGATTTGGACGCGGATGATACGGATTGTCCCGTATAATCCGTATCTGAAGAGGAATATAAATCGGTCCTCCTTTTTAATTTTTAATTTTTAAATTTTTAATTGTTCAAATGCCAAAGAGAAGACGAAGCAAAGCTTTCTGGAAAAATTTCAAGTTCAAGTATAAACTGACGATTGTCAATGAAAACACGCTTGAAGAGATTGTCGGGCTTCGTGTGTCCAAGCTCAATGGCCTTTCCGTGTTACTCAGCGTACTGACGGTGTTGTTTCTGATCGCAGCCTGCATCATCGCTTTCACCCCTTTGCGCAACTACCTTCCGGGTTATATGAACAGTGAGGTCCGTTCCCAAATCGTGAGTAACGCCTTGCGGGTGGACTCTCTGCAACAGGTACTCAACCGGCAGAACCTCTATATTATGAACATTCAGGACATTTTCAGCGGCAATATACCCGTCGACAGTGTGCAGACGCTCGACTCGCTGACTACCGTCCGCAAAGACACCTTGATGGAACGCACCAAGCGTGAAGAGGAATTCCGCCGTCAATACGAAGAAACAGAGAAATACAACCTGACTTCCATCACCTCCCAGCCGGATGTGACGGGACTTATCCTGTACCGCCCGACGCGGGGAATGGTTTCCGATCGCTTCGATGCGAAAAAGAAACACTACGGAACGGATATTGCCGCCAATCCCAATGAAAGTGTGCTGGCAACGATGGACGGAACCGTTATTCTGAGTACCTACACCGCCGAAACAGGCTACCTGATCGGTGTGCAACATAGTCAGGATTTGATATCGGTTTATAAGCATTGCGGCTCTCTGCTCAAGAAAGAGGGTGACCGTGTGAAAGGGGGCGAGGCCATCGCTTTGGTGGGCAACAGTGGAACTTTCAGCACGGGTCCGCACCTGCATTTCGAGCTTTGGTACAAAGGCCATCCGGTGAATCCTGAGAAGTATATCGTTTTTTAGTGAGGAGAATATATAAGAAATGAATATAGAAACTAATAAAAAGAAGAAACAAATAGCCATTTTAGGCTCTACCGGGTCTATCGGCACACAGGCATTGCAGGTGATAGAGGAACATCCCGATCTGTACGAGGCATACGCGCTGACGGCCAACAATCGTGTGGAGCTGCTGATAGCTCAGGCGCGGAAGTTTCAGCCGGAAGTTGTCGTGATAGCCAACGAAGAGAAATATACCGAACTGAAAGAAGCTTTGAGCGACCTGCCTATAAAGGTATATGCGGGAACTGACGCCATCTGCCAGATAGTGGAGGCCGGGCCGATTGATATGGTATTGACGGCGATGGTCGGCTACGCCGGACTGAAACCTACCATGAATGCGATTCGTGCAAAGAAAGCCATTGCATTGGCGAATAAGGAAACGTTGGTCGTGGCGGGAGAACTGATTAATGAACTGGCACAGCAATACCGTACACCGATTTTGCCGGTGGACTCCGAACATTCCGCTGTTTTTCAGTGTTTGGCAGGAGAAGTCGGCAATCCGATAGAGAAAGTCATACTGACCGCTTCGGGGGGACCTTTCCGTACCTGCACGCTGGAGCAGCTTAAGTCCGTGACCAAGACGCAAGCCTTGAAACACCCCAACTGGGAGATGGGGGCCAAGATTACCATCGACTCCGCTTCTATGATGAACAAAGGTTTTGAGGTTATCGAGGCGAAGTGGTTGTTTGGCGTTCAGCCCAGCCAGATTGAAGTCGTGGTGCATCCGCAATCCGTGATCCACTCTATGGTGCAGTTTGAAGACGGGGCGGTGAAAGCGCAGCTCGGTATGCCTGATATGCGTCTGCCTATCCAATACGCCTTCTCCTATCCGGACCGTATCAGTGCCTCTTTCGACAGGCTTGATTTCTCCAAATGCACGAACCTGACGTTTGAACAGCCCGACACGAAACGGTTTCGCAACCTCGCTCTCGCTTACGAAGCGATGTATCGGGGAGGGAATATGCCTTGCATCGTCAATGCGGCCAACGAAGTGGTAGTCGCTTCTTTCCTGAAAGACGGTATCAGCTTTCTCGGCATGAGTGATGTGATAGAGAAGACGATGGAGCAGGCTACGTTTGTAGCCAACCCCACGTACGATGACTATGTAGCTACCGATGCGGAAGCGCGGCGAATTGCTTCCGGACTGGTGGGTCGGCAAAGTCTTTAGTTCCTCCCCTAAAAAAACTATTCATTCGTGTGGATAGTAAAAAGTAAATAGTAATTCGTAAAATATAAATTGTAATATAATAAACATGGAAACATTTTTGATTCGTGCCCTCCAATTGATTATGAGCTTGTCTTTGCTCGTTATCATTCATGAAGGCGGGCATTTCCTTTTTGCCCGTCTGTTTAAGGTGCGTGTAGAAAAATTCTGCTTATTCTTCGACCCCTGGTTCACTCTGTTTAAGTTCAAACCCAAGAAAAGCGAAACGGAATATGCCGTAGGCTGGCTGCCGTTGGGCGGTTATGTGAAGATTGCCGGTATGATTGACGAGTCGATGGATACCGAACAGATGAAGCAGCCTGAGCAACCGTGGGAGTTTCGTTCCAAACCCGCTTGGCAACGCCTGCTCATTATGGTTGGCGGGGTGCTGTTCAACTTCCTGTTGGCGCTGTTCATCTATTCGATGATTCTTTTTGCATGGGGCGACCAGTATATAAAGGTACAGGAAGCTCCTCTCGGCATGGACTTCAACGAGACCGCCAAGTCTGTCGGCTTCAAAGACGGTGACATACTGCTTTCTGCCGATGGTGTTCCTTTCGAGCGATACGACGGTGATATGTTGAGCCAGATTGCCGACGCCCGCGAAGTAAGCGTACTGCGCAACGGTGCGAAAGCCTCAGTCTACATTCCCGAAGACTTTATGCAACGCCTCCTGGTGGACAGTGTCCGTTTTGCCTCCTATCGTTTTCCGTACGTTGTAGATAGCGTCATGGTCAACTCTCCTGCCGCGCAAGCGGGTATTTTGCCGGGCGATAGTATCATTGCCCTGAACGGAACGCCTATCTCTTTCTCCGATTTCAAGGAAATGATGGCGGAACGTAAGAAAAACGAGGCTGCGCTTCTCAATGACAGTATCGACCCGCGTTTGATCACCCTCACTTATGTACGTGGCGGTGTGGAGGACACGCTGAGTATGCGTGTGGATTCCGCTTACCTGATGGGTGTGACCGCTTGCGTGTTGACCGACCGTTTGTTGCCGATGGTGAAAAAGGAGTATGCTTTCCTCGAATCTTTCCCCGCAGGTATCTCGCTCGGTGTCAAGACGTTGGAAGGCTATGTCGGAAATATGAAGTACCTCTTCTCTAAAGAAGGAGCCAAGCAGTTGGGTGGCTTCGGAACGATTGGCAGTATTTTCCCCGCAACGTGGGATTGGCATCAGTTCTGGTACATGACAGCTTTCCTGTCCATTATTCTGGCTTTCATGAATATACTGCCTATTCCCGCATTGGACGGTGGTCATGTGCTCTTCCTCTTCTACGAGATGATAGCCCGCCGCAAACCGAGCGACAAGTTTATGGAGTATGCCCAGATGACCGGTATGGTCCTGCTCTTCGGTCTTCTTATATGGGCGAATTTCAATGATATTTTGAGGTTCTTCTTCTGAATCTCTTGAAGGAAATCCTGTTTTCATGAAGTTGCGATTTCAGCAACTTCATGAAACTTTATAAAAGTAGAAAGACCTTCCGATTACAGGGAAGCAAGAGCGTATTTGTATAGCAAATAGCTTATAATCAACAAACTAACATCCCCGTTCTCTTGAATACAAAAAGGGCGTTTTAACACAGTGTTAAAACGCCCTTTTTGTATTCAAGGAACCGCCTTTTCTCTCTACCAAGAACCGCCCTTTCTCCATTTCCCTTCCCGCCTTGTCCCGCAAGAAGCCGGACTCTATGTTAAAATTTAACGGTTCAGCTTCAGAATCCTTTGATTACTGCTTCCTCTGAACTCCAGATAGGGAGAGAAAAGCGACTGCTCAAAACGTCCGTCCACCAGTACGTCGATATAGGTTAGTATTGCCTTCAAGCGGGGTTGTTCCTGAATCTCTTCGTAAGTATAACCAGTGTAGCACCACACGTTCATCCCGGTTTCCTCCTTCACCCGCCTGACGAGCGACAGGAATGCTTCCGGATTATAGAACGGATCTCCACCGGAGAATGTCACCCCATCCAGCAGTGGATTGGCTTTAATCTCCTTGATAATGCTTTGAATCTTCTCCTCTGTCAACCGTTCCCCTGCTTCCGGATTCCAGCTTTCCGGATTGTGGCAGCCGGGACAGTGATGAGAGCATCCGGCAAGGTAAATAGAATACCGGATCCCCTCACCATCTACTATCGTCTCCGGATAGGCCGTTAATAAGTTGAGAGTTGAGAGTTAAGAATTGAGAGTTAAGTGTTTTAATTCATCAGACAGGCGGTCGATGATATCCCGTGCCACTTCCGCCTTCGACTTGAGCGGATAGTCGGTACGGCCTTTCCGGTCGATGATACTGATTTTGTTGGTATCATGACGGAAACCGGCTCCCGCGTCGTTCAGAGAGTTGAGCACGATAAAATCGAAATTCTTCCGTTCGAGTTTTCCTTCGGCATTCTGCTGCTCGTTGTTCGTTTCGAGGGCAAAGCCTACCAACAACTGGTCTTTTCTTTTGACAGCCCCCAGACTGGCGGCAATATCTTTGGTTGCCCGAAGATGCAGCGTCAGCTCTTCTTCTTTCTCGCGCTTGATCTTCTTGTCGGCCACCATTTCCGGACGGAAATCAGCTACTGCGGCACACAGTATGGCTGCGTCGGAATCGAAGAAACACGCTTGCGAAGCCGCATACATTTCCTCCGCCGATTCCACATCGATCCGGCGAATACGGGAGTGCCGCGTTTCCAGTTGCACGGGACCCGCAATCAACGTCACCTCCGCACCACGACGGGCGCATTCTTCCGCCAAAGCAAATCCCATCTTTCCGGAAGAATAGTTGCCGATGAAACGGACGGGATCAATCTTCTCGTACGTCGGTCCGGCTGTAATCATGATCTTCTTTCCTTTCAACTCACCGTTTGCGGCAAAAAACTCGTCCAATACCCGGATGATATTTTCCGGTTCTTCCATCCTTCCCTTCCCCACCAAGTGGCTGGCAAGCTCTCCCGTGCCCGGCTCGATGATATGATTGCCGAACGAACGGAGAATATCCAGATTCTTCTGGGTAGAAGGATGCGCATACATGTCGAGATCCATTGCCGGAGCGACAAACACCGGAGCTTTGGCCGAAAGATAGGTTGTAATCAGCATATTGTCGGCTATCCCGTTTGCCATCTTGCCGATGGTAGAGGCGGTGGCGGGAGCAATCAACATGGCATCCGCCCACAGCCCCAAGTCTACGTGGCTGTTCCACGTTCCGTCGCGCTGTGCAAAGAACTCGCTGATGACCGGCTTGCTGGTCAACGCCGAAAGAGTGATGGGAGTAATAAATTCTTTTCCCGCCGGAGTAATTACGACCTGCACTTCCGCTCCTTGTTTTATCAGTCCGCGAATGATATAGCACGCCTTATACGCGGCAATACTGCCGGTAATTCCAAGAATTATCTTTTTTCCTTTTAGCATTATTTCGTTATCAGATTGCTCATTTCACGCAGACGGATTTTTGTCAATACCGCTTTCGTATTCAGCGTGAAATCACTGTTCAAAATCCAACTGTAATATCCGGGATCTTTCTTCAAGACCTCAGCTACAGACATTCCTTTGTACTTTCCGAAGTTGAACACTTCCACTCCATTATCATCATAGACCATGCGACCGGCAAAGTCTACATTCTTGGAATAGCTGGAGTAGTCCGCCAAAAACGCAATATCGTTCTGCAACTCGTCATAGCGGTCGAGCTGCGCTTTCAGCACCTCATAAGTGGCACGTGTGTCCGCCTCCGCCGTATGCGCATCCTCCAGATTCTTTTCGCAGTAGAATTTGTAGGCTGCCGAAAGGGTGCGTTGCTCCATTTTGTGGAAAATCACCTGCACGTCCACAAATTTGCGCTTCGTCATGTCGATATCCACTCCCGCACGCAGAAATTCTTCCGCCAGCACAGGAATGTCGAAACGGTTGGAGTTGAATCCTGCCAAATCGCATCCTTCAATGTCACGGGCAATGTTCTTTGCCACTTCCTTGAAAGTAGGGCAATCCGCTACGTCCGCATCGTAAATGCCATGCACGGCGGAAGAGGCTTCGGGAATATGCATCTCCGGATTGATACGCAAAGTCTTGGATTCCTCATTCCCGTTCGGATAAACTTTCAAATAACAGATTTCAACAATACGGTCTGTGTTGATATTGGTTCCGGTCGTCTCAAGATCGAAAAAGACGATGGGATTTTTCAAATTTAATTTCATTTCTGGTTATTTTTTCGTTTCACCACAGAGGACACGGAGGGTTGTTTAATAAATATTCAAAATTTTCCTCCGTGTCCTCTGTGTCCTCTGTGGTGAATAATTAATCATTCAACATCATCGGCATCAGCAACATCAGCAAGTCTTCGTTCTCTTCCTGCTCTACGGGAATGATTACTCCGGCTCGTGAGGGATCGGCCAATTCGATAATAACTTCGTCTGCGGAAATGTTGTTCAGGATGTCGATCAGGAACGTAGATTTGAATCCGATACTCATGGCAGCTCCCGCATATTGGCACACCTGTGTTTCTTCGGCAGAGGTGGAGAAGTCGATGTCCTGTGCGGAAATGACAATCTGGTTTTCCTGCATACGGAGTTTAATCAAGCTGCTTGCCTGCGAGGAGAAGATAGACACACGGCGCAAAGCTCCCATCAGCTGCTGGCGGTCTACGGTCAACTTGTGAGGGTTATTTTGAGGAATTACCGAGTTGTAGTTCGGATAACGCCCTTCGATCAGACGGCAAACCATGCGATAGCTTTCGAGCATGAACACGGCGTTGCGTTCGTCGAATTCGATTGTCACCATGCCCTGTTCTTTCGGCAGAAGATTCTTGAGCAGCGTAGCCGGTTTCTTCGGCAGGATGAACGCCGCACGCTCGTTGCCTTTAGCCGCCAATGTCTTGCAACGCACCAGCTTATGACCGTCCGATGCGACCATCGTGATGTCTTCTGTCGTAATATCAAAATAAATACCGTTCATCACCGGACGGAGTTCATCGTCGGCAGTTGCGAATACCGAGCGGTTGATACCTCCCAGAAGCACTTCCGCTTCCATCTCCACGCGAACTGCATTGTCTCCCAATGTAGCCGACTGAGGGAATTCGTCCGCATTCTGTCCCATCAGACTATATTTTCCGTTCTGATACTGCACCGTAATTTCATAATTGTCCGGGTTGACATCAAACGTCAATGGCTGTTCCGGAATCTCTTTCAGTGCATCCAGCAACGTTTTCGCCACTACGGCAAAACGTCCGTTCGTATCGCTGTCATTCACTTCTACGGTAGTAACCATCGTTGTCTCGCTGTCGGATACGGTGACAGACAATGTTCCATCTTCCAGTTCGAAGAGAAAACAATCGAGGATAGGCAATGCGTTTTTCGAATTGATCACGCGGCTTATAGCCTGTAAATGGCTAGAAAGAGCAGTACTTGAAACGATAAATTTCATATATTTTCGTGTATTTAAGTTTTAAATATTCTAACGCACAAAGTTACGAAAAAAGATTCGGGCAGCCCAATAAAACAAAAGAAAAAACAGTCTTTGTGTGAGGGATATTCCTAAAAAGTCGTAACTTCGCCGCAGAATTTAAATTAATCGCAATGGAATTTACAGGAAAAATCATCGCTATTCTCCCTCCGAGAGGTGGAGTATCAAGAACAAGCGGCAACGAGTGGAAATCGCAAGAGTTCGTTATCGAAAATCACGACCAATATCCGCGTAAAATGTGTTTCGACGTATTCGGCGCGGACAAAATCGAGCAGTTCAATATTCAGATGGGCGAAGAACTGACCGTATCATTTGATATTGACGCCCGTCAATGGCAGGATCGTTGGTTCAACAGTATCCGTGCATGGAAAGTCGAACGTGTAGGCGCAGGCGCTCCAATGGCTCCGGGTGCTCCCGTTCCTCCTCCGGCTCCGTCCGCTACTCCGGAATTTACTCTGGGCGACGCGAAAGACGATCTGCCTTTCTAAACAAAAAAAATCAAGGCGTAACGATACGCACTGAAAAACTCCCGGTGAATTTGATTTTTGCCGGGAGTTTTTTTATGCCCGCACTTTGTAAAGATTCCGCCCACAGCTAAACACTTCTCAGCCCACAGATGAACAACACCCGGACACGGGCTCAGGGGAATAAGCCCACAGGTGAAAAAAGGTCAGCAATAACGTCGGCAACCAAAACCCAGAAATACTATCGCTGATAGTATTTCTATTCTCTTCTAATCTCTTCTTTTCTCTTCTCTTGGGTTATGGTTGGGTTATGGTTGGGTTTTTGCGCCCTGCCAGAAGGCGTTTCAGCGCTTTTAGTTTTTGCAAAAACAGTGTTTTTTCGCAGGTAGTTTTTTCACCTGTTTTTCCTCTTTTCAAATCCGGTTTTTCTCCGTTCGGAAATCTTTTTCCAATCAACCCGAAATGATTTTTCCAGCTTGTCTTTAGTCGGCTTTATACTTCAAAACGATGGTGGGATATGCCACTTCATCAGCACAAGTAAACTGAGCAAAAAGTATGAAATTGCGAAAAAATTCCGCATTGCGCACAAAGAAATCGGGCACGAAACAGACCTGTTTTTCCACTTGCCGGAAGAGGTGTTCGAAATCTGCCATCAGCATAAAATGATAAGAATCGGACAGGTTACTCATCCCCGCTTTATAGGTAACAGCACTGTCAAGCACTTCGCCTTTATCCAACCGGAGTATATAGTCCGACAGACTGTCTTCGTCCGGTGCTAATAATAAACGACCGGCATAAAAGGCAGCGTACAGCTCCGAAGCCGGCTCCACGAAACTAGAAAGTTGCGTAAACAACGTTGTCTGAGGCAGTCGGTAGACAGGATAGGCTTTATCCGCAGTATAACAAAAAGTTATACGGGGATTCTTATGCCTTTCTACAGAGGATGCCGTATTTGTCAGGGAGCGCATCATCCTCTCAGCCTCCGTCACATCGGGCACAGAAAGACTCAGCACAGACGCCGCGTCCTGCAATGTATCTTCCCGTTGGAAAAGACAGGTCACCAAATCATGCCCGGTGTTTTCCATCAGATAACGCGAGATTTCACGGTTTCTTTCCTGCATTCCGCTATCATCGTCCACCCCTGCCGGTATATATTCACGACTGTCGCCATAGGCAAGCAGAGAGTTCCAGTCCGTGACACTTTGTTTGCTAAAATAGAAAGTGGTGGAAGGCAACACTTCGCCCGGAAATCCTTTGACAGATTCTTGTTGCCGAAGCTGGTTGATAAAGGCGATACAGGTATCCGGATCATGACTGACACCTGTAAAATAGACATAATCGTCCTTCATCTTCATGTCAAACTCCGTCCACCCTATCATGCCGTTCACACGGGTATAAATGGTAGCGACCGCTCTGCTTTTTTTCGGTGCGTTTATCTGCATGAAAGCAGGATCATCCGCCAGAGAATCTCCCTTCTTGTAGGTATCAATGACTTCTTCTATCAGTTTTTTCTGGAAGCTCAACACCATGAAATCGGACGTGAGATAGCAAGCGAGGAAATCACCGTCCGCCATCGGGTAGATTATTATCTTTTCTCCTTTGTAATCGAAGGTTTTCGGCGGATAGAGTGATGAAATGTATTTTTGCACGAATCTGTCTATCAGCTCTTTATCACCTTCTCCCAATCTGCAATAGAGCACTTGGTCGCGTTCGCTGTCCGGAGCATGGAAACTTATCAGCATTTGATTCATTTGCCGACTCAATCCGTGGGGACTATCTTCGGAAAGTTCGTACAGGGAATGTTTTAAGTAGGAAAACAGCTTGGATACATACAGGTATTGCCGTTCTTTGCTGCAAGTCAGATTATCGGTTTCAGTCACAAACTCAAGCACATCATCGGTAGCAAACACTGCCGAAGTAGTGGCGGGAACCAGCTCGTAAAGATTGAAATTTCTCTGTCCGTCAGCCGCCGACAGCCTGAAAAAAGAGTACATGACGAAACCTGCGCACAGAAGTACAACAGAAGAAGTGACCGCTATTTTCACTATCGTACGAAGTTTCATAATATTTGCTGTTTATCGGCTCGGTGCAAAAATAATAATTTCTACAAAGAAAACAAAACTTTTGCTAAAAATTTCACCGATAATCAAACATAGATATCCAATCCGTCGAACGCCAGGTGAATATTTTCCGGAAGGTTCTTTTCAACCTCCGCATGCAAGCCCATATCATGACTCATGTGTATAAAGTATGTCTTCTTTGCCTGAATGCGCCGCGCAACCGCCAAAGCCGCCTCCAGATTCTGATGTGTAGGATGCGGGGCTATGCGGAGTGCATTCACAATCAGAACATCCACGCCTGCCAATTGTTCATAGGATTCTTCGGGCATGGTCAGCATATCGGTGATATAACCGAGTTTTCCGATCCGGTATCCGAGAATCGGCAACCGCCCGTGCATCACACGCAGGGGAAGCACTTCGGTATGGTTTATGTAAAAGGGTTGTCCCGCCACAATCTCTTGCAAAGGAATATTAGGGACACCGGGATACGAATGTTCCACAAAACAATAGGGCATACGCGAACGCAATCCGCGTGCTACGTATTCTTCCGCATAAATAGGAACTGAACCAAACTGGCAGAACGGACGAAGATCGTCCAGACCGCCCACATGATCGTAATGCTCATGCGTAATGAGCACTCCGTCTATCTTCTCGAAAGGGAGATGCAGTACTTGCTCCCGAAAGTCGGGACCGCAATCTATCAATATGCGCGCATCTTCCGTCTCTACAATGGCAGAGGCACGCAACCTGTTATCTTTCGGATCGGCAGAAGTACAAACTGCACATGTGCAACCAATCTGGGGCACTCCTGTCGATGTTCCACTTCCAATGATTCTTACCTTCATACTCCATTAAATTACGTTTACTTCCGGGTGGATATCGATACCGAATTTATCGCGTACTGAAGCCCGCACCGCATCTGAGAGTGCGACAATGTCACTGCCTTTCGCTCCACCCCGATTCACCAGCACCAATGCTTGTTTATCGTGGACGGCGGCAGGTCCTAAGGATTTTCCTTTCCATCCGCATTGGTCGATCATCCATCCGGCAGGGATTTTCACACGCCCGTCAGGAAGCTCATAGTAAGGTATGCGGGGATAGTCCCGCTGCAAGGCTTCCAGCTTTTCTTTCGCCACAATGGGGTTCATAAAGAAACTGCCTGCATTTCCCATCACTTTCGGGTCGGGCAGTTTACTTTCGCGAATCTCAATAATCACTTTACGGACAATGGGCAACGTCGGTGCAGAATACCTTGCAAGCTCCTGGCGAATCGTTCCATAGTCCAGCGTGTACCGTTCTTCTTTACTAAGACGGAAGCGGACATAGGTGACAAAAACGGATTTGTTCTCAGGACGCTTGAAAATGCTGCTGCGATAGGCATACTCGCATTCTTCGACAGAGTAAACACGCCCGTATCCTTGAACGTTCACTGTCTCTACTGCCGTTATCAGGTCTTTCACCTCCACTCCGTAGGCTCCGATATTTTGCACGGCACTCGCTCCCACCTCACCGGGAATCAACGAAAGATTCTCCGCTCCATACCATCCATGCTCCACGCAACAGGCTACAAAATCATCCCACACAACTCCCGCGCCGACACGCAGGGATACGGTCTGAGAGTCTTCGGCCGTCACTTCGATACCTCCGATGCGGGAATGCAGTATCAGCCCGTCGTAGTCTTTGGTAAACAGCAGATTGCTGCCGCCGCCAATATGCAAAAAAGGTGTCGTAACGGCACCTTGCGCAATATACTCCTTCAGTTCCGCTACTGAGGCGTATTCCAGAAAACGGGAGGCACTGACATCAATGCCGAAGGTATTGTAGGGCAAAAGAGAATACATAATCTATCTGTTTAAAAAAGTTATATACTGGTGTCTTCAAACTTATACAGCTCCCATCCTCCGGCTTTCCGACGGAAGTACAGGATGTTGGAGAAACCGTTGCCAATACCTTTCAACGCAAGAATCTTCGTTGTCGAGTTATCATCGTTTCTCTGTCCGTAGTTGATATTGGAGAGACGTTCGGAAGGAAGTTCCGGTTTGAAGGCAAACCATTGATCCCGGTCGAGCGTTGTCTCCAAAATGGAGAAGTCGTCATCCGGATCGCAGGTAACAAAAATCAACGGTTCGCGTATGCGCCGACTCTGGAAAAGGCTGTCGACGGCAAAACGGCCGAAGAACTCCACAAAGTCCTCATTGTCGTCCTGCTCGATAGGACGCAAATTGATGGCTTCCAGCATCCACGCTCCTTTGATGCGTTCAAAGTAATACTTTTTCATCATCCGTGTCTTCACGAATATCCACTCCACTTGCACAGAGGTAAGCGCAGTATCTCCTACTAAATCCATATCTTCTTCTTTATCAAACAGGAGCGTATAGTAATGCTGCTTGGTAAATAAGTCGTCATGCTTCCAACGGTGTTCGTCGATGTTCAGCTTCTTGTCTCCATTGTAGTAGGGCAACGGAAACTTCACACGCTGACGCTGCAACACGTCGTCGGAGGCAAAATTATAGATGAAATCGTCGAAAGACTCGTCGGCCTGTATAGGCTGCGGCTCTTCCGGCAATTCTTCCTGGTGGACTGAATCGGTTTTGTACCGGATGGAATCCACCTCTTTTGTAATAGATGCGAAGGGGTCAATCTTAGCTTTCTTGTTTCCACAGGAACTCAGCATACCGAGCAGAATGACCC
>OIWO01002251.1_pt1 | contig 13248 bp, 13 predicted proteins | sample 1587641 | NCBI WGS metagenome assembly OIWO01 (sample SAMEA3888924, study PRJEB22519) | human gut metagenome | biome: human gut; feature: human-associated habitat; material: faeces | place: Denmark | collected 2010
AGAGCGTCCGGTTCATACCCGGGAGGTTGAGAGTTCGAGTCTCTCCCTCGCTACTTTAGTCCTGATTCATAAGAATCAGGACTTTTTTTATTATTACGCTACAGTTGAAAAAAGACTTTGGTATATGATATTATATAGGATAGTTTTGAGATAAAGCAGAATTGTTATATTTTTCTGGCAAAGACCGTAGAATAGGAAGGAGAAACCTATGCGGATTGGAACAGGTTATGATGTGCATAAATTAGTAGAAGGTCGTCCTTTGATCTTGGGTGGTGTTACCATACCACATTCTCTGGGATTGTTAGGACATTCCGATGCAGATGTGCTGTTACATGCAATTATGGATGCAATGTTAGGAGCGGCAGGACTTGGTGATATTGGAAAGCATTTTCCGGATACAGATGAGCAATATCGTGGCATTTCGTCTATGAAATTATTAGAATACGTGGCTGCCTTAATTCAGGAACATGGATACATTGTGGGAAATGTGGATGCAACCATTATTGCACAAAAGCCAAAGCTGCGACCTTATATAGAAACCATGGAAAAGAACGTGGCAGGTGTTCTTGGAATATCTTTACAACAAGTGAATATCAAAGCAACGACAGAGGAGTATCTGGGATTTACCGGAAGAGAAGAGGGGATTTCTTCGCAGGCAGTCTGTCTGTTGGAATCATTTTATGAAAGCAGCGTAGCAGTTGCAGATTCAGATGACCGATGTTTGTCCTGTCAGGGGTGCCATAAAGACAATTAAAAAAAGACAGACAAAGAGGTTTTAATTTATGTTTAAACATATCAAAGAAGAATTTGCAGTAATACAGGATCGCGATCCTGCAATCAAAAGTCCCATGGAGGTGATCCTCTACCCAAGCTTTAAGGTAATGATTAGTTACCGCAGAGCTCATAAATTATATTTAAAAGGACATTATTTCTGGGCGCGTTTTATATCACAGCGGGCAGCGAGAAAGACCGGTATTGAGATTCACCCGGGAGCAACCATTGGAAAGGGATTTTTCATAGATCATGGTACCGGTGTGATCATCGGTGAAACAACGATTATTGGAGATAATGTCACCCTGTATCAGGGTGTGACACTGGGAGGAACCGGAAAAGAGACGGGAAAGCGTCATCCGACCCTGGAAGATAATGTCATGGTCAGTGCAGGTGCAAAGATTATTGGATCTTTCACCGTAGGGAAAAATTCCAAGATAGGTGCAGGAAGCGTTGTGATTGAAGAAGTGCCGCCAAACTGTACGGTGGTTGGTGTGCCAGGACACATTGTTCGTCAAAATAACGAGAAATTGCCAACAAGTGACATGGATCAGGTGCATTTACCAGATCCGGTGCAAGAAGATATTAAAGTATTACAGCAGGAGAATTCCGAACTGGTGAATCGTGTATTACAGTTGGAAAATGAAGTGCGCAGCTTAAAGAAATAAGAACAAAAGGAGAATTTTATGAAGATATATAATACGTTATCAAAAACAAAAGAAGAATTTGTACCAATCGAAGAAGGAAAGGTGCGCATGTATGTGTGCGGACCAACCGTGTACAATTTTATTCATATCGGAAATGCAAGACCGATGATTGTTTTTGATACGGTACGTCGTTATTTAGAGTTCATTGGTTATCAGGTAAATTATGTTTCTAACTTTACAGATGTAGATGACAAAATCATCAAAAAAGCAATGGAAGAAGGTTCTACTGCGGAAGAAGTATCACAGCGTTACATTGCAGAATGCAAAAAAGACATGGCAGATATGAATGTGATGCCTGCAACAACACATCCGCTTGCAACAGAAGAAATCGGTGGAATGATTCAGATGATTTCTACCTTGATTGAAAAAGGATATGCATATGTTGTGTCTGACGGAACCGTATATTACCGCACACGTAAATTTGCGGATTATGGTAAATTATCACACAAGAATCTGGATGATCTTGAGGCAGGACATAGAAGCATTCAAGTCGTAGGGGATGAAAAGGAAGACGATTTTGATTTCGTTCTTTGGAAGCCAAAGAAGGATGGGGAACCATATTGGGAATCACCATGGTGCGATGGACGTCCTGGCTGGCATATTGAATGCTCTGTTATGGCAAAGCATTACTTAGGCGATGAAATTGATATTCATGCAGGTGGAGAAGATCTGATTTTCCCACATCATGAAAATGAAATTGCACAGAGTGAAGCTGCAAATGGCGTGGAATTTTCCCATTATTGGATGCACAATGGATTTTTGAATATTGATAACAAAAAGATGAGTAAGTCACTTGGCAATTTCTTTACCGTAAGAGAGATTGGGGAAAAATATGATTTACAGGTGCTGCGTTTCTTTATGTTACAGGCACATTATCGCAGTCCACTTAACTTTAGTGCAGAATTGATGGAAGCAGCAAAAAATAGTCTGGAACGTATTCGTACCGCTGCAAAGAATCTTCAGTTCTTAGCAGATCATGCCGAGACAGAGGAACTTCGCGAAACAGAAGAAAAGCCACTTACAGATGCAAAAGAATATGTGACAAAGTTTAAAGCTGCAATGGAAGACGATTTTAATACAGCAGATGCGATTGCAGCAATCTTTGAATTGGTAAAATATGCAAATCAGAATACAGACAGCAGCTCTTCAAAGGCGTATAGCCAGGCATTGTTAGACGAGTTGACAACACTTTGTGATGTTCTTGGTATTTTCGTTGAGACAAAAGAAGAGATGCTTGATTCTGACATTGAAGCATTGATTGAAGAACGTCAACAGGCTAGAAAAAATCGCGATTTTGCAAGAGCGGATGAGATTCGTGATGAACTTTTGGAAAAGGGAATTGTATTGGAAGATACCAGAGAAGGGGTAAAATGGAAAAGAGCCTAAATCAACAGATTAAGGAGACATTTGCAATTGCAGATGTCGATATCCGGACATATTCTCCACTGACGTTAGCTTACATTGGTGATGGTATTTTTGATGTTGTGATTCGTTCGATTGTGGTGGGAAGAGGAAATACACCGGTAAATCAGTTACATCATAAGACGAGTCATATCGTAAAAGCGCATTCTCAGGCCATGATGGCAGAAGTACTTTTGGATGAAATGACAGATACAGAAAAAGACATTTATCGTAGAGGCCGCAATGCGAAATCACATACGATGGCAAAAAATGCGACAGTTATGGATTATCGCAGTGCGACAGGATTTGAAGCTTTGATGGGATATCTGTATTTGACAGATGAGATGGATCGCATTTTGGAATTGATTTCGATTGCATTGGAACGATGTGATCTGCTATAGCGAGAAAGGATAGAACATGGAAGAAATACAAAACTTGACGATAGAGGGAAGAAATGCAGTACTAGAGGCATTTCGCTCAGGAAAGACAATTGATAAACTGTTTCTTTTGGATGGTTGCGTGGATGGACCGATTAAGACTATCCATAGAGAAGCAAAAAAACACGATACCATCATTTCTTATGTGACAAAAGAACGTCTGGATCAGATTTCTGAGACAGGAAAACATCAGGGTGTCATAGCATATGCGGCAGCTTATACGTATGCAACGGTAGACGATATGCTGCAAAAAGCAAAGGATGCAGGAGAGGATCCGTTTTTGATTTTCCTGGATAATGTAGAAGATCCGCATAACTTGGGTGCCATTATTCGTACAGCAAACCTTGCAGGCGCGCATGGCGTTGTGATTCCAAAGCGTCGTGCAGTCGGCTTGACGGCAACGGTAGCCAAAGCAAGTGCCGGTGCTATCAATTATACACCGGTTGCAAAGGTAACCAATTTATCACAGACAATTGAGGCATTGAAAGAACAGGGAATGTGGTTCGTCTGTGCGGATATGGATGGTCAGCCAATGTATGATTTAAATCTGACAGGCTCCATTGGTGTTGTGATGGGGAATGAAGGCAGCGGCGTCAGCGAATTGGTGAAAAAACACTGCGATTTTGTAGCATCCATTCCGATGAAGGGAGATATTGATTCACTCAATGTGTCGGTGGCTACCGGCGTTTTGACATATGAAATTGTACGTCAGCGTTTACAGAAAAAATAGGGGAGCACATGGACCAATATGAGAACATGACAGATGAACAATTGGTGGAAGCGTACCATACAGGTGATTTTTCTGCCATGGAGCATCTGTGTAAAAAATATCAAAAAGTAGTTTCAGGTTATGCAAAGAAATTTTACATCAAAGGTAGTGAAGAACAGGATGTTGTGCAGGAGGGAATGGTCGGATTGTTCAAGGCCATTTTGGATTTTAAACCGGAAGAGGGTGCACATTTTTCACACTTTGCCAAAATCTGTATTAGCCGTCAGATTTTTAAAGCGGTAGAGGCAGCGGATCGGAAAAAGAACCAGCCTCTGAACAGTTATATTTCTATTTTTGATTCAGAAGATACAGAAAGCCCAAACCGTCATATTATAGAAGAAATTCTGGCGGATGATGTGCAGAATCCGGAAAATGTATGGATTGACGCGGAAAAGACAGAACAGATCGTCGAGCAAATTATAAAAAATCTCAGCAAGATGGAACTAGAAGTCTTTTTTTATATGGTGCAGGGGATGGATTATCATATGATTGCTGTTAAAATGGAAAAAACAGAAAAGAACATTGATAATGCTATCCAAAGAATTCGACAAAAAGTTCGTCGTATTTTGGCATAATATGTATGTCAGACAGATGCGATGAATTTTTTGTTGCACTTTTTAAGGACAGATGATAGAATCCATGTGGGAGATTGATTAAACATGTTAAATAAAATATTAGAACACAAAACAGAAGAATTGCCATCGTTAGAGCGATTTAAAATGCTTGGATCTAAGGTTGTGGGGGAAATGCGAAAACCGGTTCTTGCCAGTTTTAATTTGCGAAATTTGAAGTATTTTAATGAAATTTATGGCACGCAAAAAGGGGATTGGCTTATCACACTGATGGTCGATTATTTTTGTAGAGAAAACAAAAAAAGTATTTTGGGAAGTATGAGCTATGTGGATCATCTGCTTGTTTTATGCGAAGCAGGAGATGATAGCGATGAAGAAATCGTAGCTTTTTATCAGGAAATATCAGATCGCTTTCTTGCCAGAGTAGGGGAGCATTACGACCGTGTCAAGATACATGTGGAATGTGGGCTTTATGTTATGGAGCCGGATGATGATTTTATTTATGCACAGGATAATGCACGCTATGCAAGAAGAAGTATTCGTAACAGCTATTCCAATACTATAGCTTTTTATGAAGAAAAGCTACGGAGTAAATCCATTAAGAAGGCAAGTATTATTCCGAATTTTGAGCGTGCGATTGATAACGATAGCATTCAGGTTTATTTGCAGCCGAAATGTTCGGCGAGAAATGATAGCATTATAGGTGCAGAAGCATTGTCGCGTTTTTATGATGAGGATGGCGAACTGCTTTCACCGGCACTTTATGTTCCTATTTTGGAAAAGGCAGGAATTGTATCCCGTTTGGATTATCGTGTGTTGGAAAAAAGCGTGGAATTGCTCTGCAAATGGCAGGAAGAAGGACGAGAATTATTTCCTATTTCTGTAAATCTGTCGCGTGTGGATTTGATTGAAGACGATTTTATTGAATCGTTAGATCGCCTGGTTGAAGAAGCCGGATTGGATAAAAAGTATATTGAGTTTGAATTGACAGAGACAGTTCTGGCAAAAGATCTGGATATGATTATCACCAAGTTAAATCACTTGCGGGACAAAGGGTATCGCATTGCTCTGGATGATTTTGGTTCTGGTTACAATTCTCTTTATGTATTAGGACAGGTTCCGGCAAATGTGATTAAGTTTGATCGTGGTTTTGTACTACATTCTATTCAGAACAATATGGGAATGACAATTTTGTCTAATCTGGTGAACACTTTTAAAGAAATTGAATTTGAAGTTTTATGTGAAGGTGTCGAAACAGAAGAAGAAAAGAGTAAAATTGTTTCCTGTGGATGTGATGTGATTCAAGGATATCTGTACGATAAACCACTTTGTATTGATGAATTTGAACAGAAATATATATATGCATAAGACAGCGCAAAGGATAGCAATATAAAATAGAGAGACCGACCGTTGTGGGATACGTTCCTACAACGGTCTTTTTGATGTGCAAATAAAGTTATGAATCATTCTGCATTTCCGGAATTTTTGCAACTTCCCAATAAGCCATGAAGGCAGAAATGACCTGGCTGCATAGTACCCCAAATAAAAAAGCACGGAAGCCATAAACAGGAATGCCAATCAGGATGAAGCCAAGGCGGATCAGTGCTCCGGTAATACTGTTAAAAAAGGTTTCTTTCACGTGACCAAGACCATTTAAGATGCTGTTCATGGTTGTGCCGAGAAAAAGAAAAGGACATAGCCAGGAAAGCGTGCGGATATAAATGCCTGCGACTTCATTATTAAATATTTTTTGCCCAATGAAGGGGCTGAAAAAGTAAAAGAAAAAGGTACACAGAAAGCCAAGGAGCATACAGAGGAAGAAGCTGATGGTGATGGTATGACGTATGTAATGAAAGCGTCGTTCTTCTTTTGCGCGGGAAATGGATGGCAGCAACATGACAGCTATGGAATTCGACAATACGGTTGGGAAAAAGACCATAGGAAGTGCCATGCCACTGTAGATGCCATAAATACTAAGAGACTGCGTGTTTGTCAGCCCAAAACGTACCAGACATAAGGGAATCATAATGTTTTCAGCACCGTGTAACAAGGTCAGAAGCAGGCGCGTCATACTTAAAGGGCATGCCATGGATAAAAGGTCGTGTGATATGGTTCTTTTTGAGGGAGGCATGGACGCAAGTTTTTTCTTTTTGGAAAAAACAAGGATGTTCAGATAATAAAAAGTGGATGCGATTTCACCAAAAAGCAGTCCGAGCATAGCATGGAATTTTGTGAAGGGCAGACCACTGACGGTAAGAATGTGGTAGCATGCAATGACACTGCCAATCCGGACAAACTGTTCAATACATTGACCCGCGGATGGAATGGCTGATTTTTGCAGACCATAGTAATAACCGTTGATGCAACCGTGAAAACATTCAAGCGGAATGCAAAGAATGAGCGGGTAAAGCAATGTGGTGATGGAGGGCTCGCAAAAAATGTTTGCTGCGATCTTGGGCGCAAAAAGAAGACAGGGAATGCAAAAAAGTGCACTGAAGGCAAGGGAAAGGAAGATGCCAATATTAAGATAGGCACGTTCTGTTCCGCTTTTTGCGGAAATACTTTTTGCAACATAGCGGGAAATGGCTGTGTGAAAACCGGAACTGGCAAATGCAATTCCGATTGCTAACAGGGGCATTGCCAGCTGGTAAAGCCCAAGTTCTTTTGCACCGATGGTACGTGAGAGAAATATTTTATAGTAAAAACCTAAAAGACGACAGAAAAGTCCGGTGACAGTAAGGAGTAAAGCGCCGGAACAAATGGGATGTGTGTTTTTTTGCAAGATAGAACCACCCAAAGCGTATTTTTATTAGTATATGTGAAAATCTGGTTGACAGAACAGAAGTGGAATGCTAGGATAATAATAACCTAGTAAAATGGTAGGAAATAAAACGAGGTGATAACAATGAAAGAATTTGTATATTTAGACAATGCGGCAACGACTAAGGTCAGACCGGAAGTGGTAGAGGCGATGCTTCCGTACTTTACAGAGATTTATGGTAATGCATCTGCGGTGTATGATTTTGGACAGAAATGTAAGCAGGCAATGGAAGATGCAAGAGAAACGATTGCTGCGTCCATTGGAACGAAAGCAGCTAATATCTATTTTACGGCAGGCGGCAGTGAATCCGACAACTGGGCTTTAAAAGGTGTTGCAGAAGCATATGGTGATAAAGGGAAACATATTATTACGACAAAAATCGAACATCACGCCATTTTGCATACATGTGCATATTTAGAGCAGCAGGGATATGAGGTGACATATCTGGATGTGGATGCAGATGGTCTGGTATCGCCGGAAGCGCTAAGACAGGCCATTCGACCGGATACCATATTGATTTCTGTGATGTTTGCGAATAATGAGATTGGCACCATAGAACCAATTGCAGAACTTGGAGAAATCGCGCATGAACATGGGATTATATTTCACACAGATGCGGTACAGGCCTACACGCAGGTTCCGATTGATGTGGAAAAGATGCACATTGATTTGCTGAGTGCGAGTGGACACAAATTAAATGGACCAAAGGGAATTGGCTTTTTATATATCCGACAGGGCTTAAAAGTGAAATCATTTATTCATGGCGGTGCACAGGAAAGAAAACGCCGTGCCGGAACAGAAAATGTACCGGGGATTGTCGGTCTTGGTAAAGCAGTTGAAATTGCTATGGAAACGATGGAAGAGCGCACGGCAAAGGAAAGTGCATTACGGGATTATCTCATTGCGAGAATTGAAGAAGAAATTCCATTTGCAAAGTTAAATGGTCATCGAGTGAAGAGACTGCCAAATAATGTTAATTTCTGTTTCCGGTTTATCGAAGGGGAATCCATGCTGATTATGCTCGATATGGCAGGCATTTGCGGATCTTCCGGTTCTGCCTGCACATCGGGTTCTTTGGATCCATCCCATGTTCTTTTAGCGATTGGTTTACCACATGAGATTGCCCATGGCTCGCTACGCCTGACGCTTGGGGATGAAAACACGAAGGAACAGGTGGACTATGTAGTAGATCATTTGAAAGAAATTGTAGCAAAATTGCGTGCAATGTCACCACTTTATGAAGATTATGCGAAAAAACATTTATCATAGGTATTTAAAACGGAGGAAAAATTATGTATAGTGAAAAGGTAATGGATCATTTTCAAAATCCAAGAAACGTAGGTGAGATGGAAAATCCGAGTGGCGTTGGTACGGTAGGGAATGCCAAGTGCGGAGATATCATGAGAATGTATCTGGATATAGACGAAAATGGAATAATAAAAGAGGCAAAATTCAAGACGTTTGGCTGTGGAGCCGCTGTGGCAACCAGCAGCATGGCAACGGAACTTGTGGCTGGAAAGACAGTGCAGGAGGCACTGGAAGTGACAAACAAAGCAGTTATGGAGGCATTGGACGGACTGCCACCAGTAAAAGTGCACTGCTCACTTTTGGCAGAACAGGCGATACACGCAGCGCTCTGGGATTATGCACAGAAAAACGGTATTGAGATTGAGGGTCTAAAACCACCAGTCAACGATATCGAAGAACTGGAAGAAGAGGAAGAATATTAATTGAAACAGAAAGTAGTAGTGGGAATGTCCGGAGGGGTTGATTCCTCTGTGGCAGCATATCTTTTAAAAGAGCAGGGCTATGATGTGATCGGTGTGACGATGCAGATCTGGCAGGATGAAGACGAATTTGTACAGGAGGAAAACGGCGGATGCTGCGGACTCAGTGCGGTGGAGGATGCGAGACGAGTCGCGTGGACACTTGGAATTCCCTACTATGTTATGAACTTCCGGAAAGAATTCCAGAAGAATGTCATTGATTATTTTGTTGCGGAGTATCTGCACGGACGGACACCGAATCCGTGCATTGCCTGCAACCGCTATGTAAAATGGGAGGCGCTTTTGGAGCGCAGCCTGGAGATCGGTGCCGATTATATTGCGACCGGTCACTATGCCCGGATCAGCCAGCTGCCGAACGGACGTTACACGATCCGCAATTCCGTGACGGCGGCGAAGGACCAGACCTACGCGCTCTACAACCTGACCCAGTTCCAGCTCTCCAAGACGTTGATGCCCATCGGTGATTACGCGAAGGATGAGGTGCGAAAGATCGCCGAGGACCGTGGTCTCGCCGTGGCAAAGAAGAAGGACAGCATGGAGATCTGCTTTGTGCCGGATAACGATTATGCCGGATTTATCGAGCGCGAGGCGTCAGATGTTCCGGGATGCGGAAACTTTGTGGACAAAAACGGTGTGATCCTCGGAAAACATAAGGGAATCACCCACTACACCGTCGGACAGAGAAAGGGCTTGAACCTTGCGATGGGACATCCGGTGTTTGTCACAGGGATCCGTCCGGAGACCAACGAGGTCATTATCGGCGAGGGGAATGATGTGTTTTCCGATCATCTGATCTGCAGGGATGTGAACTGGATGGCGATCGACGGTCTTCATGGAGAGGAGAAAGAGGTTCTCGCGAAGATCCGCTACAGCCACAAGGGATCCCCTTGTACCATCAGGGAACTCCCGGATGGAACGGTGGAGTGCCAGTTTAAGGAACCGCAGCGTGCGATCACGCCGGGACAGGCAGTTGTATTTTATGAAGATGAATGCGTAGTCGGAGGAGGAACGATCCTATGAGCAGGATGAAAAAGGGAAACGGACTCCTCCGATTCCTTGTCTTTGCAGCCCTTTTTGCTCTGGTGCTTACCGGATGCAATGGGGCGAGGAAATATGAGGCAGTGGATCTGAGCAGTGAGACGGCGGCTGGGGCTGAAATGTCCGGGAATGGTGCAGACCTGGCGGCAGAAAGCACGGATACAGGAGCTTCCGGATCCGGGGATGCGGACGCGCAGGCGCTCGGAGAAGCTGCCGGGGAACCGCTAAGCGCAGATCCAGAGGGTGGTGATGTGGCTTCTGAGAGTTCAGAACTGGCGGAAGCAGCTTCAGAATCAGAAGAACTGTCCTCAGAGATGTCCGAGGCAGAGAGCGTTGAGGCCGCGAGAGAGGCGGCCGCGGCGGCGTACACAGCGGCTGCGAGCGATGATGCTGAGACTGCACCGGAGATCCCGTTTAACGGTCATACCGTTGCCATCGACGCGGGACATCAGGCAAAGGCGAACACCTCAAAAGAGCCTATCGGCCCGTCCTCCACGACCATGAAGGCAAAGATGCCGGAAGGCGCGGTGGGGACATCCAGCGGAGTCCCGGAGTACGAGGTGACGCTGACAGTGGCGAAAAAGCTGGAAAAAGAGCTTATAAACCGCGGCTATCATGTCGTCATGATCCGCACGAGCCATGATGTGAATATGAGCAGCGCGGAGCGGTCTGTGGCGGCAAACAAGAGCGGAGCGGATATCCTGATCCGTCTTCATGCCGGTTCTATGGATAACTCCAGCGTCTACGGCGCACTGTCCACCTGTATGACGGCCCAGAATCCTTATAACGCCAGTCTTCACGACAAGAGCTATAATCTTTCCAAGAAGATCGTTGACACCGTCTGCGGCACCACAGGCACGAAAAACCGCGGCGTCCAGGAGACGGACAGCTCCTCCGATATCAACTGGTGCGAGATTCCGGTCTGTGTGTTTGAGATGGGATTTTTAAGCAATCCTGATGAGGATACCTGGCTGCAGGATGACGGCTACCAGGGGAAAATCGCGAGCGGGATCGCAGGGGCGGTGGACGCTTATTTTGCGGAGGGGAATTAGTGGATTGATGCCTGCTATCTTCTTGCTTTCATGTGCATGAAAACAAGAAGCATTTGGCGTTCGCCTAATATCAGTTCTCATTTAAAAATGTTTATGCAGGCAAGCTTGCAAAGCATTTTGAGATGAAAACCGACGCACGAGCAAGATGGTGAAAATTATTTTGTAATTTCTCTATACAAATCTGAAAAAATATGTATAATAATATGTAGTCTGCCTTTTTTAAAGAGGCAGACATCCTGGAGACGTAGCGAAGCGGCCGTAACGCGGCGCACTCGAAATGCGTTTATCGGTTCATCCCGGTACGCGGGTTCGAATCCCGCCGTCTCCGCTCCGGAACCCTTGGTTTTCAAGGGTTCTTTTGTTTTTGCGGCACAGGGAAGGCTGCCCGGAAACTGGCGGCTTTTATCCTGGACGAAATTTTGCCACAAAGTCTTAGAGGTGTGACAACGAAAATGTAAGAAGTTCTTAATAAAAAAAGAGGGAAATTGTAGTATACTTGTGAAGACTTAAAGAAAACTGTTTGTAGTCGTTCAGCATCTTTATAGTTACAACGGTTTCTTGTGCAGCTTTGAAGATGGAAAATATTTAAGAAATAAAACACGGGCAGAAAAGAAAGGCGGAATCAGAATGTTTCAGAAAAAATTTCGATATATGGCAGCAGTCCTCGCGGCGCTAATGATCACACAGGGCAGTTTTACCGCGTTTGCGGATGAGATCGGACCAGGTTATGATGAGCAGAATAAGGCATCCACGGATACCAGTGTAACGGATCCTGCAAATGCATGGAAAAAGGTAAATGGTGTTTATGTGGATAATAATGGAAAAACAATAGAGGGAGCGCTTCTCCGCGGCATCAGTGTTGCAAAATGGCAGGGAGATATCGACTGGGCGAAGGTTGCGGCAGATGATATATCATTCGCCTTTATTAAGATGATGTCTTACGGATATGAGGGTGGTTACACCATGGATCCGAATTATGAGAAAAATATGAAGGGAGCTTCGGACAATGGAGTTCAGGCAGCTCCGTATGTCTATCTTCAGACAAAAACTGTGGAGGAAGCGAAGGCGGCTGCGAAATATGCAGTAGAAAAAGTATCCGGATACAATGTAAAGTACCCGATCGCTGTGGATGTAGAGTCAAAATATATCCTGGAGCTTTCGGTTCAGGAGCTCACAGATGTGGTAAACGCATTCTGTGATACGATCGCTGCGGCAGGCTACACACCGATCGTATACAGCGACTACAGCAAATTTACGACCGAGATGGACACAAAGCAGATCCACTATGATATCTGGCTTGCGAGATACGGCGCGGACGGTACATATGAGGGTCGCACAATCTGGCAGTGTACGGATAAGGGGCGTGTAAACGGAATCAACGGAAATGTATGCCTGGAATTCGCTTACAAGGATTATGCTCCGGTCACTAAGGGAACCGCGGTGGATGCCGGTGAGTGGAAGAATGAGAGAGGCAAATGGTACTTCTACCGTGATGGCGGAAGAATGAGCGGCTGGATCAATCCGGATGGATACTGGTATTATCTGGATCCGTCTGAGTTAGGTGCTATGGTGACAGGCACGACGATGACGATCGATGGCGTCGGCTATACGTTTGATGCGAATGGTGTGATGCAGTAAAACCGGAGCTTCCGGGGAACGGGCGGCAGATCAGCACATTTTGGATGCTTTGTGGCCGGGAAAATGGTATGCTTTCTGCGGAAATGCGCAGTGAGCGGATAAAGGTTTCAGGATAGAATAAAGGATAAAAAAGAAGAACGGGGACGCGGTCTCTTGATGAGATCTGCGTTCCTGTTCTTCTTTTTGTAGATATACATTTAAAGTAACTGTTCAGTAGGTCTGCGCACTTGCTGCGCTGACCGTAAGAAAACATAG
>OIWO01002257.1_pt1 | contig 13222 bp, 12 predicted proteins | sample 1587641 | NCBI WGS metagenome assembly OIWO01 (sample SAMEA3888924, study PRJEB22519) | human gut metagenome | biome: human gut; feature: human-associated habitat; material: faeces | place: Denmark | collected 2010
CTTCCGCTTTGATCTTTTCTAACTTCTCTAAATAACGCCCAAATCCCCACGCTTTATTTGCATTATAGTAATGATTCGCGATCTTCCAGAACTTTTCCGGATAGGCAAGCCGCAAATAAAGCTGTTTTGTCTCATATGGAGACATTGCTTTTTTGTCGCTGTATGCCCGTATCATTTCCATACCCAGTCCCATGTTCCAGTTGTTTTTTTCTAAGATCTTACGCATAAATCTCGCGAGATCCCCAATCTGCACATCATAGCAGATATTGTCAAAACTGATCACGGCTGCATATTCTGACCGGAACACGACATTGTGCTGGTTAAAGTCCCCATGGCAGATTCCCATGCCCTCTTTTTTCCCTTCCTGTTCTCTCAGACTTTCTAATATTTCAGATGCCTGCTCCTCAAATTTCGGGTAAAGTCCTAAGAACTCTTTTTCAAATTCGCTCTTGTTTTTCCGCCCTCTGGTATAATTTCTGACCGTCCGAAGCTCTCTGGTATGCTTCTCGTATGTACGCAACAGTCGTCCGGCATCCGTATCCAGCACCTCTGTTAACGAATCTTCCATTTGGTTCATCGCTCCATGAAGGGAGGCTAAAATATCTGCCGAACGTAAGATTTCATCCCAGCTTGCCGTATTACATTCCCTTCCTTCACACCATTTCCGCAACAGGTAGGACACTCCGTCCGGGTCTTTTGCAAGACATTCCCCTTCCGTAGTCCGCACGACCGTTTCCGTATGGATTCCCTGTTCATTCACGCACTCTAATAACTTTGCTAAAAACTCCGCTTTTACTGCGGAACCGGAATACTCTTTGAGATAAACTCTCCCGATATCTGTCATTGCAAAAACAGCTCCACGCCCTTTATATGTATCTGTCAGTTCCAGCGGGTACTGTTCAAACAATGTTTCTTCTTTATAATACACAAAAACCCCTCCACATGACAATTCACAGCAATTCTGTGTCTCTCTATCATATGAAAAAGGGGTTATTGATATGTCTGTTTTACCCGTTCGAGTAAATATTCTTTTTTGTTTTTATCCGGTTCTTCTAAGACTTCTTCTAATAGTTTCTGTAAGATCTGACCGATTTTTTTTCCCGGTTTGATCCCTAACTCCATCAGATCCCTGCCGTTGACAGCAAGTTTCTTTAAACTCAGACAATCCTTTTGCTCTATGATCTCTTCATAGAGCTTCTGATAACTCTGAATATATGCTAACTTTTCTTCTCTGCGGTAGCCGCTCTGTGATAATACATCCGCACGTTTTAATGCGAACAGATCCGGATATCGTTCTTCACCTACACGGTATATGGCTTTTCGTATCCCTGCCGGTGTCAGGTTCGGATTGTCGTCATGCCATTCCACCAGTCCGCAGACTTTTTGCATCGTGTCCACATCAAATTTTAACCTTCGGAAAATGCGATGTGCCATCTTTGCACCTTCTTTCGGATGTCCGTAAAAATGATCGACTCCTGTCTCATCCGTTGTCTTGCATACCGGCTTTGCAATATCGTGAAACAGCGCCGCCAGACGCAGGACTTTTTGATTCTCTACCTGCTGTACCACATGGATCGTATGCTCTCCCACCGTATAACAGTGATGCGGATTGTTCTGCTCTGTCTGCATCAATACGGAAAACTCCGGCAGTATCACATCGGAGATCCCGCTTGTATAGACTTCCCGGATCAGTTCCGGATGATCTGAAGTCAGCAGTTTGACCAGTTCTGTCTGTATCCTCTCTGCACTGATCTTTTCAATCGTCTGTGCCAGTTCCCGGATCGCCGCAAAGGTCTGTTCTTCCACTTCAAAACCAAGCTGTGCCGCAAACCGCAATGCCCGAAGCATCCGCAATGCATCCTCCGTAAAACGCTCTTTTGGATTTCCCACGCAGCGGATCACTTTTTTTTGCAGATCACCCATTCCGTCAAAGGCATCCACCAGCCCACGGCTCTCATTGTACGCCATGGCATTAATCGTAAAATCCCGGCGTTTTAAATCCTCTAATAAATTCACCGTATAAGTAACTTCTTTCGGATGACGGGCATCTTCATATTCGCCGTCGATCCGATAAGTCGTTACTTCAAAGCCTTCATGCTCTAACATGACCGTTACGGTTCCATGTTGGATTCCGGTATCGATCGTATGTGAAAACAGCCGTTTTACATCCTGCGGCTTTGCCGAAGTGGTAATATCCCAGTCCTGCGGCGTTCTTCCAAGGACACTGTCCCGGATACAGCCGCCAACCGCAAATGCTTCATAGCCTGCTGCTTCAAGCGTCTTTATGATGTTGTCTACTTTAACGGGAAGCTGTATCCTCATACGATTCCTTTCTATTACATTGCGTCATTGCATAGCATTACAAATTTTAATATGCTTTTCCCCAGTATACCAGTTTGTGTGCCGGTTTTCCACAGCAGACACAGGTATCTGCGATATGCTCCTGATCTTCAAACGGCATACAACGGGAAGTTGCTGTTGTCTCTTCTTTGATCTTGTCCTCACATGCCTGATCGCCGCACCACATTCCGCGGATGAATCCCGGTTTATTTTCTACGGCTCTCTTAAATTCTGCATAGTCATGTGCATCGGAAATGTGGGAATCACGATGTGCTTTCGCACGTTCAAACATTTCTCTTTGGATCGTTTCTAATAATTCTTTTACAGTCTGTGCCACATCCTCAATCGCACACTCTGTCTTTTCTCTGGTGTCACGACGTACCAGTACGCATTTTCCTGCCTCGATGTCTTTTGGTCCTAACTCTACACGAACCGGGATTCCACGCATTTCCTGTTCGGAGAATTTCCATCCCGGACTCTTGTCACTGTCATCTAATCCGGCTGCGATTCCTGCCTGCACTAAGCCTTCTTTTACTTCCTGTGCTTTTTCTAAAACACCCTCTTTGTGCTGCTGGATCGGAATTACCATGGTCTGTACCGGTGCAATTCTAGGTGGAAGCACCAGACCTGAGTCATCTCCATGTACCATGATGATCGCACCGATCAGACGGGTGGTCATTCCCCAGGATGTCTGATGTACATACTGTAATTTATTATTCTTATCGGTATACTGGATTCCAAATGCTTTTGCAAATCCATCGCCAAAGTTATGGCTGGTACCGGACTGCAGTGCTTTTCCGTCATGCATCAATGCTTCAATCGTATACGTTGCCTCTGCTCCTGCAAATTTTTCTTTTTCTGTCTTTCTACCACGGATGACCGGCATCGCTAAGACTTCCTCACAGAAATCCGCATAGACATTTAACATCTGAACGGTTCTCTCTTCTGCCTCTTCTGCTGTTGCATGTGCCGTATGGCCTTCCTGCCATAAAAATTCTCTGGAACGTAAAAACGGTCTTGTCTCTTTTTCCCATCTTACCACGGAACACCACTGGTTATACAGTTTTGGCAGGTCACGGTAGGACTGGATGTCGTCTTTATAAAAATCACAGAACAGGGTCTCTGAAGTCGGTCTGACACAGAGTCTTTCCTGTAACTCGCTCAATCCTCCATGTGTTACCCATGCAACTTCCGGTGCAAAGCCCTCTACATGGTCTTTTTCTTTCTGGAGCAGGCTCTCCGGTATGAACATTGGCATGTAGACATTTTCCACACCTGTTTCTTTGAATCTGCGGTCTAACTCTTTCTGGATATTTTCCCAGATCGCATAGCCTGCCGGTTTGATGATCATACATCCTTTTACGGATGAATAGGCGATCAGTTCTGCCTTTTTTACTACATCGGTATACCACTGTGCGAAGTCAGTGTCCATGGATGTGATCGCTTCTACTAATTTCTTATCCTTTGCCATTTTCTTTCTCCTCTCGAATTTCTCACAGTATTGATTTTCTCAATATAGGTTTTCTCACAAGATAGATGTAGGACAAATTGTAATTGCCGGGCATTTATGAGGTTGCACAGAGCAACTATTCCGCGTTTCCTTGTGCAGACCATTCCGATGAACCTCCGAAAACGTAAATCGTGTGCGCCAGTGGGCTTCACGATTTCCTGAGTTTCATCTCCATTGCACAAAAAGAAACTCTGCATAGTTGCTCTGTGCAACGTTCTACGTTGTGACAATTGTGGTTTGTTCTCTGATCTAAGTTGTTCTAAACGGTCTTATTCCGCTTTACAATACTTGCTCACTCTACGACAGGACCAGCCTGTCTCGAGTGTTTAGGATAGGAACTTCATAAGTTCCTATTCTTTCTACTTAAAACGCCGGGAGCTTTCCTCCCTGCCTACAGGGACCGAAAAGCTTCCGGCGGTACCACCCAGTTTAACGCATTGCGTTCACTCTTTCACCGTTAACGCCGGTTCTACGCCAAACTTTCATCTGAATGCTCCAAGGCAGGTTCCGGGGATAAAAAAGTGAGATCTCTCAGCGTTTGATCTCTTCTCTGTAACTTCGCACGTCCGTACTAGTCCTTTTCCACGCACATCCGTATTTTACAACTCCCTTTTGGACTTTGTCAAGGATTCGGTTGTGAAAACTATTATTTCACTAAATCATAATTACTATTCCAGTATTGGGTCGGAATAGAATCATGTGCTTTTAGATTGGTATCCAACCATATATCAGTGACGCTATCTATATCTGCTTTCTGTAATGCTCTGATCATAATAATTTTTTCTCCACAAATTGGAACTTGTATTATTCAAGCCATTGAATAAACGCTGTTTTATCTGTACTGTTATATCTCGCATTCCCATAAAAGTTCAATATTTCTTTTTTCTTTGAACCTGTAAGCAGCATCATTTTATAACAATTTGTGTTCTCTGCTATTTGTTTTGCGTAATTTAAGCACTCCGTTGCATATCCTTTTCCACGATAATCTGAATGTGTGACAACATTTTCAATAAACGCATATGGTCTTATGTTTCTTGTCAAATTAGGAATAATCACACAAACACAAGAAGAAACTATTTTTCCATCTAGTTTTTTGACAATTATATGATGGTTTTTATCTTGCATAATTGCTCGCCAAGTCATTTTTAAATGTTCTGTCATCTCCATAAATTCCAATTGAGATTTCACCTGTTTTAAGAGATTTGATACGATGAGAACAATATTTGCAGAATACAATCCACACAGAAACAGCATTGATGTATATACCAGTGCTGGCTATATGCTCCGCATTGACTGCTGGGAAGCAGAAAAGAATTTAAAAACAACACCCAGATTAGATTGTGCATTAAATGCACTTGCTATTGATGAACCACTTGAATATGCAAGACTATACCTTGATGGAACTATGCAGATGTGGGTTGATGCCGAAGATTCATTTTATTTATGATGATTATACTGTCACTCCTAGTGTCTCCAGAGAGTGACAGTTTCATTGTCATTTTGAGCTCGTCTTTTTTAAGACAAGCCTCGTATATTTATTTGTAAGCTGCGTTCGCTTCTTCTTGAGTGATTTTCCCAGTTTTAACAGCATCAGAAATTGCTTCGTCTAATTTAGTATAAACAGTAGTTGTCACAACTCCGAAGCCGCTGACGAACAGCAGAGCGATCCACAGCCACTCATACTGTTGTCGCCGGTCTGCGGATTCTGAACATCATCCGAAGGCTTGGTGGTATCGTCAGACTTTGTAGGAGCGGCAGGTTTGGTTGCCTTCTGACCTTCTTCGATAGTCTGAGTCGTTACTGCAGAGCCACCGGCAGAATCAAAGGTTACGGTATAGTTTTTATTTCTTTGTTGTAACAGTCTTAGCTTTTGACCAGCCTGAATAAATCCTTATGGATTTGCCGTTAATCTTAACTGTCTTATAGGTGCGAACTCTTACATAATACTTTTTCTTGCCCGAAAGCTTTGAAATTTTCTTTGATACTGTTGTATTCTTGCCTACTGTTACGGTCTTAGCCTTGCTGAATTTACTTGAGGCACTGTACTGTACCTGATAGCCTGTTGTCTGTGTAGCTTGCTTCTTCCACTTTACTGTAAACTTCTTTGAACCTGCTTTAAGTGAGGAAATACTTGTTGCCTTTGGCTTGATTGTGAAATAAAGCGTCTTTGTTCCGCTGTATTTACCCTTAAAGGTAATCTTTACTGCGTACTTGCCAACATACTTTCTGCCTTTTGCATAAGACACAGTATAGTCAGTATTCTTAACAAGTGTCTTTCCTGTTCTGTCCTTAACAATAACCTTAGGTGTTCTAACCTTTCCGTTATATGTTAATGATGTTGCTTTAAGCTTTATGCTTGATGCCTTTGGAATTACTGTCGTTGAAAGAGTTTTCTTACATACCGAACAGTAATTTACTATCTTGCCGTTTGCTGTTGGGGTTGCCTTTGTTACGGTTTGCTTTGTGGTGTGGGCAATCTTAGCAATATTGCCCCAAGATGCAAGGTCGGTTATTTCCTTTGTACCGAGTACATCTTCATAGAACTTGCCACAACCTTCGCACTTGTAGTATGCTTCCTTACCGCCCTCTGTGCAGGTGGCAGCTTTCGCAGCAACCAAAGTCAGATTGTGAGTGTGCGGTACAGTTTTGTAATATCCGCAGGTGTCGCAAACATTGTCAGAACCGTAATCGTGAGCCGCTTCGTCCTTTTTGTCGTGGCAACGAGAACATTCATGCCAGTGGTTAGTATCATCAGACTTCCATTCTGTGCCTGCGGTATGTCCGGGAGCCGGAATCTTCACACTGGTTTTATCGGTAATTTCTACCGATCCTGTTGCATCTGCGAACCACTTGTCACAGCCATCGCAGGTGTAGTATGCGGAATTGCCCGCAGTAGTGCAGGTGGCAGCTTTCGCAGCAACCAAAGTCAGATTGTGAGTGTGTTCTTCGTTTTTATTTTTGTAATAATATGTAACAACCGTTCCGTCCGAAACAATAGGCTTATTCAAGCCGTCAACCTTTATAAATTCATAATCATAAAGTGTTTTTGCCGGTGTTAAATCAAGCTTTGTGCCGTATGGCACGGTAAATGTTCCGCCGGCAGTGTTTGGAATTTCAGAGCCGTCCTCAAATTTATACTGAATTGAAACGGTTGTGTAGCGCTGTGTTTCCGTATTGTCGTCTGCAAGCACATTTCCGTTTTCATCGAGCACCTGAAATGCCACGGTATCGCCGCTCTTAAGCTGTGCATCAGACGGAATTTGATAAATAAGCGAGCAACTCTTTAAGCCTGAATTAAAGTCGCTTTTGATGTGATCCAAAGCACCGAGCGGCCAGAAATTTGCCTTATCATTCCAAACAGGAATGTCAAAGGTTTGTACTGTTTGAAGCGGATTCCCCGATGAATCGGTCGCAACGCTTCCGTCGGAGTGCTTAATCCACATTTTGAATTTTAATTGTCGTGCATTTTTATCTGAAATGTTTTGAATAACAGTTCTAAGCTCGATTTTTTTACCGTTCATATTAGTATTAAATCTGCTTTTGCTGTTGCCGCTCAAAAGTCGGTCATTGCGATTATATGTGTAATTATAATATGAACTTGTTTCAAGGTCGGTAAAATCAGACGGCTTTGAATAAGCGCCCGTATATTCCTTAACCTCGGGAGTTGCAACATAAAGGTCTACATCCTTAACAAGCTGAGACATTCGCTTGAAGCCCTGCAAACGGCAAACCTCACAGAATTGATAGTTTGTGTCTCTCATTATGCACTCATAACTTGAAACAAGCATTTTTGAGCCGTAAGCATTGCGGCAGGTATATGTGTTTCTAAAACCTAAAAGCTGTCGCCATTTTATCTTTTCCGGGTCTTCAACCGAGGAAAGATTGAGTGATTTAAGTTCCTTATCGTCAAGCAAATATCCGTTACTGTATTCATCACCGAGACCGAGCAAACCGTGTCCAAACTCGTGTGCAAAAGTTTTTGACGCACGATAACTGTCTGATGGCGAAATGAAATAATGGAAGCCGTATTCACGGTTATTATAAGCACCGCCGAAATCTGATTCTGTGTTTACAACCATAGCGAACTGAGCAATATAATCGTGAACATAATAATAAGGCTCATATTCCGAACCGGACGGAATTGTGTTTGGATCACACTTTTTTTTGATATGAGCATCGTGAATTTTCTCGATAAATTCAGGACCGATACATCTCTCAAAAATATGATTTTTCCACTGACTTCCGTGGAGATTATTAGAAATAACAGGCGAATTATATTTGTCGACTATAACATCAAAGAAGGTGCTTCCACCATTGTCAAAAGTCGATTCGGAAGCTGTGCAAAGAGCGTAAACATTGAATCTGTCGGCATAACTGCGATACGGTTCATATTTCATAGCGTCCTGCCAAAGTCGTTTGACATCATTGATGAATTTGCCCTGCTGACTTTTTGTGTATCCCTCGCCGCAAACGACAACAACCATATTTTCCGTGTCGCTGCGTGTTTTTTGGATGGTATAAACAGGGATGGTAGGATTAGAATATTTTCCGTCATTTGAATACCACGGGCCGAGGGTGAGCTGAATGCTTTGCTCGGTGCTGACATTCCAATCGGGATTTGCGTCCTCGGCAGGTTCCGAAATTGTATAATCATCCTCTTGCTTATTTGGAGCAGAGCCGATATAAGGACTGCTTTGTGAGCCGCTGCCGGAAGTTGTAACAAAATATTCGGAATCGAGATAAAATGCAGGTCTTACGCCCAAATCGGAATACCACGGAGCATAACGACCGACCTGACCCGATGAACTGATATAACGCATATCGTGATTGCAATCGGTAACAGGAGTGCGAAGCCAATAAGGCCAAGCCATACCGTCATTATTATACGCAACATAATAACCTTTGAGATTTTTCCACACGGCATTAGCCTGCTTTACATCAAGAAGAAAAACCTTTTCGGTTGTAGTTTCAAAATATGAACTGTCGTAGTTTGCCACCGCTTCCGAAATATCGGTGTAGTATAACAAATCCGAATTTGCGTCTCCATCAACTATGCCCTTGTTGTATTCGGGATGAGAAACGAGAGAACGCTGGGTAACGGTTTTCATTGCCGCAATTTCAGATTTTGAAAAAGCGTTGAGAAAACCCGCTTTTTCGTTGTACGCTCCCACACCGCTTACATATCCGTCTTTCGGAGGGTTGCCGCAAAGCCAATCGACTTTGCCTTCAGCTGCGGTCGAATTTAACCAAGAACGCATATTGCTGTCTTTCCAATAGTTAGAACCGTAATCATCACGCTTATAGCTTCTGCTGTGTGATTTTGAATTGCTGTTGTCATTTGTTTTGGCATCATATGCAAGGGTGTCAACAATTTTGTCTGCAAGCATAAGCGGTCCGTTATTGTCAATGCTTACACATCGCCAAAGAATTGAGGCATTGTTATACGCGCCCATTTTAACATAGTCGCCAACTTTAATATCGGGCTTTGATGCCGCCTGAATGGTCATCGGCAAAACGGAGATTGCCATGCACAATGCCAAGAATATTGCGGTTATTTTTTTCGTCATTAAGGGACCTCCTTTATAAGCTATATATTTGCTTTTATTATATTGTAAGGTGTTATATGCGTCAATGAAAATCCACCTTATTCCGTGAAACTTACCATAGTGTTACATCCCTTTTTTTCAGCAATAATACCTGCTGGAAACTGATTTTCGCAATACATTTTATTTCACCCACTAGGTTAAACAAAATTTTGTTTTTTTACTGTATCATCATGCATTATCCTGTATAATGAAAGTATCAAAAGACAGGCGGAGGCAGTGCAATGAAGAAAATACACATTGAATTCAGCGATGAGCGGCTCATTACTCCCAGTGGTCTGGTATTCGTAGGGCAAATACTTGGAAAAAGCAGTTTTGTTAAAAAAATCAACCCTGCGCAAAGACATCCAGCAGGCAAATGTCGACATGCTGCGTGAAATGCACATAGAGCCGACAGTCCTGGATAACGGCTTTGTTCCTGTCGATATTGATGTAACCCCCTTTGACAATTCGAAATCCAATAAGGAAGGCGTATCCTGTACCTACAAGGGTTTTGACGGATATGCACCAATTATGGCATATATCGGCACAGAAGGATACCTCGTCAATCTTGAACTGTGGATTGGGAAACAGCACTGCCAGAAAGAAACTCCTGATTTCCTGAGAGAGACCATTGAACTGTGCAGACAGCTGACGGAAAAACCACTGCTCATCCGGCTGGATTCCGGCAACGATGCATCTGAAAACATAGGCATCTTTATGGAAGAAAGCTATAAATACAACAATGTGTCTTTCATCATAAAACGGAATCCCAGACAGGAAAGTAAAGAAGAATGGCTGGAATCCGTCAGGGAATGCTGCCAGAATATCCAGCATCCACGTGATGGGAAAACTGTTTATATCGGACAGACCTTCCGGAATGTGACATATTCCCTTTCTGATAACGAGGAGAAAACTGTCGGAATACGCACAATTTATGAGATCACGGAAAGAACCATTGACCGATATGGGCAGTATTTTATCGTACCCGATATAGAACTGGGCACATACTGGACAAACACTTCCCTGCCAGACGAAACAGTCATTGATCTTTACCATGCCCACGGAGAAAGTGAGCAGTATCACAGTGAAATCAAGACGGACATGGATGTTGAAAGACTCCCGTCGGGAAAGTTTGAGAGCAACAAACTGGTGCTGGTGCTGACAATGATCGCATATAATATCCTTCGAATCATAGGGCAGGAATCGCTGAAAAAGAAGGATGCTCCCGGCCGGAAGAAAATACATCGCCAAAGAATACGTACGGTGATCAGTAATCTTATGCAGTTTGCGGGACATCTGACAGAACATGCCGGCCGTCTGGTACTGTCCATTGGAAGGAGTAATCGCTGGAGATTTACTTTCAAGCGTCTTTATGACAGCTTTGCATTCATCACCTGACAACAGGCAGCTGAATATGGCAATGGCAGCTGCACACAAATGGTGCAGTCTGTTTTTGAACGCAAAATTATGCAGCATTTTCAAAATTTAGTGTACGATAACAAATATGGCAAACATTTCCTGTGTGCCTTTTCATTTTGAAACAAGGTTCACGGATTCAGGATACATTAAAGTTACGAACGAAAATATTGAAAAAGAGCACATCTGCTGTGCGATTTCTAATAACAATGATATTCAAGTGTCTTCAAAAAAGGCGTGGTTGTCAGAACGGTTTGAAGATGGTTTGGTTTTTCTGAAAAGTACAGAAAGAGGAAAATGTTTTATTGAATATATCCCTGCGGAAAACGCATGGAATCCGATTTTAGCAGATGGTTATATGTATATCGATTGTTTGTGGGTAGCAGGTTCATTTAAAGGTCATGGCTATTCAACTGATTTATTAGATGCTTGTATTGAGGACAGCAAAGACAAAGGGAAAAAGGGATTATGTATATTGGCATCAGCAAAGAAAAAGCCATTTTTAGCAGATCCTAAATTTTTGAAGTACAAAGGATTTAGAGTTTGCGATGAAGCAGATAATGGTATTCAGTTATGGTATTATCCATTTGATGAAAATGTGGAGTTGCCAAAGTTTAAGGAATGTGCAAAACAGCCTTATATAGAAGAAAAAGGATATGTTTTATATTACACCAGTCAATGCCCGTTTAATGCAAAATATGTTCCTGTAATTGAAGATATTGCAAGAGAAAAATCTGTACAGTTTAAAGCAATTCATTTGCAGAGTAAAGAGGAAGCACAGAACGCTCCGACACCAATAACAACATATGCATTGTTTTTAGACGGTGACTATATCACAAATGAGCAGATGAATGACAAGAGGTTTTTGAAATTATTGGAGAAGCAAAGTTTCAATAATACGGAGCGATGAATTTGAGTATAGCAACAGCGAGTTGCTTTGCAGTTCGATATGTCGAGTATATAATAGTTGTGGAGGTAAAAGTAATCATGGAAACAAAGAGTATTATATTAGAGTTGAGAGATAAAGCAGGCTTATCACAGGATGGCAGGCTTTAGAAGAGGATCAATAAGATGTATATAATAAAAACTATAAGAGGCGACATAACAAAGATAACAGATGTGCAGGTAATCGTTAATGCCGCAAATAATTCTCTGCTTGGTGGTGGAGGTGTAGATGGAGCTATTCATCGTGCTGCAGGACCAGAGCTATTAGCGGAGTGCAGGACGCTTCATGGATGTGAAACTGGCGAAGCAAAGATTACAAAAGCATATAATCTGCCTTGTGATTATGTAATACATACAGTTGGACCGATATGGTATGGAGGTAGGGATAAGGAAGAGGAACTTTTGGCAAGCTGTTATTTTAATTCGATGAAACTTGCATTAGAGAATGGAATCAGAAAAATTGCATTTCCATCTATATCAACTGGTGTGTATGCATTTCCTGTAGAACTGGCAGCAAAGGTTGCAGTAAAGATAGTTAATAGATTCCTGCAAGATAATCCGGACAGCTTTGATTTAGTCGAGTGGGTGTTGTTTGATGCTCATACTGAGGCGGTATATGAGGCTGAGGTGGATAAGATATATGAATAATAGAAACGAAATGTCTAGTATATCTGTTGATGATTTTGTTTTTGTCGATATAATATATTGTGAGAAATGAAGAAAAGGAGATTAACCAAATGGATAACAATGAAGAAGTGGCAGCAGTTGCTGAAAATAATACAGGTATTGAAATTGAGCCTTTATTTGAGGAGCAGGTTGATTTTGATACATTATCAAAGTCAGATTTTCGTGTTGTAAAGGTGAAGAATTGTGAAGCAGTTCCAAAGAGCAAGAAGCTTCTTAGATTTACACTTGATGATGGAACTGAGAATGAGAGAACGATTCTTTCAGGAGTACATGCTTTTTATGAGCCAGAGGAACTTGTTGGAAAGACATTATTGGCAATCGTAAATCTTCCACCACGTTCTATGATGGGAATAGATTCATGTGGTATGCTTCTTTCTGCAATTCACAATGTAAATGGAGAAGAAAAACTGAATCTGGTAATGTTAGATGATGCAATTCCAGCAGGTGCAAAATTGTATTAAGAGTATAAATGTCACATGGTTGTTAATAACTGTGTGGCATTTTATCGTTGTTGTTGATAAGAATGTGAAAAGCAGGAGGAACTACGGAGAGAGGTAAAACATATAAGGTTATTATGTGACTTTGATGATAAAGTAGCATATATCATTGGTTATGTTACATACAAATGAGGTTGCAGATATTAGTGAAAGAATGATTGAGTAGAATAAATTATTAGTATTTTATTAGGAAGGTGGAATATATATGAAACAAGATACTTTAGAGGGCAAAGCAAAAACAA
>OIWO01002258.1_pt1 | contig 13214 bp, 12 predicted proteins | sample 1587641 | NCBI WGS metagenome assembly OIWO01 (sample SAMEA3888924, study PRJEB22519) | human gut metagenome | biome: human gut; feature: human-associated habitat; material: faeces | place: Denmark | collected 2010
GTAGGCAGCTGTGGTACTTACCGCCTTTCCAGTCATCCCAAGCTCCCAACCTACCGTCCAAGAGGACGTCTGGATTATCAGATTATATATATCACTGCTGGTTGTGGACATTTCCATTTTGATAATGTAGATAACGAAACGATTGTTCCTGCCGGTAACTTTGTACTCTACAGACCGAAAGAACTTCAGAAATATGAATATTATGGAGAAGATAAGACAGAAGTATACTGGATTCACTTCACAGGAAGCGATGTGAAAAATATCTTACGCCAATATGGATTTCCAGATAAAGGACGTATCTTTCAAGTTGGTTCATCTAACGAATATGAACGGATTTTCAAACGTATTATCATCGAACTCCAACGCTGTCAGGATAATTATGAGGAAATGCTTGTCCTTTTGCTACGCCATCTTTTAATTAGCTTTCACCGGGAACTGACTAGAGCGCACATATCAAAAAATGAATATCTTGATCATGAGATGGATATCGCTGTTACCTTTTTCAGTGAAAACTATCATCAGAATATCAATATTGACGATTATGCTGCCTCACGAGGGATGAGTGTCAGCTGGTTTATCCGAAATTTCAAAAAATTCACTGGTTCCACACCAATGCAATTTATTGTAGGAATCCGAATCACCAATGCTCAGATTTTACTTGAAACAACAACTTATTCCATCAATGAGATTTCTAAGATTGTCGGGTATGATAACCAGCTTTATTTCAGCCGACTCTTCCACAAGCTAAAAGGATATTCACCTAGAGAATACCAAAAGATAAGAAATAAGTTCTGAAAACCATAATATTATAAGAATCCAATTTATCTAGTTTGCTTATCGGACTTCGGGTGCCGATCAGTTGGCGGACAACAGAAAAATCAGTCATTAAAGGAAGGTGTCATCTGCTACGGCAAAGGAATTTAGATTGACATAATTATATTATGTAAACTATCTAAGTAAAAATTTAATTTATGCTAAAATACTAAAAGCCGCTCGTTCCTTTTCATGGATCCGGGCGGCATATAAATTCTATTTGATGGTTTGATATTCCAAAAATGAAATCAATTCATTTAAATTTAATTCTACATTCTTAGGAATCGTTAATTCCAGCATATTCGTCTGATCCTGGAGCCATAAATAGTCTCTCTGCTCCTCTTCTTCCGAATAATAATATTCAAAACCATCCTGTACTTCTTTTGAACCTGCGTCTGGATTGTTTCTGATCATTGTCTCCAAACCACTCTTTCCATCAGAAAGTCTGTGTGTAAATAGGACAAATCCATTGTCATAGTGGCAGGAAAAATATCCCTCCCGGACCTGAATGTCCTTCAAGGATGTCTTCCATGGATTGTTATCATTGATCCAGTAAATCCGCTCGGTTGGAAGTTCTGATCGTATATTAGGCGAGTCTGAAGTCTGATATGCATAGATAAAGCTCTCTAAATTTTTGTATGTATCCGGTGTGCTAAGCACGTATTCCTCTGTCTCTGTTGAGGTGTCTGCACTTTCATTCGTTTGGTTCAGGCAGCCAGAAATGAGCAGTGCGGCAGTCAAACATAATACCATATATTTTCTCATACCCTTACACCTCACTCATGAAATCCATTGCGGCTGCTCCATTTACTTCTCTTCCATCAACAACCGATACAACGTCGGTTCCGCATGAATCTCCTTAAGGATCGCCTCGATCGCCTCCCGGTTCTCCTTCCGTTTCCCCTGCTTTACCGCCCGGATCAAAAGATTCTTCGGCGTGTGCTCCATATCGATAAACTCCAGGATCTGCACCCGGTATCCCATGGCCTCCAGCACTTCTGCCCGCAGGGCATCCGTATAAAGCGCCGCCATCCGCTCCTTGATGATTCCATAATGGAACACCGGTGCAAACAACTCGCTCTTCATCTGCTTATTCACCTCATGCTGACAGCACGGAACAGACAGGATCACCTTCGCGTTCCAGCGGACCGCCTTCTCCAGCGCGTAATCCGTCGCCGTATCGCAGGCATGGAGCGTCACGACCATATCGACCTCATCCGTTCCCTCGTAGGAAGCAATATCCCCATGAAGGAACTCCAGTGAGTCATATCCAAACTTCTTCGCAAGACGGGAACAGTGTTCGATCACGTCTGTCTTCAGGTCCAGACCAGTGATCCGCACCGGATAGCCCTTTAAGACCTTGAGATAATAGTACATCGCAAAGGTCAGATAAGACTTTCCACAGCCAAAATCAATGATCCTGGTCTCCTGATTCTTATCGAGCTTTGGAAGCACATCCTCAATAAACTCCAGGAACCGGTTGATCTGGCGGAACTTATCGTACTTCGCGTGGACGATCGCCCCGTCCTTCGTCTGGACACCAAGTTCCACAAGGAACGGAACCGGAATTCCCTCTTCCAGGATATACCGTTTCTTCCGGTTATGGGAAAGTCCGTTCACCCATGCAGTCTGCAGAGCCGCATCAGAACCTTCGGTGGCCCCGCTATTCTGGCCGGAAGCGGAAGCTGCCACATTTGCCACAGCCGCCCTCTTCTTCACCTTCACGGTAATCTTCCCCTTCTTGCTCACAAGAACCGTCCCGCTCTTATCCTGTGCCTCCAGCTGAAGCTGCCGGAAGCTTGTCTCCATAAGACCTTCCAGATAATCCACCGCTTCCTCCGCGGTGAGATTCTTGTGGAATGCCTGCTTTCCGATAAACTCCTCTGCCTGAAAATGCAGGACACCTTTCGTCAGCACCGGACGGATCTTGGCTTTCAGAAAATCGTTCTTTTCCGCCTGTCCGCTGGCCGTAACCTGCATCAGACGCTCATTTAAAAAATCAGTGAGTACACTGTGAAGCTCTCTCTTTTCCATCACTTCTTCTCTCCCCAGCCGCCGCGCAAAAGCTCCGGCTCATCCATCAGATGGGCGAAATCGTTAAAACGGTTTAACAGCATCTCCCCGTCGGACTCCCGGTAATAAAATTCCGTGATCCCGCAGTTTTCCAGATGCTTCGCGAGCAGCGGAACGTATGCGCCGTCCATATGGAGATAATGGGTCACAAGACTCCGGATCACGCCGCCGTGGGTGACGACAGCCACGGTCTCTGCACCAGACTTTGCGATCTCATCCATGACCGGAACGGCCCGGCGGATCATATCCGCAGCGTTCTCTCCGCCCGGATATGGAAGATCCTTCTTCATGGAAGCTCTGGCGGCAAAAAAGTCTGCGTAGCGCTCCATGATCACATCGTCGGAAAGACCTTCCAGATCACCGAAGGAGATCTCCCTGAGACCTTCCCGGATCATCCGCGGTGCCTGGAGCTTTTCGTTGATAATATCGGCTGTCTCACATGCGCGGATCAGGTCGCTGGACCAGACGGCGTCGATGGATTCTTTTTTAAGCCTCTCCCCGAGAAGCTCAGCCTGCCGCCTTCCAGCAACGGAAAGCGGCACATTTACATTGCAAAGCGGGCTGTTCTGCCTGCCGTGACGGATCAGATAGATTCTCATAGTCTCTCCTGTTTAGTTCTTAAAGCTGTGGATCGGAGCCGGAATCCGTCCGGTTCTGCTTACAAATTTTTCACAGCTGAATGAGTTTACCGGCATGATCGGTGCATGTCCTAAAAGACCACCGAACTCTACCGTCTCGCCCACACCTTTTCCGATTACCGGGATCAGGCGGACTGCCGTTGTCTTCTGGTTTACCATACCGATCGCCGCCTCATCCGCGATGATTCCGGCGATGGTTGCAGCACTTGTATCTCCCGGAACCGCAATCATGTCAAGACCCACGGAGCATACGCAGGTCATGGCTTCCAGTTTCTCGATGGTAAGGGCACCCTCGTTGACCGCATCGATCATTCCCTGGTCCTCGCTGACCGGGATAAACGCACCGGAAAGACCACCGACGTAGGAAGATGCCATAACGCCGCCCTTCTTAACCTGATCGTTCAACATGGCAAGGGCAGCCGTTGTCCCCGGTGCGCCTGCGCGCTCTAAACCGATCTCCTCCAGGATCTCAGCAACGGAATCGCCCACAGCCGGAGTCGGCGCTAAAGACAGGTCGATAATGCCGAACGGGATACCGAGGCGTGCGGATGCCTCTTTCGCAACAAGCTGACCTACACGGGTGATCTTGAATGCAGTCTTTTTAATCGTCTCACATAACGTCTCAAAATCAGCACCGCGGACAGACTGCAGCGCTGTTTTTACAACACCAGGTCCGGAAACACCTACGTTAATGATTGCGTCGGCCTCTGTGACACCATGGAATGCGCCTGCCATGAACGGGTTGTCATCCGGTGCATTACAGAAAATAACAAGCTTCGCGCAGCCTAAGCAGTCGTTGTCCTTTGTGTACTCCGCAGTTCTTACGACCATCTCGCCCATTAAACGGACAGCGTCCATATTTAAACCGGTCTTTGTGGAACCAACGTTGATGGAGCTGCAGACGAAGTCAGTCTCTTTTAACGCCTGTGGGATGGAACGCATCAGATTCTCATCGGCTGTAGTCATGCCCTTTGAAACAAGTGCGGAATATCCGCCGATAAAATTGACGCCTACGGTTTTTGCCGCGCGGTCAAGAGTCTTTGCGATGGTCACAAAATCTTCCGGACTCTTGCATGCAGCACCGCCCACCAGGGCGATCGGAGTCACGGAAATACGCTTATTGACGATCGGAATTCCGAAATCGCGCTCAATCTGTTTTCCTGTCGGAACAAGATCCTTTGCGAGAGTCGTGATCTTGTTGTAGATCTTTTCGTTTAACTTGTTGAGATCGGAGTCACAGCAATCCAGAAGGCTGATGCCAAGGGTGATGGTGCGGACATCCAGGTTCTCGTGCTCGATCATATTGTTAGTCTCGTTTACTTCCAGACGTGTAATCATAATCTTTTCCCTCTCCCTAATCAAATACGGTGCATTTTTGTAAAGATCTCTTCACGCTGGCACTTGATGTTGACGCCGATTCCAGTGCCGATCTCATCGAGACCGGAAGCCATTTCATCGAATGAAACGCTTGCGCCGCTTCCGTCCACGATCATCATCATGTTGAAATACTCCTGAACAATGGTCTGGGAAATATCAAGGATGTTAATTTTATGGTCCGCAAGATATGTACATACCTTTGCGATGATGCCTACGGTGTCTTTTCCTACTACAGTGATAATAACTTTATCCATGGAAATTTTCCTCCTTGTGTTGTGCCTTCCGCGTATTTTTAATTTGATCCGGCCCGGCAGATATGGTCTGCTGAAAGGCGGGAATCCTGGGAAAGGTAGCATTATGCAGTGTTAAAGCATAAAATTTCTTAAAATATATCATTACATCTCCTAAGATGCAAGCTTTTTTTGATGTACACCTGTACAAAGATGCAGGCTGCTGCAAAGAATCATGTGGGACGCCCGAATATGCCGGGACGTTCTCTCTGACTACAGGCTGATGATCTCCGACATTTCATCCCGCTTCGCCACGGCCAGATGGAAATCGTCTGCATGGTACGGACAATCTCCCATGTCGATCTCCAGACGTACAGTCTCATAGGCCAGCTCCGGAATATTGTTCTCCTTGCTCAGATGGCCGAGTAATATATGTTTCAATCTGCCGCTCAAAATGCAGTTCAAGAGACGCCCTGCGTTTTCGTTGGAAAGATGTCCGAAATCCCCCATAATGCGGCGCTTTAAGTAGTACGGATACGGTCCCGTCTCCAGCATTCTGAGATCATGGTTGGACTCCAAAAGCACGGCGTCCAGATCCAGCAGATGGTCGACGGTATACTGATTAAAATGGCCGAGGTCCGTCGCTACCGCAACGGACTTGTTTCCCGACTGGATCCGGTATGCCACCGGGTCTGCGGCATCGTGGTCGATGTGAAATGGCTTGACTGTCAGATCCCCCAGGGCGAACTCCGTGTCCGGAAGGATCGGGTGAAGAAGCTCTTCCGGATACTCTCCAAGGCCCTTGATATTTTTGATCTCATTTAACGTCCCTTCCGTAGCGTAGATCGGGACTTCATATTTTCTCGCGAGGACGCCGAGTCCCTTCACATGGTCAGAATGCTCATGAGTGATGCAGATCCCGTCCAGCTCGCTTGTCTTTAATCCAACCTCGTTGAGCCCCTGCTCGATCCGCTTCGCGCTGATCCCGGCATCGATCAGGATGTGGCTCTCCTCCGTTCCTGTGTAGATGCAGTTTCCACTGCTGCCGCTGGCAATACTAACAAATCTCATGGTCAAGGATCTCCTTCAGCTGTCGTTTGATATCGGACTCGTCCCCATTGTTGTCGATGACCCGATCGCAGAGTGCACGGTACTCTCCCTCCGATGCCTGCCTTCCGATGATGTCCTCACACTTTTCGCGGCTGTAGCCCCGGTTTGCCATAAGGCGGAGGATCCGGTTCTCCTTTGTGGTGTAGACATACCACAGCTCGTCAAAGAGATCCTTCGGTGCAGTGTCAAAGACCGCTGCTTCAATGATCACAAGATGCTCCTCAGCCGCTTCTGCTGCCTCTTTCATGGTCTTCCACACAAGCGGATGGATAATGGAGTTCATGGTTCTCAAGGCATCCTTATTACGGAAGATCACATCCGCAAGTGCCTTCCGGTCCACGGATCCGTCCGGGGCAAGGAATGACGTTCCAAGGGCCTCTGTGACCTTCTTTAAGCCCTCGCTTCCCGGCTCCATAAGCTCGTGGGCCACAAGATCCGCCAGAATGATCTTCGCGCCAAAATTCTCTTTCAATACCGCCAGCACACTGCTCTTTCCAGCGCCGACACCGCCTGTAATTCCAATAATTTTCTTCTTCTGTTCCATTTATTTCGCCTCAAACCAGTTCTTTCCGCCATGCATATCGATCTCCAGTTCCACCTTTAAGGATGCCGCATGGTGCATCTCCTCGGACAGGATCTTCATAACTGTCTCCTTCTCGTCCTCCGCCGTCTCGATGAGAAGCTCATCGTGTACCTGCAGGATCAGCCTGGAGCGGAGGTTCTCTCTTCTCAGTCTCTCATCCACCCGGATCATGGCGATCTTGATGATATCGGCAGCGGTTCCCTGGATCGGGGAGTTCATCGCCACGCGCTCGCCGAAGGAACGCTGCATGAAGTTCGAGGATTTTAACTCCGGCACCGGGCGGCGGCGTCCGAACATGGTGGTGACGTACCCCTGTTCCTTTGCGTGAGCCACAAGGCTGTCAAGAAATGTCTTGACCTGTGGGTAAGTCTCAAAATACCGCTCGATATACTCCATGGCCTCTTTTCTGGAGATGCTCAGGTCCTCGCTGAGCCCAAAGGCACTGATCCCGTACACGATCCCGAAGTTCACGGCCTTCGCGTTGCGGCGCTGCAGTGGTGTCACCTCGTTTAACGGGATATGGAATACCTGGGATGCCGTGATGGCGTGGATATCCTGGGCAGTCTTATATGCCTCGATCAGACGCTCATCGCCGGACATGTGGGCGAGAACGCGCAGCTCGATCTGGGAGTAGTCGGCATCCAGGAACAGGAAACCATCCCGCGGGACAAAGACCTTCCGGATCTCCCGTCCAAGCTCCATGCGGATCGGAATGTTCTGGAGGTTCGGCTCCGTGCTGGAGATACGGCCCGTCGCCGTGATCGTCTGGTTGAAGCGGCTGTGGATCCGGCCATCCTCTTTGATATATGTTCCGAGACCGTCCGCGTAGGTGGAATTTAACTTTGTATACTGTCTGTAATCTAAGATCTTCTGGATCACAGGGTAATCCGGAGCGAGCTTTTCAAGGACATCTGCCGCTGTTGAATAGCCGGTCTTTGTCTTCTTTCCGCCCTTGATCTGCATCTTCTCAAACAGGATCTCGCCTAACTGTTTCGGGGAGTTGATATTGAACTCCTGTCCTGTCATCTCCCAGATCTCCTTCTCGAGAACGGCGATCTGTTTCTTCAATTTCCCGCCGTAGGCGGTGAGTTCTTCCCGGCGGACCGCAATTCCCTCATCTTCCATGTGGAATAACGTATAGATCAGCGGAAGCTCGATATTCCGGTACAGGTCCTCCATTCCTTCTGCTGCCAGACGCTCTGAGAGCGGTTTCCCGGCGGCAAAAGCGGTGTATGCCATAAGTCCCGCCATGCGCGTAAAATTATCCTGTTCTTTCGCGCAGGCGTCCTTATAGGACATCTTTTTGATCAGGTCTGCCCTTGACGGAACCGTCATGCCGAGAACATCCCTCGCAATGTCATCGTACCCATAAGTGTCCTTTAACGGATTTAAAAGGTACGCCGCGACACCCGCATCGTAAACGGTATCCCCATAGGAAAGCTTCGCAAACGGCAAAGAATGCTTGAGATCCAGCACCCAGGCATGGCCTGTGCGGCAGAGCTCTTCATACTTCCCGGCGATGTAGCTTTCTGTCATAAAGCCGCCGACCGGGAAAATATAGCTTCCGGTCTCCTCAAAGCTTAAAGCGAGAGCTGTCACGGATCCGTTCTCCGCGAGAAGCTCCATACCGATGTGATCTTCTTTCTTTGCCTTTTCAAAGAGCGCGTCCGCCTCTGAGAAATCTTCCACGAGGACAAACTGCTTCTCCGGTCCGCTCTCATTCCTGATCCCCTCGCCGAATCTCGCTGCGATGGACTTGAACTCCAGACGCTTCATGTATTCGTAAGCTTCCGGCGTGTAGAGATTCTCCAGCTTCGCGTCCGCCATGGAAAACTCAATGGGGGCATCGACACAGATCCTTGCAAGCTTCAGGGAAAGCTCCGCAAGATCTCTGTGCTCCTCCAGCGCCTTTTTCGCGCGGGGCGGTTTCACCTCGTCGAGATGGGTATAGATGTTTTCCAGATTTTGATACTGCACAATGAGGCTTGTCGCCGTCTTCTCACCGATGGACGGAACACCCGGGATATTGTCGGACTGGTCGCCCATCAGGGCCTTCACCTCGATAAACTGCTCCGGTGTTACCTGGTACTCCCGGATCACGTCCTCCGGGTAATAGTTGTGTACTTCTGTGGTTCCACGGCTCGTCTTCGGGAGACAGATCCGGATATGGGTGTCGGAAAGCTGTAAAAGATCCCGGTCTCCGGAGAGGATCGTCACCTCATATCCATCTTTCTGCTCACGTTTCGCGATGGTTCCAAGGATATCGTCCGCCTCATATCCCTCTTTTGTGAGGATCGGAACACCCATGGCCGTCAGGACTTCCTTCATAAGCGGTACCTGCTCGTGAAGCTCCTCCGGCATCGGTTTTCTTGTTCCCTTGTAGGCGTCGAACATCTTATGTCGGAAGGTCGGCGCTTTTAAGTCAAAGGCCACCGCCAGGTAGTCCGCTTTCTCCTCATCGAGAACCTTGAATAAGATATTTAAAAAGCCATAGACCGCGTTTGTGTGGAGACCTTCCGAGTTCGTCAGGTTCGGCACACCGTAGAACGCGCGGTTTAAGATGCTATGACCGTCGATCAGTACGAGTTTTTCCATGTTCACTCCTGTTTCACGATAATATTTATAAGCTTCCTATTACAAAAAGCCCATCGTCTTCCAGATCCGAAGCTGCAAAAGGATCATGACGACTAACGCCATTCCGCCCAGAGTCGTGACCGCGTAGGTCGCGATCTGGAATATGGAGATATGGCGCAGGGTCCGGTAGGATTCCGCTACCTTTCGTTTTAAATCTCCCACGATGTCGTATGTTCCATCCGCCTCGTCCAGCTTTTTTAAACCCACATCCACCATATAGTGGATCTCCAGCTCTTCCCTGCAGTTATCACACGTTTTAATATGGTCCAGGAAATCTTCCAGCTCCGTTGGGGACAGCTCATCCTTCATATACGGAACTACCATCTTTTCTGCTTCCACACAGGTCATGGAACACACTCCTTTCAGCTTTAATCTTAAGAAGCCCGCATAAATGCAAAAAGACACGACCATCTAATGAGAGTCATGTCTTTTCGTTTCTGCCGGCGGCCGGACTTGAACCGGCACGAAGTTACCCCCGTCAGATTTTGAGTCTGATGCGTCTGCCATTCCGCCACGCCGGCATATCTTCGCGGCTGTGTATTTCAACAGCCGCATATAATTCTATCATAAGAACATGAAAATTGCAAGGAGATTTTAGTGGTGGAACAGACGAATACCGGTGAATGCCATCGCCATTCCGTATTTGTTGCACACATCGATCACGTTGTCGTCACGGACAGATCCACCCGGCTGCGCGATATACTTTACGCCGCTCTTGTGGGCGCGTTCGATATTGTCGCCGAACGGGAAGAAGGCGTCAGAGCCGAGAGCCACATCCTGCATCTTGTCGAGCCATGCGCGTTTTTCCTCTTTTGTGAATACCGGCGGTTTTTCGGTGAATACTTTCTGCCACTCACCGTCTGCGAGAACATCCATATACTCGTCCCCGATATAAACGTCAATGGCGTTGTCGCGGTCCGCACGTTTGATCTTGTCGATAAACGGAAGGTTTAATACCTGCGGAGCCTGACGGAGAAACCAGTTGTCTGCCTTCTGACCCGCAAGACGTGTACAGTGGACACGGGACTGCTGACCTGCGCCGATACCGATGGCCTGTCCTCCCTTCACATAGCATACGGAGTTGGACTGTGTGTATTTTAAGGTGATCAGGGAGATCATAAGGTCGATCTTTGCGGAATCCGGGATCTCCTTGTTCTCTGTCACAACGTTCGATAAGAGATCCTTATCGATCTTTAAGTTATTTCTTCCCTGCTCAAAGGTCACGCCAAATACCTGTTTGTGCTCGATCGGTGCCGGAACGTAGGACGGATCGATCTGGATCACATTGTATTTGCCGTTCTTTTTCTGTTTTAAGATCTCAAGAGCTTCCGGTTCATATCCCGGAGCGATCACGCCGTCGGATACCTCGCGTTTGATAAGCTTTGCGGTGTCAACATCGCAGACATCGGAAAGGGAAATAAAATCGCCGAAGGAGGACATACGGTCTGCGCCTCTTGCTCTCGCGTAAGCACTTGCAAGCGGGGAAAGCTCACCGAGATCGTCCACCCAGTAGATCTTTCTTAAAACTTCATCCATCGGAAGACCTACTGCGGCACCTGCCGGAGAAACATGCTTGAAGGAAGTAGCTGCCGGAAGACCTGTCGCTTCCTTTAATTCCTTAACGAGCTGCCAGCCGTTCAACGCGTCGAGAAGGTTGATGTAGCCCGGCTTTCCGTTTAAGACTGTGATCGGAAGATCACTTCCGTCTTCCATGTATACACGGGACGGTTTCTGGTTCGGGTTGCATCCGTATTTTAATTCCATTTCATTCATGATTTGTTTTTCTCCTTTTGATACGACTAGTGATTTTTATTTACAATTCTTGTCTCATACTTTCCGGTCTCGATATCGATGAATCTGACAAAGAGGGAAACCTTGTTGTCCTCATTCAGGCTCTCCCATACATTCTCTGTGAAGCTGTCGATATCGCCCTCAATGGCAATGCGCTTCGGCTCACCCTCAAAGCTCGGAAGCGGATTTCCGTCGTTCATGTAGGTGTGGATGAAACGTCCCTCACTGCTTAATGGCTTCTCATATGCGTATGTAAAGCGGCTGCAGCTATCCGGGTTTCCATCACTGCTCTTTAAGATGGACATCGCAAAGTTGTAGTTCCCGTTCTCAATGTGCATGATTCCGGAGATTCGCGGAGTGTAGTTCGGGCCGTCCGGCTCAAACTCGCGGCAGCGCAGGGACTGCTCGAAGGTCTGCTGGCGGTCCATTCCGTCGTAGATCGTATCTGTCTGGTCGCCGTTTGTCACGATGGTCTTATTTCCGAGAACGCGCACCGGGGCGTAGATGATAAGGCTCGGGTCCTCTAATTTTGACGGATCAAACGCCTGAGTACGGATTCCTTCACCATCCTCTACAAAGACACGGTTGCGGCTGTTGCTGCTTCTTCCCATAATAAAATATGCGGTCACGGCTGTCTTTCCATCGGCTGATTTTCCGATCACGATTCCTCTTCCCGGATAAGAATTGTTTTTTAACTCCTCTGAAAGTGATAATAACTTCATGGAAGTACTCCTCCTGTTTTCGTATAAGATCACCGGAATTTGTACCGGCGACGGGTTTTAATTTTATGATAACATACTTCCTGCAGATTGAGTATTTAAAATTACTTATCAACGATCCCGGCGTTTTCTTATGAAATGCTTTCATTTATTTAAAAAAATCGTAATGTGGCGTTCATGTACAAGAGGCAGGTCTTCATGATATAATATAACTGTCTTAGAAAGATAAACCTGGTACCGGACAGGCTTTCTTCCATTCGCCTATTCCGGTGCCGCATTAAAATACGATAAAAGGAGCTGATCTTCTTATGAGAAAAAATCTTTATAAATTTGCCGCTTTGACAATGTTTGCCGCATTATCCATCACCGCATGCAAAAAACACGAGGCTGTGGACATCTCTGGAATTCATACGTCCGCTGCGGAGACCATGGCGGAAACTACTTCCAATGAAACAAAGGCTGATCCGGCAGCAGACAATTCAAAAAGTGACTCCTCAAAAACGGATGCTTCAAAAGCCGGATCTTCTGAGGTCGAGACGCAAAAGGATTCCAACGCCTCCGACGCGTTAAGCGTGAAATCGAAGATCGCGACCGAAAAGACCGGAAAGGTCTCCATCGAATACCCGATCCTCTCCAATCTCCGTGATGCATCCATGACCCAGGCCGTCAATGAGCTTTTAAAGAAAGAGGCGACCTCGATCATCACTGCCTGGGAGCTGGACACCGAAAAGGATGAGGTTTCCATCAACTGTGATCTGGTATCCCTCGATAAAAACAAGGCGGTATTTACATTCCACGGAATGGTAAACGTTGCAGAAACAGCCCATCCGTCAAATGTGCGCTATGCCGTCTCTGTGAACTTAAATACGGGATCACCGATCGGTCTGACTGCGTATGCAGATGTGGATTCCATCGCGGAATACCTTTCTTCCGATGACGTTGTGGTGGTAGAACCGGCGGATATAGCAGCTGAAGTAAAGGATTCCATCAAGTCCAGCGGAAAGGACCTCTGGCAGACTGTGTTTGCAGAATGTGATTTTACTTCCGTAAAGGACGGGACATTCCCGCAGGCGTTTTCCTACGAAAAGGACGGAGATATCTACCTGATCGTTCCGGTGAGCCATGCGGCGGGTGATTATGCCCTTGTAAAATATTCACCGGAAACAAAATAACAATAGACGCATCCGAAAACACGAAAAACGCATGAGTAAATAAATTGTGAACATGCCCCTTTTCTGGTAAAATT
>OIWO01002262.1_pt1 | contig 13198 bp, 17 predicted proteins | sample 1587641 | NCBI WGS metagenome assembly OIWO01 (sample SAMEA3888924, study PRJEB22519) | human gut metagenome | biome: human gut; feature: human-associated habitat; material: faeces | place: Denmark | collected 2010
TAAACACGTAATCTTTACTGAGGTAAAATAATAGAATTAAAAACCATGAAAATAAGATTTTCATGGTTTTTCTATTACTCAAAGAGGATTTCCTATGACAAAAATAGAAACATTTAGATGGCGTATGTGGCATGTTTATCTCCTTATTTTTATAACCATTCTACTTACAGGTACATTCGTTCGCTATGGTTATAGACTTCAAGCCGCTTATTCCTTAGACGATAGACTTTACGACTTTACTAACAAAAAAGTTACTGTAACATCCTTTCAAAACGTCAAAATTGGAAACTTTAACGTTTTAGGTGTTAAGTTTGGAAATGAAAAAGCACTGGAGAGAAGTCAATTAGCCGTCGGTCGCACCTATCTAGCCTTCCAAGAATCTAGGTATAAAGCATCTAAACACAAGAAGGACCCTAAAAATTATGATATTATCCACTATTATCAGCTTGGTAAAGATACTGGAAAAGGACACACTATTGATGTACTAGACCTTGCTAAAAAACTAGGATACGATGATCCCGGTTCCATGGATAATACCATGTACTCCGATGGTAGGGATGAGTTTGTGAAATTTTCATCCTATGACAACGAAAAAGTATTCTATGTCAATTTACGCACCCATAAGGCAACTAAAACCAAACCAGCAAAAGTCAGTCAATACTACGGATTTGATAAACCTTATCGCTATCTCCTTTCAAAGGATAATTTTTCTGTAGGTCATAAAGATGATCCCCTCACTATCAACTCCATGCCCCTTATCTGGACCAAAGAAAGAAATTTTGCTGATTACAAAGATCAAGACGATAACGAATACAGTGACCAATCGCTCAAAAAAAGATTTAGCCTAATTATCGTAACAACTGATTCACTTAATTTGGATGATGCCATTAAACTCCAAAAAGAGTTAACACCAGATAAGGAGGATATCTATTGGTATTTTACAAGTACTGATACAACGACTGGACACCTCGAGGAAGTTAAAAGTCAAAAAGATTACAACCTACTAGTTAAGGAGAGTCATAACTAATATGGTAAAAAATAGCTCCAAATACCTTAAAATTACTATGCCCTTGATTTTATTATTGACCATGATTGCTATCTTTTTCTATTACAATGCTCAAGAAAATATTAAAGGGTTTTATAAAACTCGTGGATTTCAAGGAAAGGTACAAATAACTGGTATCGGATGGGCAGATAAAATTACTTATCGTATGAATAAAGAAGATGAGGTTAAACATTACCTGATTTTCCATATTGATTATCAAGAGACCATTAATAACAAAAAAAGAACATGTAAAGACTCAACTTCCTCTCCATATTCAAGATTTACTCTATCCTTACATTGCCAGCCCAACAGAAAGCGACTCAGATTTTAATCGCCAAAATAGTGAATATAAGATTTTACCTGATGAAAGAGAATATGGGGACGACTTTGTTAAAAAAGTCTATTAAAATCAACCCTAGAAATCAAAAATTTATCAATGATATCTCTAAAGCTTTAAGTACCGAGAAAGATTTAAAAAATATTATTGTTCAGATAGAACCTGTACCATACACCATACACGACGCTCTATACTTATGAGAGGGGACATTCTAAAGCGCTAGGTGGCTATTATGATTTTTCACTTAAAGATGCTCTACGAAACAATCAACTTACTGTTCAATTGAGTTTTCCTTCTGGTTCCACGACTAAAGAAATTGACTTACATTCTCAATTAGAACAGGTACTTAAAAACTCTGAACTACCAGATGGATGGTATATCTTAAATCAAAATAACGACTTTCCAAAAGAGGTACATATTGATGACAATCAAATTAGAATTAACTGAAGAAAGAACTCAGAGAGAATTATCTGAGGAAGAATGGGCTTTCCCTATTTGGAGATGGGCAGCTTTCTCACTATTTGACACCCTAATCCTAGTTAGTCCCTTGACAAGAGAATTTATTTATCCAGGGGGGAGTGATTCTCGTTTTTACCTAGGTAAATCATTGGGTAACTTGATGCTAGATGATACACAACGCTTCATCTTTATTATTATCATTCTAACTCTGTTGCTACCTGCTTTTGCCTTAATCATAGAAAGCCTATTATTTTCAAAAGGATATCCTCTACTTTCAATAATATGTAGCTGTCTAATTTTTGTTAGTGCAACAGTCCTATTTGTCTATAGTCTCAGTATTGTCCCAGATTTTTGGAGCTTTACAATTTATTGTTATATGCTTTACCTTCTCTTCAACATAGGTAACTCCCTCAGAAAAATCAATAGAATCATCAATCTTAGGCAGAATAACACCAAAGCATAACAGCCTCTATCTACATAATACTCCCCTTTTAGTATAGGAATGACACAAATGAAACAAAAAAATCTTGTCTACTCTGAAGTTGACCACCTAGCTAAAAGCTTAGATATTAATTTTAAAAATCATTTTAGGAATACTCTAGACTCCTGTCCCAGAAATAAATTTCACTCCTTTGGTAGCAAATAAACAATGTAATTCATAGTAAAAAAGATCAACAATAATATGTTGATCTTTTATTTTTACTCTAAATCTTTCAGAATGTCTGTAAACCTATGCGTAAACATAGCTGTCATTCCCCATATATTTTCTGTCAAGTTTCTGTAAAAAGGAATATGACGTTCACTATACCCAAAATTGTATTTTTCTCTGTTTTTTACCAGGAAAAATGGGAAATCTTTCGCATCACTCAAGGTAGAAGTCACTTTATAATAAATCGGATCCCTTGTCAACAAGGTGTCAACATAAACTGTAAACAACCGTTTCACTTCTTCATTCGGATGAATATCCTCCCAATTTTCTATATTTATCTTTCCAACAAAGCAATGGATGGTTCTCCCCTGATGAATCAGATAATCAATCTCTCCCCAAATGTCAATTTGATCAGGAATTAAGTTTAGTTCCTCACAAGTTTCTCGTATAGCAGCTTCTTTAAAAGTCTCACCGTCTTCGACACGCCCACCTGGAAAAGAGACCTCACCTGGTTGAGAAATATGCTCACTTCGTACTTGGTAAAGGATTTGATACTTATCAGTTTTTACATCATATATCAAGGGTAAAAGCACTGCATAGCGTCCTTTCTCCCCTAGTGGTTTCGGCTCGTAATGAGCTAGTTTATCTTTAATAGTCATAAGAACTCCTTGACTTCATATTATCATAAAAAAGAAGATATCCCTATTGTATAAAATTTTTATATATAAAATATTGACATATCTTTCTAAAAGAGATACACTCAATGTGTAAAATAATTATATATAATTTTTATACATATCCTAAAAGCAAAGGAGCACACTATGTATTTTCCAACATCGTCAATCCTGATAGAGTTCCTAATACTAGCTATTATCGATAGAGAAGACTCTTATGGCTATGAAATTAGTCAAACCATTAAGCTTGTGGCTAATATCAAGGAGTCAACACTTTATCCTATTCTAAAAAAGCTTGAAAAAGCAGGCTATATGACCACTTATAGCCAAGCATATCAAGGGCGTAAACGTAAATATTACAGTATTACCCAAGAGGGAAAAAATCATCTTCAATTTCTTAATGAAGAATGGTTAACCTATAAAGAAACCCTCGATGGTATTGTAGAAGGGAGATTAAGACATGACAAGGACTGAATATATAGCCAAATTAACAAAATATCTACGAAAATTACCACAAAAGGACTACGAAGAGGCCCTCGAATATTTCATGGAATATTTTGAAGAGGCTGGACCTGAAAATGAAGCTCAGGTTATTGCAGAATTGGGTACACCTAAGGAAGCAGCACATGAAGTCATTAGTCGTCTTCTAGACGAAAAGATTATTGAGGATAAGAGTAGCTTACGTAATAAAACAACTATCCTCTGGATTGCGATTCTAGCTGTTTTAGCCAGTCCAGTCGCCTTACCAATTCTACTACTCTTCCTAGCTATGCTATTGACACTTCTTTTGATTATTTTTGCAGTTATAGTGACTGCCCTAGCTCTTACCTTTGCCTTGCTCATTAGTGGTGTTTACACTTTCTTTACAAGCTTCTCTCTCTTAAATGTTTCACTAGCTTCAACACTGTTTGGAGGAGGTCTAGGTCTATTGATGTTTGGAGGAGCACTCCTACTACTTTTGATTTCATTTGAAATCTGTAAACTTATTGTAAAGCTAATTACCCTATTGATTAAATGGCTCATCAAGAAAGGAAGAAAATCATGAAAACTTGGAAAAAGATTGTCCTCGGAGTGTCTCTTATCTCTCTATTTTTAGGAGGAGGATTAGTAGCTTGGGGTTATAGTCAAGGTGGCTTGACAGATTTACAAAATCAAACTAAAAGTGAGCAAGATTATGTCAAGAAAGAAGTTGAGAACTTCAATAAAATTGATATTAAAAGTAGTAGCTACAATGTGCTTATAAAAAATGGTGACGTTGACAAAGCAACGCTTTCTTACTACCAAAAAACAAAAAATCCAATTGACACATCTGTAAAGGATGGTCAATTGACTATCAATGATAACAACTCTGAATTAGATTCAACTTCTAACAAACATATTAACTTTTTCGGATTAAAAGATTTAGTAAGGCTTTCTACTCTCAACGAGGAAGTCAGAAATAAAACCATTGTCATTACACTCCCTAAAAAACAAACGATTGATTTTTTAAAGGTTGATTTAGCAACTGGAAATCTAGATTTAAGTAATAGCACCATCAAACAAGCAGACATCAATCTAAATGTAGGGGACCTAACTTTTACTAAAATGATTGTCAGCAACCTAAAAGCTAATCTTGATGTTGGTAGTGTTGATAGTGATCATACACTTTTTACTAACTCAGATTTATCTATTGCAATGGGAGATTACTCTGGAGATAACCTGATTTTCAATGGTCACAATAAACTTGATGTTACATCCGGTGATATTGAAATAGTTCTTAAAGATTACACGCTCAATGTTCAAGCCGATAGTCATTCAGGAGAGGTGGACATCACAAATAACCTTAAGATTTCAAAGGATAACACACTAACCATTACCTCAGACCTCGGTGATATAACTGTTGAATAACATAAAAAGCCAGCTCACATTAGAGCTGGCCTTTAGTTTATTCATTTTCAGACTTTGGTCTATAAATAATAATACCTACAACTACAAAAATAAGTAAGAAAATGAATAACATACGTACTTGATCTGAGATTTGTCCTGTCATTGAAATAGTTTGACGAAGACCTGATACGGAGTAGGACATTGGTAAGAATGGTTGGACGACCTTAAAGAACTTAGGACTAAGTTCAATTGGATAAGTCCCTGCACTAGAACCTAGCTGCAAAAGGAGCATAATCATAGAAGCAAATGCACCATATCTATCATCCCAACCCACAAGGGCTGTAACGAGCGCCATTAAAGTCCATGCTGCAAGGAGAATCATACCAAATGTAGCTAATGGATGATTTGGTTCAACTCCCACAAATCGAATGGCAATATAAAGGGCAATTGCAGCCATAGTCGTAATGATACCATTGATAAAGAACTTATTCTTAGCCCAATCAAAACGGCTCGTAAAGTTTCTTCCTGTCAAGCTCTTAGCAAAGATAACATTAGTTGAAAGAGCGACAACCATAAGAGAAACAGAAATCATATATGGAGCCATCCCCACACCATTAGTGTCAACGTTATCCTTATCAGTTTTCTTCTCTTTAAGCGGAGCACTAACCATTTTTGCATTGTCTGAGTTTACAGAAACAAGAGATAGTTGCTGATTAGCCTTATTTAATGAATCAGATAATGTAGAAAGGTTAGTTGACAGACTTGTCAATCCATTTGTTAAGGTATTTCCGCCCGTTGCTAATTGTTGAGCTCCTGTATTGAGAGCACTTGTACCACTCTGAAGAGTAGCAAAACCAGTCATTAAACTACTACTGTTAGCATCTAGAGTTTGAGCACCACTGGCAATCGTTGACACAGCACCAGTATAAGTTGACAAACCATTTGAAAGTGCGCTTGCACCTGTTGCTAGAGTACTTTGAGCGGTTGACACACCTGATGCCACTTGAGTTGCTCCTGGTGATAATTGATTGACAAGTACTGAATTGACATTAGCAATATTAGCTTGCATTGATGATACCGTTGATGAAGCTACAGGGAGAAGAGCATTCGCCGAACTTGCAATGCCTGAAATAGACGTTTGTAGAGAAGCCAAACTACTTGAATCTCCGCTACTAGTTGTTGTCGTACCTGTCAAGCTAGATAAAGCAGTTGACATACTTGACACATCAGATGCAATAGTTGAAGCATAACTACTAGCTGTAGAGCCTGCATTACTAATTGCCGATGTAATCTCTGCTTGTTGATCTGCCGTCAAGCTTTGATAAGCAGCTGTTCCTTGTACCGCAGCCAAATCATTTGCTTTATCAGTTGCACTAGCTGTAGCTATAGAGCTAGCTGCAGAAGAAATATTTGAAAGATAAGTCGCTATTGAACTTGTATCTACTGATGTTGTTGATGTTCCACTTGGTAATGATGTGTTACTTACCGCTGTATTAAGATTTTGAATTGCTGTATTTAAATCAGTTAAATTAGTTGATAGGGTTGACAACTGTGCTTGCTGTTCTTCGGATAAACTTGTTGCTGTAGCCATTTGACTGAGCGCTGTTGACAACGAATCTGCACCTGTAACTAAGGTATTCATGGCCTCTGCTCCTGATACAAATTGACCTGCAGCAGAATTAACAGCCTCAGAGTTCGCATTTAACTGTGACAAAGCGCCTGACAAAGTTGACACACCTGAAGTATAGGCAGACGCGCCTGAACTCAAGGTATTAACACCTGCAGCCAATGTTTGTGTAGAGCCAGCAAGTGTTCCTAAACCATTTGATAAGGTCTGACTCCCAGACTGAAGTGCGCCTGCACCTGCATATAATTGACTAGCCCCATTCGCTGCAGTTCCCATACCACCCTGAAGTTGAGACATACTCCTAAAGACAGCTCCAACATAAGTTGATGTAATATTTTTAGAAACGGTATCCTTCAACTTAGACATGGCAGAATCGCTCATTTTTGAAGAAACGAAGCTATGTCCTGCTGTTGTTTGATAAGAAATTTCCAGTTTCTTGGGATCATTTGTCAAAAGACTTGCTGCATTACTTGAGAGGTTTTCTGGAAAAGTGATTACCATATAGTAATCACCATCCTCAATCCCTTTTTGGGCTTCATTTTCAGTCACAAAGTGATAGTCTAGATTTTTGTTTTTAGACATATTGTCTACCATATCATGACCAATATTCAGAGTCTTATTCTGGAAACTAGCACTCTTATCTTTGTTCACTACTGCCACTGGTAAGTGTTTGACATTACCATAAGGATTCCACATAGAAGACAAAAAGATTAGATTATATAAAGCAGGTATCAATGAGACACCAATAATAGTTATCCAGAGCTTTGGACTTTTAAGAAGAGCCTTTAATTCTGCTAACATATTTCTCCTTTTTAGACATTGTGTTTATTTTTATGATATAATCAATTATAAACTCATTTACCTGAAAATCAATGTTAAATAATTAGTTTTTGGACACATAGTCTAAAAGTGTATAAAAGGAGATTTGTATGTCAAAAGATCAAAGGCGAGCTCAAACTAAAAAAGCTCTTTTAGATGCTTTAGTAATATGCCTAAAAGACCAAGATTTCAATGATATTACTACCATTCGTCTGGTTCAAACAGCTGGGATTAGCCGTTCGAGTTTTTATACCCACTACAAAGATAAGTATGAAATGATTGATAGTTATCAGAAAGAGCTTTTTCATAAACTAGAATATATCTTCGATAAATATGAAGGAAAGAAGGAGGGAGCCTTCCTCGAAATCTTTGAATTTCTTACTCGTGAAAAACTCCTATCAGCTCTATTGTCTACCAATGGATCAAAAGAAATTCAAGATTTTCTGATACATAAACTTCAGCGTATGATAGCTGAGGACTTCATTGGTCCCACTGCTGAAGAAAGAGCTCTCAAAGGATTCGAGAAAGACTATGCCAGTATTTATTTTGCGCATGCTATTTTTGGTGCTTGTCAAGCCTGGATAAATAAAGGAAAAAAAGAATCCCCCCGAGAAATGACAGATTTTCTTCTACGATTTATTCCACAATAAAATAACTTCAAAAGCATAAAAAAGCTGCAAACCATTTCAATAGTTAAAGCAGCTTTTTTCTTTTACAATAAAATCCTTAAAATAAGGAAATGATAAGTGAAAGCAAGGTCAAAATTACGGGTCCGCCTTGCGTTAAAATAATTTTCTTATTGGCAGTTATAGCACCATAAATAGCAGCAAAGAAAACATTGAGTACAAAAACAGTTACAAGTAGCTGACTACTTGTGAAAATCCCATACAAGAGGAATACAGCAATCAAACCATTGTAAATCCCTTGATTTTTAAATAAGTTTGTAACAGAATCACGTTGAAGTTCTTCTTTGCTCATATTGAAAACACGACTAGTCGTGTCTGAATGTGTCGCAAAAGTTTCCAAATACATGATATAGAGATGCTCCAAAGCAACAATCCCAGCTAAAATTAGTGTAATAATAGACATAGTAGCCTCCTTCTTAAATAACTTTGACAGTATATCAAAAGTGAACCTTTAAAACAACATGCATGCTTCATACAATTTGAAATATGGTAAAATAAAGAATGAAAGAGAGGTTCTTATGACAAAGACAGAAGTAATCCAACGTCTCCAAAAAGATTTGGGAATTCCTAGATTTCAGGCTTATATAGAGGATAAAGATTACTCCGAAGAGGAGTACGACCAACTAAAAAAAGATTTTGAAGCCTATTTCACCAACTACGTTTCAAATGTTTCAGCAGATTTTGAAGGCGGATTGGATAATAAATAATTTATACCTCAAAATCATCTATTATCATATTTCCCCCCTAGTCACTTGTATTAGACTAGGGACTTTTTTTATTAGAAAACAAACTTGTAACTAAACAAATAACTGAACAAACTCAAAAATCAATGATTTAAGATAAACAAAAAAGCCCATAACAACGGGCTTTTTGCAAAATGAATCTTAAAATTAAAGCATTTTGTTGTAGAGCTAAGCTAGGTTTTTCTTAGCTATCTATTCAACCTAAGAAGCTAGTAAAAACTAGCATTATATAGGAAGAAAGTTTTTATAGATTGCTTTACAATTTACCTAAAAGTTAGCAAATAGGTAAGCAAAATAGATTTACAACGTTGTCAATTTACGAGTTCAGCAGGCAAGGAACTAGCACCAGCAAGGTGCTTTTTTAGTTGTCTCCACTTAGTTCTTTTATTATATCCGATACCTTTTCTAAACTTAATGTTTCGTGTGGCTCAACTCGTTCACCCTCTAAAACGTAGTCATGTATCTTACCATTCTTTCGGACAATCTTGACAGTATCACCTTTAATAAAACCATTGTCCATAGCCTCTTTAAATTCATCATAGGTTAGCATTATATTATTCTCCTTTCCTATACTATTCGTAATTGATACAGAAAAATACGTATCTTTTTTAAGTAATTCTATTATAGCGAAAAACCTCAGTAAACCTTAGCATAAATTGGTATAGACACCCTATAAAAAACTGGAAAAAGTTGCGCGTGATGTAAGACAACACCTTGTCGTGGCTCTCCAGACGGCAATATAGGGGCGGGGGTGCATTTAAAAATAGCCCGAGTGTTATCCGGACTATTCTTTGTATAGGGCGTGTTAAGGACGTTATAGAGGGGTTTTAGTTTGTCTCTTTTGGGCTACCGTCTGGGTTAAGATAGCCTTGCTGGATACCCCATTCAACTTGGTCGTCATGCCATTGTTGACGTGCCTCATTCTGACCTTGCTCACGCGCAACCTCGGGTGAGTCTGCAGGTATGCCACCATAACCATACTGGTCTTGAGCTTGTTGTAACGTGTCTTGTGGTGGTGTTACTCCGTCAGCTTGCGTGCTAGGTGCTTGCTCGCTTTGTGTCGGTTGTTCCTGCGTTTGAGACGTTTCACTAGGTTTTTCTTTAGATGAACTATGTGAGCTATGTTTTGATACCTTTGTAACTGTCGTAGGTTTGTTTTTTACTTCCTTTGTTTTCTTACTTGGTTGCATAGTTACGATAGCAACAACAATTACAAGGATAGCTAATGGCAATATATACCACTTATATTTCTTAATGATATCCATATCTTTACCTTTTTCTACTTGGTTTCTATGACACATTATAGCCCAACTATTTCATTCATTCAATCCATTATCGGATATTGCTTTACTAATAACATTCCACTATTTTCTACCTATGGCATTTTATATCAACTTTTTTCAAGTTTTTAAAAGCGCTCAGATAACCCAAGCGCTTAATCACCTATGCTTCACTGCAACCCTTAGAATAGCTCTCACAAATACGGTTAAACACCTTTGTAAGGTCTTTATCTTCCACGTACTCAATAACCAGTGTATAGGCGTTTCTAGCCTTGTTCCTGCTGATAGTGGTCTTTACAGTCGGTTGTTCATACGTTCCGACCATATAACCAAGGATAGCAGTAGAAACAGTTTGCGCGTGATCCATAGTTTCAAAGTCATGTTTGAAAGTGAATGATTTAGCATTGTCAGTAAATGATTTGAATGTCATGGTTGTTCTCCTTTACTTAATCAGTATAAGTTACAAAGACACTATCCTTTAGGCTTTGCACACTTACAACGTTTTTATCAATCATAAAGTCATTGATACGAGTTTCAAACTCTACGTCGTTTTCAATTCTACCCTTTTCAAAACCAAATTTTTCATGTATTCCGTCTGGTACAAGTTCCCTAGTAAATAGTTTAATTTTCATTGTTTTTGATATCCTTTTCTTTTAAAATAGCGATTTGTCCCCTTGTTGTCCCTCTTAGTCCCCTTGTTTGGAACATATACGAGACCAGTAGTAGCAAGGGTTTGAGTGGTGTTTGTCCCCTTGTTCCATTCTTTTCTCTATTCTCTTATATATAACTATCATATATCTATTTATATATATATAAACATTACAAAGAAAGGGACAATGGGACAGAATAGGTCTAACCCCTTATGTATCAAGCGTTTAAGGGTGTTCCATTATTGCGATTTTTTGGGGACAATAACGGGACAATGGGACATTATCCCTCTTTAACTATTGAGCGTTGTGGGTTGGTTAGTTTCTTCCTTTCAAAATCATAAGGATCTAATGTTTGAATATCGCTCGTTTTTGCCCGAACTTTTTTAATAACATAATTATGAGGCGTCAAGTTTCTTAGACTTTTTGCGATTTCTCTACCTGCTCCATATAGATTAGGCTTCGGAATGCCCATATCTTCGGCATAATTTTTAAGTTTCCGAGTGGCAATAAATACTGGGACAACGTCTAACTCATGCCAGCCGTTAGGGATGTATTCGTTTTTGATAAAATCAAGCAAATAATCATTATCTTCTTGATACTGTTCTAACAAGTCTTTGACTACTTTAGGCTCAATAAATTGTGTGAAAGGCTCTTGATTGACGGTTTTATACAGAACGTATTCTAGGACGTCTTTATCTGCTAGGAACTCGTTCTTAATCCAAGGCTTTTCGGTTTGACCGTTAAAGTCTGCATTAAAAGGAACAATCATAATACGACGATACCAGCCCTTTGTTTTATTCCCACCATTAGGGATATAGTTCCCCGAAAAGATATTAAAGAGCTTAAAGGTTGCTTCAAAGGCTGGTCTTCCTTTTGGGTTAACCAGTACGGTGTCACCGCTGGTAATACTCATTAGGTCAGACGGATTTCTCAAGTATTCATTAGGTGCTTCATCTCCAATGTTACACACCTTACCTACAAGCGTTTCTAAATTAAACTTATCGCTAAACTGTGCAGGCTTTAAAGCTGACACGTTACTTTCACCGATTAGATTGATAAGCAAGCGCTGAAATGTTCCTTTACCGTTGTTACCGTCACCATATAAAATAGCGAACTTGTTACGAGTATAGTTTGGGTTGATAGCTTCGAGGATAATTTGCCAAAAGAGGGTTATCAACTCACTATCACCACAAGCGATAGAACTTAACCAATCATCAAACGTCTTACCCTCTCTATCCTTAGGGGTAAACTTAGGCGGATTGTAAGCAGTGGCTATCTTACTGGTGATAATATACTTAGGATCAAATGGTCGTAGTTGTTTGTTTTTCAAGTCTAAGATACCATTCTGTACTGGTACTAAGTTAGCACTTTCTAGCGGTTTTCTTATCTTCGTCATGGTGCGTACCATCATTTTGATTTGTTTCCAGTCGTTTGGTTTTATTCTATTATCAAACGTCTTACACAAAACATTGAATTCGTCTACGCTAGCAGTATAGATACCCTCGTCGAGATCGTACAGATAGAGCAAGCTATTATCAGCGGTGTTAGACTTGGAAATAAAAGTAAACGTTGCAATTTTGCTCAACTCTTTGGCAACCGTATAAATAGGTGGTAGGGGAATTTTGACACCCAAACCATCTTTTTTACCAACGGTCTCTGCGTGTTCCTTGCGCCATAGTTCACCAGCTTGATAGATACGGTCTAGTACTTCTTTCATAGACTTAGGTGGCTCAATAACCTTGGTTTCGTTAAGTTGCTCTTGCAATTCGTCAATATTAATTTCCATTGACACCTCTCTTTCTTATTTCTGATCTAACAATACTTTCAAAAGTCCGTTCCAGTTCTTGCTCTGGTAAAGGGTTATCTGTAACGCTATTAGCTATGGTTGTTAGCTCATAGGCAGTGGCTACGTCAGCATCAACCCACTTTGAAAGTAATAGACCTACAAACCTAGTTACCGCAACATTACGCCCGCCCTCGTCACCAAAGCCATGTAATAGGGTATCTAGCACGCGCATGGTGATTGTTTTATTACCGCTTGGGCGTGGTGTGTGATAGTGTGGTTTCTGATTAGCCATAACTGTTTTTGCTACGGGATAGTCACGCCCTCTATTTACTATCTTTTCATAGTCAGCAGGGTCTCCAGTGGTTACTGGTAAACCTTGTAACTGCGACCATGTTAGGCTTGTACTGTCGAATGGTAGCCCGATTTTACTTGCTATCTCTTGGACAGTCTGCCTATAAGTCTGTTCTGTCATTGCGTCACTAGGTTTCACCACAAGCCTATAACGTGGCTTATTAGCCGTGTGCTTAATAGTTGGGTAAATAATATATGAATAACCATGTAAGGCGTTATCGACAAC
>OIWO01002264.1_pt1 | contig 13173 bp, 8 predicted proteins | sample 1587641 | NCBI WGS metagenome assembly OIWO01 (sample SAMEA3888924, study PRJEB22519) | human gut metagenome | biome: human gut; feature: human-associated habitat; material: faeces | place: Denmark | collected 2010
CGCCGATTTTGTGATGGCCTGCCTGAAAAAAGCCAAGGAAAAGGGCCTGACCGTCAGCTTTGACGGCAATTTCCGTTCCACCCTCTGGTCATGGGAGGAGGCCCGCGACTACTGCACCCAATGCCTGCCCTATGTGGATGTACTGTTTGGCATTGAGCCGTACCACCTGTGGAAGGATGAGGAAAACCACGCCAAGGGTGACTGGAAGGACGGCGTCCCCCTGCAGCCCAGCTATGAGCAGCAGGATGAAATCTTCCAGCATTTTATCGACCGTTACCCCAACATCAAGTGCATTGCCCGCCATGTGCGCTACGCCCATTCCGGCAGTGAAAACAGCCTCAAGGCCTTCCTCTGGTATGAGGGACATACCTTTGAGTCCAAGCTTTTCACCTTCAACATCCTCGACCGCGTGGGCGGCGGCGATGCCTTTGCCAGCGGCCTGATCTACGCCATGATGCACCACTATAAGCCCATGGACATGATCAATTTTGCCGTAGCCAGCAGCGCCATCAAGCACACCATCCGCGGCGACGCCAACATCACCGACGACGTGGACACCATCCGGAATCTGATGAATATGAATTATGATATCAAGAGATAGAAAAAGGGAGCTGCGTATCACAGCTCCCTTTTTTACACCACATCTCCAATATCTACGATCTCACACCCATCATAGAAAAATTTCAGGATCTCCTTATAATTTTTTCCTTTCTTTGCCATCCCCTGGGCCCCGTTCTGGCTCATGCCGGCTCCGTGGCCGTAGCCGCCGCCGTAGATCGTAAAGGCGGTAACGCCATTTTCATCGGTCCCCTGGTTTTCTATGTAGATAAACCCGCTGGGAAGGGTCTCCCACTCTGTGTAGGTGCTGCCGTCCTTCCGGTTAAAGACCAGCCTGGCGTTTCCCAGCACGCTCCGCACCTTGCTCTGGCCGGTGAAAGTCTTGGAGCCCTCTGTGCCCACGACCTTCAGAGCCTTTGCCGCGCCTCCAGGTCCCCGTTCTGTCACCGTGAGGCCCGTGATCTGGCCGACCCCGCCGATCTTTTCTGCCAGGATCTGGCTGTCTGTCTTTGCGTTCCACCGGAACATGGCAAATTCTGAATCGTATGCCTCCACATCCATATTTTTTATGAATGCTCCAAAGGCCTCGTTGGAAGTAAGGTCCATGGGCTTCCTCTTTTCATTGATGGAGACCGCCTTTAAATACGGTGTCGCCGAACCGTCGTTTCCCCACACGGTCCCGTCGGTGCCGTGGCCGCAGGAAGTGGAATAATAAAGGGCGTCGATGGGCGCTCCATCGTAGGCAGCCATCTGGCCAAAGGTCTCATTGACAGCCGCATCGGTGGTGTCAAAAACAGAGGTATTATTATACACCTGGAAGCTGGTGCTGTCGTCCACATGGGCGCCGTATTCCGAATACGAGCTTCCCCGGATCTGCCTCCAGGCATAGGTCCTTGCGCAGACGGCCTGGGCCTTTAAGGCCTCCAGCTCATACGTATGGGGCATCTCGCTGGGCACCACCCGCTTCAGATATTCCTCAAGATCCACCTCGTTCAGAAGAAGGAGGCCCTCCTCCTCCCCGGTGATCTCCATATGGCCCGGATACACCGGAGTTCCCTGACTCCGCTCAATATTCCTGACGGTGATCATGCCGCCTTCATTGGCGGACCGGAATACCATACGGCCGCTTTCCAGCCGTGAATCTCCAGCAGAAATGGTCACCGGCTCTCCAGCCGCCACAGACTGGGTCTTTTTATCCTTTTCATCCCCATATTCCAGTACAGCCATGGAATCGCAGACCAGGGTGATCTCCGGATGGAACAGGGACTTGAAATTTGTTGTCATCAGAAGAACGCGGATATTATCGATCTCCGGCTTCTCTGTCGTCAGGGCCGCGCAGATCTCATCGCCGGCCACCACAAAGGTCTGCATATGATAGCCCACCAGGATATCCGATTTCTTCTGCTCCTTTAAAACGCCGTAGGTACGGTAGATCTTAAAGTCCTCTGACAGGGGCACGGTGCCGTAGCCCTCGATCTCGATCTCATCCTCCCTCACCGAAAGGACAGTCCCGGTGATGGTCTCCTTTTTCAGTACCAGGCGGCTGGGCTTTCCGTTTTTCAGATACAGATCCCCGATCTGGCCGGAAATCTCCTCTTCATTCTTAAGGACTCCCCTTACAGGAAATTCCCGCTGGATATTTCCAATGAACACCGTCACTGTATTGCCGGAAAATCCGGATATCCAGGCGTTTTCATATACGATCTCATCGGAGACCACACCCTGGACCTTTATGATCCCATCCTCCCGCACCAGGAGCTTTATGGTCTTATCAATATAGGAATCCAAAGAAAGCCCTTCAAACAGGAACTTTCCATCCTTTGTGTAGGCCGTCCAGGGGGACGCCCCGTCCACATTCCCCGGGGTCCCGTAAAGATCTGTTTCGATCTCCTTTACATTCCCATCCGGATCTGCAAAGGCCCGGAACGCATCATAAAATTCCCAGAACTCCGCTTTATCCACGGCCTTTCCAGCCTTTTTCCCCGCTGCCTCTGTCACATATCCCGCAAGAGAGGGTTCCCCCTCCCCTTTGGCCGCGGTCACCCAGCCGGACAGCTCCCCATAGGTAACGGCCGAAACGGCGCTTCCCTCCGAAGGGTAGCACGTTTCCGGATCCAGATATCCCTTGGCATAGAGATAATCCATATATTTCACATACCATTGATCCTGCAGCTCTCCCGGAAAAAAGGAAGTCTCCGGACCTTCTGCGCGGACTGCGTCCTCACCCGCAAGAGTAAGGGCGATGGCCCTGGAAGCCGCCGCCCGGGACACGCCGTTCCCCCGGGGCTCCATGACCACGATGATGATGAGCAGGGCCACGATCACCGTGGAGATCCCTGCGGTCCAGTTGATCAGTTTCTTTTTTTCGTCCATAGCACCTCGTTATTTCTGTCTGATAAACCTGCCGCTGTCCGCATCGATCTTTTCCAGATCCATATAATCGTCCGTATCCTGCGGGAGATTCTTTTTCCGTAAGAAATGGCACTGGAATTTGGAAAACAGGTCGAACACCACCGCCGTCAGCGGCACAGCGACGATCATGCCCACAAAGCCCCACAGTCCGCCGAAGAACAGGATGGAAAACAGGACCCAGAAGCTGGAAAGCCCAGTGGAGTCCCCCAGGATCTTGGGGCCCAGGATGTTTCCGTCAAACTGCTGGAGTACCAGGACCAGCCCCACAAAATACAGGCACTGCCTGGGGCTTATGAGGAACACCAGCACCGCGCTGGGAATGGCTCCTATGAAGGGGCCGAAAAACGGGATCACGTTGGTAACGCCCACGATAACACTGATCAGAAGCGCAAAGGGCAGCTTAAACAGGTTCATCAGGATAAAGCATAGGACCCCGATGATCAGGGAATCGATCAGCTTCCCGATAATAAATCCAGAAAACACCTTATGGATATAGCGGAACTCCTCCACAGTCCCGTTGGCCGCCCGTACCGGAAGGATGGCGTAAACGATCTTTTTCACCTGGGCCGTCAGCGTGTCCTTGATATTCAGAAGATAGACCATGACAATGAGGCCGATCAGGATATTTTTTGCCAGGTTGAAGATGGTGAGCACACTGTTGGAAACTCCTCCCAGGATCTTTTCCATGCTTCCGATGCTCTGAAGGTGGGGGATCAGATTACTGGAGGACCAGTCCTGCACGGCGATCACCGCCTGCTGGTACACAGAAAGCACCATCTCCTCCAGGGGAGGGTTATTGGCAAACAGCCCCGTGAGCCACTCATACAGGTTCTGGATATACACCGGCATGGTGTTTACGATCCCCGCAATGCTGGAATAAAGCTGTGGAATGATCATCATAGCCAGGCTCACGACGATGATGTACAGAAGCGTCAGGCTGAGGACCGTTCCCACGGTCTTCTGGAGAAACGCCTTTAACTTCTCATTTTTCATTTTCTTTCCCAGCAGCTCGCCCGTAAACCGGACTCCGCCGTTGTATACAGGCGAAAATAAAAACGCCAGCACGGCTCCGTAAATGATCGGAGTCAGGATCGATACGATCCGGCCTCCCAGGGCCAGGATCGCCTTCCGTTCCAGAAACAGGAAGATTACAGCCGTTGCCGCCGCCAGCACCAGCACCGCTGTGATCCCCATATAAAGGTATCTGTCAAATCTGTGGTTTTTCATATCAGTCTCGTCTCCTCGGCAGATTTTTCCATTATGTATCTGTTTTTCTCTTCTATACCATATCACATTTTCCGGCAATTAGAAAGGGCCAGATTACGGTCCCAGCAAAGGATCCGCTAAAAAACAGGAAAGCAGCGATTTCTCGCTGCTTTTATCTTTTGCAAATCCCAAAATGCCGGTTCCTGCATAATTGACTCCTAGCGTTGCTAGGTGGGCGACCGCACTTAAACTTCTGCCTTCCACTCATACGGAGGCCTGACATCCGTTTAAAAATATAGGAATCCCGTTTGTCATAATGTAGGTTCAAAATAAACAGGAGTATCGAACATTCCAGGAATTGCTGTCCTGTTTTCTTATGGACCTATTATAGCTCATATGTCTGCTTTTTTCAAGTTCCATTTACTGCCGTAATTTTATATATTTTGTGAAGGCCGTTCTGTATTTTTCTTACAGCCCCTTAAGAAGCTCCAGAAGCGTCTCCGGCGTTTCTGTGATCCAGTCCGCTCCGGCCTCTGAAAGCTCCTCCCGGCCTCCATATCCATAAAGGACACCCACCGAGGAGATCCCTGTTTTTTCCGCTCCCTCAATGTCATGGCGGCGATCCCCTACCATAATGATCTCGTCCTCATTCTCAAGACCGCAGGAATCCATCACATACTGGATCACCTGGTCCTTTTTCACCCGCAGCTTTTCACCGCCGTCGTCCTCTGCCCCGCCTACGAACCGGAAATATTTTGTGAGCCCGAAATGGTCCAGGACCCTTTTTGCCATTTCCTCCGGCTTGGACGTGGCCACATAAAGCTCCTTCCCCGCGTCCCTGAGGCCCTGAAGCATGGCCTCCACTCCTGGAAACGGCGCGTTCTCCATCCATCCCTTTACGTTATAATATTCCCGGAACACAAAAACCGCCTCATGGGCGTCATGATCCGGAAAATCATAAAACTCCTTAAAGCTTTCCGGCAGCGGCGGTCCCACAAAGGGCTTCAGGACATTCAGATCGTCCACCTGGATGCCGTAGCGCTTCAGGGCATACTGCACGGCTCTCGTGATCCCCGGCATGGAATCGGTCAGAGTCCCGTCCAGGTCAAAGAAAATATGCTGCTTTCCCATGTCTGCTTTCTCCTCTCTGGCCGCTGGAGCCATGGTTAAAAGGGCGCAGGAGAAATCCCTGCGCCCGGTTTTATTGCTTAATTCAGTTCTTTTACAACTCTCTCAAGGGCCTCAAGAGCGTCGTCCGGAAGCTTGTCGTAGCCTTCCTTGGCAACTGCAAATTCCTTGATCTCGTTGACACGGTCGTTCATACGGGCCTTTAACTGGCTTACATACTCCGGATCGTTCATATCCGGCACAAAGCCTTCCCAATCCATGATCTCGATATCGGAGAACGGACCCCACTGATGGAAGTCTGCCTTCTTCTCAACGATGGCTTCCAGGATTCCAAGGGTGTCGGCCGGTTTTACCTTCTTGCCCATGAAATCGCCGGTGTTCACGATATAGCAGTCCACGTTCTTTTCCTCAACCAGCTTTTTGAATTTCTCATAGTCGTTGGCTAACGGATATGTACGGAACGGGTTTGCGTACGGAACCACAACCAGCTTGTTGGGATCCACGCCAGGAGCAAGACGCTCTGCGGAGGATCTCTTTGTTGCCAGGGTAGCGCCCATAACGGAAGCTAAGGAAGCTCCTTTTAATTTTACTACCGGCGGGATGGTCGGGTCCTTCATGATCCAGAAAATAGCGTTGACCGGGGAGTCAATCCTGTCCACACGGTTGGGAGACCATAATTTGGACTTGATGGCGCGGCCGTTGCCGTTTCTTACATCCTCTGTCACCAGCTGGATCTTTCCGTCCTCATCCAGGGTCGCAGAGCAGTTCTGGGCGGTCAGCAGATACTGGTTGTCCGGGCAGCCGGTGGGATAATCGGCTGTCTTATCAAAGTATGTGGGCTCCAGTGCGATGGATGCGCAGGTATCTGTGTTGATGATGAACGCATCGTCGTGAAGGACCTTGATCTCGTACTTGCCGCCGTGTTTTGCATGGGTCAGGGTGGACTTACCGGATCCGGACAGGCCGTATACGGAAGCTACGTACTTGCTGCCGTCAGCCAGGGTGTATTCCTTCTGTCCGCCGTGGCAGGAAGCGTAGCCGTTGCGGTTTGCAATGGCCCATGCCATGGTCAGGGTACCCTTCTTGTGCTCACCGAAATATCTCATACCAAGGATGCATGCGCAGTTGGTATCGGTATTGAAGTAGCACAGGGTCTTTTTCTGGGGATCAGACAGGCAGTCCAGGGATACGCTGGGTCTGTCGGAGCCGCACCACTGGGGATCGGAGAAGATATAGATATCCGGCTCTTTTCCGTCGCCCACGGGTTTGGATTTTTTGTACATCTTTACGTACTCATCAGACATGTACTGGAAGTTTAACATCCAGTTGTACATGATGTTTTCTTCTCCTTCCGGGATCAGAAGGTGGGCCTTAACCATAAATTCGGGATCCAGGCCTACGAAAACCTCTGCATGGTACATGGTTTTCCAGCGGGACTCGTAGATCGCGTCCATCGCTACCTTGTCAAGGGCTTCACAGTCCACGCCCGGCTCGCCTGCGATGCGGCGTGCAGTTGCGTAACGGCCGGTGATGGCTCCGTCGTTGAATAACAGAACCTTTGCGTCCTTGTCCAGACCAAATTCCTCTCCTCTGTAAACGGGCATATCGGTCACGATCGTTCCTGGAGAATTCTTTGCTAATTCATAAGCCTCTCTCAGGGTATTTACCTTTACCACGTTGTTGCCGTAAAAAGCACCCTCGATGATGGATCTGGTTTTGGAAAAGCCCACTTTTCCTTTACCAATTTCGCTGATTGGGTAATAAGCCTTTGTTGACATTTGAAAAACCTCCTTGAATGTTGGTCACTAGATGGCTTTATTATCCCATCAAAATTGGATAAAGTCAATTCATTTTGCGATTTAATTTATTAGTTTTTTATGAATTTTGCATAAAAACGAAAAACCGGGACAGGTTTTCGTTTCCCATCCCGGTTTTTCACTATTTAAAGAACTCGTGGTTCCCATGTTTGAACAAAAAGTCCAGGTGATTGTCAAACCAGCGGACATTTTTCCTGCTGGACGCCCTCCTGTTCATAAAATACAGAGCGCCGTCAGAATAATCCTCTCCCGCCAGGGCGCTGTCCACCGCCTCCACCGTGGCGTCTGTGACCCGGCACCGGTTGATGGAGCCGTTGCCCACCGGCGAAAACTGATGTCTCTGGTAGACCACGCTGTGGACCGTATCCGGGAAGGTATCGCTTTCCACCCGGTTTAAGATCACATTGGCCACCAGGATCCTTCCGGTCCGGTCGCAGTTTCCAGCCTCTGCCTGGACGATCTTAAGCAGCGTCTGGTAATCCCGGTCTGACAGGGAGACCGATGCCGCCGCTTCCTGTGTTTCCGGTTCAGACGGCTGCTCCGGCGTACCGGAAGCCTCCTGGGCGGCTGCACCTTCCGCAAGCTCAGCGCTCTCTCCGGAAGCTGTCCCTTCCTGGCCGCCAGACTCCTCCCGGACGGCTGCTCGCTCAGAAGTTTCTGCGCTTTCCGCGGCTTCTCCTTCCGGCGCACCGGAGTCCTCCCCGGCCGCTGCCTCTTCCTGGGCTCCAGAGCCTTCCGCAGCAGTCTCCGCTTCCTGATCCGGGACTTCTCCCTCTCCGGCTTCCCCGCCTTCAGGCGTCTCCGCGCCGTTCTCTGCCTCCTCTTTTCTGATCTCTGTTCCGTTTTCCGTGTCCGCGGCCTCCTCAGCCGCCATTATGCTTTCTGGATCACGTTTCTCTTCGTCCGTATTTCCATCATACGTTCCCTCTTCCTGGCCGCCGGTCTCTCCCGGCGTCTCGGCAAAGGCCACCATAGCGCCGTTTCCCGTCTCCGGAAAGCTCCCTGCGGCAAAGGTAATGGCTGTCACCAGAAGGATACCGGCCGTAAGGACTGCCGTATCCCGGCGTCTTTTGGCAGGTGCGCTGGCAGACAGCATTTTTATACTCTGGAAAACTGTCTGAAGAAATGAGTTCCATGTCTGCTTCATCGATTGCCTCTTTTCTCCGTTCTGCCTCCGGAAAGCCTCCAGGCGGCAGATGGTTATTTTTCCGTCTCACCGGACGGCGTCTGTGATTATAGGAGAACGGGAGGCCAAAAGTCAATAAGGCTTCTGCATTTTTGTTGTATTTCACAGCCTTATTTTTAACTTTTGTCATGATTTTTTAACATTTTGCAAGAACTTCTTCTTGATTTTCCTTGTATTTTTGTTACCATTGGCCCTATGATCTTTTAAAATTTATTACAAATTTGTTAAGTTTTTATCCCCCACTTTAAAGGGGTTTTCTGGTCCTTTACGCCTTATGTCAACCACTTTTACATGAGATCTGCCATTTCAGCGCCCACATACCTCCCCAGATCCGCCGGGGACAGGATCACCTGGACGCCACGTATGCCGGCGCTGACGGCGATTTTTTCATACTCCCCTGCCGACTTGTCCAGATAGGTGGGGAATCTCTTTTTCATCCCGATGGGAGAACAGCCGCCCCGGACATAACCGGTGACCGGAAGGAGCTCCTTCATCGGAAGCATCTCAACCTTCTTGTCTCCCGCCGCCCTGGCCGCCTTTTTCAGATCCACCTCTCCGTCCACCGGAATACAGCAGACCATATATCCTGTCTTTTCTCCCCGGAGCACCAGGGTCTTAAAAACGCTCCCATGGTCCACGCCCATGAGATCCGCGGCATGGCTCCCGGAAAGGTCATTTTCGTCCACCGGATATTCCTTTGCTTCATAGGCGATCTTCGCCGCATCCAGAAGACGCATCACATTGGTCTTAACCAGTTTCTTCATATTATAATCCCTTCCTTCTAAAAAACTCCTCTCCGTTTCATCCCTGGGACGATCCGGAAAGGAGCTTCTTTCATTCATATTGATTATTCGGACCAGTTGTGGAATACAGCCTGGACATCGTCATCCTCGTCTAAAAGATCCAGGATCCGGTTCATCTTCTTGATGGCGTCATCGTCGGTCAGCTCCACGTAGTTCTGGGGGATCATGGTCACTTCCGCCTGCATCATGGGGATACCGGCCTTTTCCAGAGCCTCACGCACCTCGCTGAAGGCGTCGGGATCGGTCACCACCTCAAAGCTGTCCTCCTCCTCGGAGAAATCCTCAGCTCCGGCGTCCAGAGCCGCCATCATCAGCTCGTCGGCATCCATCTCGCACTCTTCCTTGTCGATGATGATCTGGCCTTTTCTGTCGAACATGAAGGATACGCTCCCCTGGGCTCCTACGTTTCCGCCGCCCTTGGTAAAGGCGCTCCTTACATTGGCTGCGGTACGGTTTTTATTGTCCGTCAGAGTCTCTACGATGATGGCAATGCCGTTGGGGCCGTAGCCCTCATAAACCAGGTTTTCATAGTTTACAGAACCCAGGTCCCCGGCAGCCTTTTTAATTCCGCGGTCGATGGTATCGTTGGGCATGTTGTTGGCCTTGGCCTTGGCGATCACATCACGGAGCTTGCTGTTATTGGCCGGATCTGCGCCGCCTTCCTTAACTGCAACAGCGATCTCTCTTCCGATCACGGTAAAGATCTTTCCCTTGGCCGCATCGTTCTTTTCTTTCTTATGTTTAATATTGGCAAATTTGGAATGTCCTGACATTTTTCCTGCTCCTTTTCTTGTTTCTTCTATATTTATCGTATTTCCATCATAATCTGTAACGGTTATGTCCTTACAGTTACCATAATCCTAAATATTTTAGCATTATTTTAAGTCCTTGGCAAGAGCTTTTCTGTGGATTTTCCCTTCGGCCATTTTATTCATATTTTCCTGCTGGACGGCTCCGAAACAGCAACGTTTTCTTGACAGCTTTTACAGGCATGTTATAATAGAACTACATAATTATCAAAATATGGAGGCAGCACTATGAAAAAGATTGAAATCGATACCTTTTTGAAATTTCAGTTCGTAAGCAATCCTTCCTTCTCACCTGATGGAAAGTACATTGCCTTTGTGGTATCCAACGCAGACAGAGCGGAAAATACATACAAAGCCAACCTCTACGTTTACGATATGGCTGAAAAAAAGGTTCGGAAGATGACCAGCGGCGGCGACGCAAAGAGCTATGTCTGGACAAACGACAATACCCTTCTCTTCCCGGCTGCAAGATGCAGCGAGGTGAAGAAGAAACAGGAAGCCGGAGAAGCCCTCACAAGCTTCTATGAGATCTCCCCCGAAGGCGGAGAGGCCTGCCACGCCTTTACGGTGCCCGCAAAGATCATCGGCTTTAAAGCACTGCCCGACGGACGTTTCCTTATGACTGCAAGCCAGGATAATCATAAGGACACAAGAAAGAAATCCTATGAGGTCTTCGATGAGCTTCCCTTCTGGGGCAACGGCTTAGGCTACACCAACGCAAAGAGAAACCGCTTTGCCGTTTATAACAGAGAAAACGGAGAGCTTTCTTACGTGGCCTGCGACTGGACCGACTGCACCCAGTCCTCTGTCCTGGGCGATCTTCTCCTTTATAAGGCGTATCCCTGGAAGCAGAACGTGCGCGGCTTAAACGAGGGAATTTATCTCTATAACTTAAAGACCGGCGAGACAAAGACATTGCTGGAGCCGGATACCATGCACACCGGAACCATCGAGCTCTTAAACGAAAATGAGGCTCTTGTGGCTGCCATCGATTCCGACTACCGCTATACCAATAAGTACAACAGCTTCTATAAGATGAACTTAGCGGACGGCTCCATGAACCTGTTTGTACCCTATGACGCCTCCATCGCCTCCGGTTCTGTGGGAAGCGACGCAAGATACGGCTCCGGCCGCGGCCAGAAGCTGTTAAACGGCGACTTCTATTTTATCTCCACTGTGGACGACTTTGCATGGTTAAGAAAGCTGGACAAGGACGGCAATATCTCCGACAGCCTCACAAAGGGAAGCTCCTGCGACAGCTTCGACGTCAACGGCGAACACCTGGTAAGCTGTGAGCTCCAGGGAACAAAGCTTGCGGAGCTTTACCTGGACGGTGAGCAGATCACCCACTTCAACGACTTTGTTGGAGAGGAATATTCCGTTGTGACCCCCGAGGCCTTTTCCTTCACTGCCAGCGACGGCTATGAGATCCACGGCTGGGTGATGAAGCCGGCGGATTATGAGGAGGGCGTTTCCTATCCGGCCATCTTCCATATCCACGGAGGCCCCCGCACCGTATTCTCCGACGTATTCCATCACGAGATGCAGATGTGGGCCAATGCCGGATACTTCGTATTCTACTGCAATCCCAGAGGCTCTGACGGCCGCGGCACCGATTTCGGAAACATCAACGGCATCTACGGGACCGTGGACTACCAGAACCTGATGGATTTCACCGACGAGGTATTAAAGAGATATCCCCAGATCGATACAGCCCGTGTGGGCGTTACCGGCGGCTCCTACGGCGGCTTCATGACCAACTGGATCGTGGGCCACACCGACCGCTTCAAAGCAGCCGTATCCCAGCGTTCCATCTCCAACTGGGTATCCTTTGAGCACAACTCCGATATTGGCCACACCTTTATCGTAAACAACCAGGGCGCCAATACAAGAGAGAATGTGGAGCTTCTCTGGAAGCAGTCCCCGCTCCAGTATGCCCCCAACTGCAAGACCCCGATCCTCTTCATCCACTCCGACGAGGACTACCGCTGCTATATGGCAGAGGGACTTGCCATGTACAGCGCCGTTATGAGAAACGGCTGTCCTTCCAGGCTCTGCCTCTTCCACGGCGAGAACCATGAGCTCTCCCGCGGCGGAAAGCCGGAAAACAGGATCGACCGTATGACGGAGATCTTAAACTGGATGGACCAGTATCTGAAATAGGACCGACCAAAAAATCCCCCGTCCGGAAGCGGCTCTGCTGCCTGCCCCGGACGGGGGATCCTTTTATCCTTCGTTTTCTTTTTCACATTCCGGCCCGGCATCCCGTTCCGCCGCTACCGTCTGTATGATCTTATTCTCTGCCTTTACGATACTGAACCGATAGCCTCCGAAGACCACCTGGCCCTTTTCATCATCCTCCGGCAGATGGCCCAGCCTTGAGATCAGGAAGCCGTTTAAGGTGTCAAAATTATCCTTATCGTCCTCGTCAAATTCCATCTCCAGGGCGTCCTCCACATCGTCCAGAGGAGTCATGCCCGAAAGCTGGAAGCTTCCGTTTTCTTTGACCACGATATCGGGCTCCTCGTTGTCGTATTCATCCATGATGTTTCCGACGATCTCCTCCAGGATATCCTCCATGGTCACGATCCCGGCTGTCTGGCCATATTCATCCACAACAATTGCCATATGGATCTTTCTGGCCTGCATAGTATGAAAAAGATCTCCAATCCCCCTTGTTTCAGGAATCAGGGATGCCTGGCGGATAATTCCGGGCAGTTCCTTCAACGGTTTGAACTTCGCCCAGGGATTCTGTGTCATAAACTTAAGCGCATCTTTATAATGGACAATTCCTTTGATATTGTCAATATTCTCCTCATATACCGGATAACGGGAATTCCCCTCTTCCAGCATAGTGTCAATCATGTTCTTGAGCAATATCTCCTCGTCAAAGGCCACCACATTCTTTCTGTGAGTCATGATATCATGGGCTTCTGTCTCATTAAAAGATATGATATTCTGGATCATTTCCGCCTCATTCTCCTGGATGACGCCCTGTTCATGAGCTTCATCTACAATGGAAATGATTTCCTCTTCTGTGACAGACTTTTCTGTACGGTTTATCTCCACACCAAAAGGCACTGCTGCCAGTCTGGCGATCCAGGTGACAGATACAGTAAAAGGCTTTAACAGATTCATCCAGAAATGTACCAGGTTCAGATACTTATATGCATAAGCTTCAGGATGATAAGTACCAACCCGCCGAAAAGCCAGAATACCGATTGCAGCAAGAAAAATCACGCACAATGCCATTA
>OIWO01002290.1_pt1 | contig 12978 bp, 10 predicted proteins | sample 1587641 | NCBI WGS metagenome assembly OIWO01 (sample SAMEA3888924, study PRJEB22519) | human gut metagenome | biome: human gut; feature: human-associated habitat; material: faeces | place: Denmark | collected 2010
CCACGATCATGATGTTCGTGGGAATCTACGGGTTCGTGACGCGCCGCAACCTGCTCGCGATGCTGATCTCCGTCGAGCTGATCCTCAATTCGGTCGACATCAATTTCGTCGTATTCAACCGCTTCCTGTTCCCCGAACAGCTGGAGGGATTCTTCTTCACGCTATTCGCCATCGGCATCAGCGCCGCCGAAACGGCCGTCGCAATCGCCATCATCATCAACATCTACCGGAACCTGCGCAACATCGGGGTGAAGAGCCTGCGGGAGATGAAGTGGTAACGATTCTGAAAAAACGATTGTTATGGAATATACGATCCTTATCCTGCTGCTGCCGCTGCTGAGCTTCCTCTTCCTGGGGCTGGCCGGCATGAAGCTCAAGCCCGTCGTCGCGGGCGCCATAGGCACGGCGGTGCTGGCCGTAGTGGCGTTGCTGAGCTATTGTACGGCGTTCGAGTATTTTTCCGCAGGGCGCGACGCCTCGGGGGTGTTCCCCACGCTCGTGCCGTGGAACACGGTATGGCTGCCGATCAGCCGGACGCTGCATATCGACCTGGGCATCCTGCTCGACCCGATTTCGGTGATGATGCTCGTGGTGATCTCGACCGTCTCGCTGATGGTACACGTCTACTCGCTGGGCTACATGAAGGGCGAGCGGGGGGTTCAGCGTTACTATGCTTTCCTGTCGTTGTTCACGATGAGCATGATGGGGCTGGTGGTGGCTACCAACATCTTCCAGATGTACCTCTTCTGGGAATTGGTGGGCGTAAGCTCCTACCTGCTCATCGGTTTCTATTACACGAAGAAGGAGGCCGTCGCGGCCTCGAAGAAGGCGTTTATCGTGACGCGCTTCGCCGACCTGGGGTTCCTCGTCGGCATCCTCTTCTACGGGTACTATGCCGGGACGTTCTCCTTCACGCCCGACGTGCAGCTGCTGGCTGCCGCCGGTGCGATGATCCCGCTGGCGCTGGGGCTGATGTTCATCGGCGGCGCGGGCAAGAGCGCGATGTTCCCGCTGCATATCTGGCTGCCCGACGCCATGGAGGGCCCGACGCCCGTGTCGGCGCTGATTCATGCCGCGACGATGGTCGTGGCGGGCGTCTACCTCGTGGCGCGCATGTTCCCGCTCTTTGTCGGCTATGCGCCCGAGGTGCTGCACTGGACGGCCTATATCGGGGCCTTTACGGCGCTGTACGCCGCCGTCGTGGCCTGCGTGCAGAGCGACATCAAGCGTGTGCTGGCGTTCAGTACCATTTCGCAGATCGGCTTCATGATCGTGGCGCTGGGCGTCTGCACCTCGGCTGATCCCCATACGGGCGGGCTGGGGTACATGGCCTCGATGTTCCACCTCTTCACGCACGCCATGTTCAAGGCGCTGCTGTTCCTCGGCGCCGGGTGCATCATCCATGCCGTGCACTCCAACGAAATGTCGGCCATGGGCGGCCTGCGCCGATACATGCCCGTGACGCATGCGACGTTCCTCGTGGCCTGCCTGGCCATCGCGGGCATCTGGCCCCTGAGCGGTTTCTTCTCGAAGGACGAGATCCTGACGGCGTGCTTCGCCTTCAGCCCCGTGATGGGGTGGGTGATGACCGGGATCGCCGGCCTGACGGCGTTCTACATGTTCCGCCTCTACTATAACATCTTCTGGGGACGCGAGAACCGGGAACTGCATGCGGCGCACAGGCCGCACGAGGCGCCGCTGACGATGACCCTGCCGCTGGTGTTCCTGGCCGCAGTGACCTGCGTGGCGGGGTTCATTCCGTTCGGGAAGCTGGTCAGCAGCGACGGGATGCCCTACACGATCCATATCGACCGCAGCGTGGCGGGCGTGAGCCTCTGTGTGGCTGCCGTTGCCATCGCGTTGGCGACGTGGATGTACCTGCGCGAGCGCCAGACGGTGGCCAATGCCCTGGCAGCGCGCTTCAGAGGGCTGCATAAGGCGGCCTACCACCGTTTCTACATCGACGAGGTTTACCAGTTCGTTACCCACCGGGTGATCTTCGCCTGCATCTCAGCCCCGGTCGCATGGTTCGACCGCCATGTGGTGGACGGCCTGATGAACATGCTGGCGCGGGCGACCAACGGCGCGGCATACGTGATCCGCGACATGCAGAGCGGCAGCGTGCAGCGTTACTGCATCTGGTTCCTCGGCGGTGCGCTGGGACTTACGATCTTCTTGCTTTTAATCTGCTAAACTGTAGCTGTTATGAATATGTTATCACTGTTTCCCGCCATCCCGGTGCTGATGATGCTGGGGCTCTGGCTCTCGAAGTCCGCGCGGCAGGTGCGTGCCGTGATGGTGGCGGGTTCCTCGCTGCTGCTGGCGCTGGCGGTGGTGCTGGTGTTCCGCTACCTCGGCCTGCGCGAGGCGGGCGAGCAGGCCGCCATGCTCTTTACCGAAAGCCATGTGTGGTATGCGCCGCTCAATATCCACTATGCCGTGGGGGTAGACGGCATTTCGGTTGCCATGCTGCTGCTGTCGGCCATCATCGTGTTTACGGGGACGTTTGCCTCGTGGCGGATGAAGGAGCAGGTCAAGGAGTATTTCCTCTGGTTCTGCCTGCTGAGCGTGGGCGTCTTCGGGTTCTTCGTTTCGGTCGACCTCTTCACGATGTTCATGTTCTACGAGGTGGCGCTGATTCCGATGTATCTCTTGATCGGCGTGTGGGGCAGCGGTCGCAAGGAGTATGCCGCCATGAAACTGACACTGATGCTCATGGGCGGTTCGGCGCTGCTGCTGATCGGCATCCTGGGCATCTACTTCGGTGCCGGGGCCACGACGATGAATATCCTGGAGATCGCGCAGCTGCATAACATTCCCCTGGCGCAGCAATATATCTGGTTCCCGCTGGTCTTCGTCGGGTTCGGCGTGCTGGGCGCCCTGTTCCCCTTCCATACGTGGAGCCCCGACGGCCATGCTTCGGCCCCGACGGCCGTGTCGATGCTCCATGCCGGCGTGCTGATGAAGCTGGGCGGCTACGGCTGTTTCCGCGTGGCGATGTACCTCATGCCCGAAGCGGCGCACGAACTGAGCTGGATATTCATCATACTGACGACGATCTCGGTTGTGTACGGCGCCTTCGCGGCCTGCGTGCAGACCGACCTCAAATACATCAACGCCTACTCGTCAGTGTCGCACTGCGGACTGGTGCTGTTCGCCATCCTGATGATGAATACCACGGCGGGTACGGGCGCTGTCCTGCAGATGCTGAGCCACGGCCTGATGACGGCGCTCTTCTTCGCGCTGATCGGCATGATCTACGGCCGCACGCATACGCGCGACGTGCGCGAACTGAGCGGGCTGATGAAGGTGATGCCCTTCCTGGCGGTGGGCTACGTCATCGCGGGCCTGGCGAACCTGGGCCTGCCCGGCCTGAGCGGGTTCGTCGCCGAGATGACGATCTTCAACGGCGCGTTCATGGACAACGACACGTTCCACCGTGTGGTGACGATCATCGCCTGCACGTCGATCGTCATCACGGCGGTCTACATCCTGCGGGTGGTCGGGAAGATACTCTACGGCACCTGTACCAACGAAGCGCATCTCCGGCTCTCCGACGCCACGTGGGACGAACGCCTGTCGGTCGTCTGCCTCGTCGTCGCCATCGCCGGCATGGGGCTCGCGCCGCTGTGGGTGAGCGACATGATCCGGGGCAGCGTTTCGGAGATCATTACACACTTAATGAATTAAGCGACTATGGATTACAGCAATATATTCTCGTACATGCAGGCCGAAGTGACGCTCATCGCGGTGATCGTCCTGCTGTTCCTCTATGACCTGATCGCCGGGGAGCGCGGAAGGCGCTGGTTTTCGGCGGTGGCCTGCGGGCTGCTCGCGGTGCAGGTGCTGGCCAATGTCGTTCCGGGGACGGCGGGCGAGGTATTCGGCGGCATGTTCTGCTATGTGCCGATGCACACCGTCGTCAAGAGCGTGCTGGCCATCGGGGCGCTCATCGTCTGCCTGCAGGCCGGTACGTGGCTGCGGCGCGACGACACGGCCCACAAACAGGGCGAATTCTACATCCTGCTGCTTTCGACGCTGCTGGGCATGTATTTCATGGTCGGGGCGGGCAATTTCCTGCTCTTCTTCCTGGGCATGGAACTGGCTTCGGTGCCGATGGCCTGCCTGGTGGCGTTCGACAAGTACAAGCACCATTCGGCCGAAGCGGGTGCGAAATACATCCTCTGCGCCTTGTTCGCGAGCGGTCTGATGCTCTACGGCATCTCGTTCTTCTACGGGACTACGGGGACGCTCTACTTCGGCGATATGGCGGCGCGCATTACGGGGTCGCCGTTGCAGGTCATGGCGATGGTCTTCTTCTTCGCCGGGCTGGGGTTCAAGATTTCGCTCGTGCCGTTCCATCTCTGGACGGCCGATACCTACCAGGGGGCGCCGACGGCCGTGACTTCCTACCTCTCGGTCGTGTCGAAGGCCTCGGCGGCGTTCGTGCTGATGACCGTGCTGATGAAGGTCTTCGGCCCGATGGTCGGGCAGTGGCAGACATTGCTCTATGCCGTGACGGTGCTTTCGATCACGGTTGCCAACCTCTTCGCCATCCGGCAGACCGACCTGAAGCGTTTCATGGCCTTCTCGTCCATCTCGCAGGCCGGCTATATCATGCTGGCCGTGATCGGCGGCAGCGCCATCGGAATGACTTCGCTCGTGTTCTACGTGCTGGTATACATGGCGGCCAACCTTGCCGTCTTCGGCATCATTTCGACCATCGAACAGCATAGCGGCGGCAAGGTCGGGCTGGCCGATTACAACGGGCTTTACCGTACCAACCCCAAATTGGCCTTGATGATGACCCTGGCGCTCTTCTCGCTGGCAGGCATCCCGCCTTTTGCCGGGTTCTTCTCGAAGTTCTTCGTCTTCGCTGCAGCATTCAAGGGTGGTTTCCACCTGCTGGTGTTCATCGCGCTTGTCAATACGGTGGTTTCGCTCTATTACTACCTGTTGGTCGTGAAGGCGATGTACATTACGCCCAACGAAGAGCCGATCGCACCGCTGCGCAGCGACCGCTATACGCGCATCAGCCTTGCGCTCTGCATGGCAGGGGTCTTGCTGCTGGGTGTCTTCAGCGTGGTTTACGACAGTATCAACGTATTCTCGTTCGGGCTTTAGCCGGACGGGAATGGGTAAGGAGGGGGCACTTGCTTTAGCAAGTGCCCCCTCCTTTATTCGTGCGGTCTTCCGCGGTGCTTTTGGGAATGTGCATTCCGAAGTCGGGAAGTTTGCCGCCCGTCTTCCCGTTTGCAGGGCGGCGGTTTTTCAGCCCTCGGTTTCCCGTTCGAGGCCGAGCAGGTAGGCCTTGGCCTCCAGTCCGCCCGCATAGCCGACCAAAGCGCCGCCGCTGCCAACCACGCGGTGGCAGGGAATGACGATGGCGATTCAGGGTATGGCGGTTTAAAGGTGTTCGAGCGTGTATTCGATCATCTTCTGCCGGACATTGGCCGTGTCGTCGGGCTGCATCGAATGGTTCTGGTCGGGATAGACCATCATGTCGTACTGCTTGCCGCAGCGGTTCAGGGCACGTGCCATCTCCACGCTGTTCTGGAAGTGGACATTGTCGTCGGCCGTGCCGTGGATGATGAGCAGGCGGGTCTTGGTGTCGTCGAGCATCCGGGCGAAGTTGATCGGGGAGTTGTCGTCGTAGCCCGCAGCGTTGTACTGCGGCAGGTTGTTGTAGATTTCGGTGTAGATCGAGTCGTAGTAGCGCCACGATGTGACGGGGGCCACGGCAATCGCCATGCGGAATAGCCCGTGGCCTTTCATCGCGCAGCCCAGTGCCATGAACCCGCCGTACGACCAGCCGTAGATGCCGATGCGTGCAGGGTCGACGTAGGGCTGTGAAGCCATGTAGCGGGCAAACGAGAGCTGGTCTTCGACCTCCTGCGCCCCGAGGCGCCCGTAGGTCGATTTCTTGAACTTCTCGCCCCGGAACCCGGTGCCCCGGCCGTCGGCGCAGACCACGATGTAGCCTTTGTCCGTGAGCGCATCCTCCCAGTCGAGCGACCAGCGGTCGCTTACCGACTGCGAGCCGGGCCCCGAATACTGGGTCAGCAGCACGGGGTAACGCTGCGATGCATCGAAGCCGCGGGGCTTGACGATGTAGGCGTTGAGCGTGTCGCCGCGCTCGGTCGTGAAGGTGAAGAACTCCCGGACGGGGCGCTGTACGGCCGCCAGCTCTTCGCGAAGTTTGCGGCTGTCGGCCAGCGTGCGGATGGGGTTGCCTTCGTTGTCGCAGACTTCGACCCGGTTGGGGGTCGTGGCGTTGGAGAAGGTCGAGATGTAGTATTTCATCCCGGCACTCGGGGCGATGGCGTAGTAGCCCTCGCCGGTCGTCAGACGGCGCTTGTCCTTGCCGTCGAGCCGTACGCTGTACAGGTTGCGGCGCAGCGGAGAGGTTTCGGTCGAGAGGTACCAGACCCGTTTGCCGTCGGTGCCGACCACGTCGGTCACCTCCCAGTCGCCTTTGGTTACCTGGGCGAGCAAACCCTTGCGGATGCTGTAAAGGTAGAGGTGCATGTAGCCCGTGTGTCCCTCCTGCCGTACGAGGAAGCGGTCGCCGTCGATGAAGGTGACGGTCTTGTCATCCACGCGCTCGACGTATTGCTGCGAGCGTTCGTCGTAGATCGTGCGCTGGGCGCCGTTGGGTTCGCAGAGGATCACCTCGAAGGTGTTCTGCCTGCGGTTGAGGCGGAAAAAGTAAAGCCGTCCGTCTGGTGTCCAGCCGATGCGGGGAATGTACTGGTCGGTCTCGCCGCCCGTGTCGATGCGCTCCCGTGTCCCGGTTGCAAGGTCGCAGACCCACACTTCGACCGTCGAATTTCGCTCGCCGGCCTTGGGGTATTTGAAGGAGTAGGCCTGGTTGTAGAGCTTGCCGTCGAAGCGCATCATTTCCATCAGGGGCACTTCCGATTCGTCGAAACGCAGGTAGGCGATGCGGCGGCTGTCGGGCGAGAAGGCATAGGCTCTGGTGAAGCCGAACTCCTCCTCGTAGACCCAGTCCGTGGTGCCGTTGATGACCGAGTTCCACGCCCCGTCGTCAGTGATGCGGCGCGTGCGCTTGCCCGCGGTATCGTAGACATAGAGGTCGTTGCGGTCGGAATAGGCGATCAGCTTGCCGTCGGGCGAGAACGAGGCGTCGCGCGGGGCTTCGGCCTCGCGGAGTACGGGCATCAGGCTGTTGCCCGAGGCCAGGAAATAATCGGTCGTGTAGGAATGGCGGTAGATCGGCCTGGCGCCCGAGGCGATGAGTATCTGCCGTTCGTCGGGCGAGAAGGCGTAGTCCGTGACGACGAGGTTGGCCGTCGGCTTGGGGAGCATCTGCTCGCCCTGCCCCGCCGTGGCGTAGCCGTAACGGACGATGTTGTTGCCTTCGAGGATGGTATAGTGTTCGCCGTCGGCCATCGAGCGGATGCCACGGACGGTTTCGTTCATCGAGCGCAGGCGTGCGATCTCGGCATATTCGCCCCGCGCCTGTACCGTACCTGTGCCGACCGCTGCGGCTGCGAGGAGTGTGAAAAGTTGTGCCTTCACGTGGGAATCGGGTTTAAATGTCCTCTACTTCGAAATCGTAGCCGAGGCGTTTGCCCGTGACGAATTTCGAGTTGTCCATCTTGGTGTTGAACTGGTCGACCGTCACGCGTTTGTTGTCCTCGTAGGGCGGCATCAGCAGGTCGAAGTTCAGGGCGAACCAGATCGCCGGTTCGAGGATGCCGATCAGGGCTTCGCGGTCGATCTCGGCCTTGCCGAAGTTCATCGCCCGCATCGAGGTCTGCTGTTTGCCCTCGACGAAATAGCGGCGCTCGCGGTTGATGAAGATACGCCCGATGAGGTAACCTTCGTCAGCGTTGCGGTTGAACTTGAACGAGTCGGAGAGGAAATTGTAGATGTTGATCAGGCCGCAGTAGGAATTTTCGCGGTCGGACTGTACGTAGGGGTTCTGCCAGATCAGGTGGTTGGCGTCGAATTCGAAGACGTCGGTGTGCATCTGGAAAATGAGAATGTCGTTGGCCACCTGCAGCTGCGCCTCGAATTTTCCGCGGTCGCGGTATTCGAGCCTGACGCGGCGGTCGAGCTTGCCGTCGAGTTCGTCGTCCATCTCCGATGCCATTTCGAACAGCGTTTCCTTCAGTTCGTTGAAGGCTGCGAAGGTGTTGTCGAAGACCCGTTGCTTGAGGGTCGACTTGCGGATGATCGTATCCAGGATCTTGCTCCTGAGCGGTGTCGTTTCCATGCTATGCTGTTTTTATTTTATGCGTATCTGTTGCCCCTTTTCGAGCGTGCTGCCGGGCTTGAGGCGGTTGAGTTTTTCGATCGAACGGGTGCGGATGGCGTAGGACTGGCCTACGGCATAGGCCGTTTCGCCCTGGCGGCAGATGTGGGTGTGGGCATTGCCCTCCCAGCGCTTCTTCTTGCGCTCGATGTAGACCACCTCGCCGGTCAGCGGCTGTGCCTTCTTGTCTTTCAGGTCGTTGAACTTGCGCAGGTTCCTCGCCGAGATGCAGAAGGTCTCCGCGAGCGATTCGAACGTGTCGCCTTCCTTGGCGACGATGTAGTTCACTCCGTTGGTGACGTAGATGTTGTATCCCTTGTAGGCGTTGATCGTCACGCGGAAATCGTCGGGATCGATCCGCTCTTCGTTTGCGGGCGTCAGGGGATTCACGCTGCTTCCGGCCTCGAAGCCTTCCACGGCCTGCTCGGCGCGCGAGCGGTTGCGCGCTGCGTAGAGCGCTTCGCCCTGCGGGCGGTCGAGCAGGTAGAGCTGCGCCTCCTCGATGATGCGGCACAGCCGCTGCGCATAGTCGGGCGCCGTGGCGTAGCCGGCGGCCTTCAGTCCCCGCGCCCAGCTTTTGTAGTCGGTCGGGGAGTAGGCGAACAGCGAGTCGTAGCGGGGCTGCGAGTCAAGGAATTCGGCATGGTCTTGGTACGAGGCTTCGACCGTGGGATAGCTGCGGAAGCACTCGCCTTTGGCGTCGTCGTCGTGGTAGACTTTTTCGCCCGTCCAGTTGCGTTTGCACTTGATGCCGAAATGGTTGTTCGATTGCAGCGACAGCCAGCTGTTGCCGCAGTCGGACTCTAGGATGCCCTGCGCCATGGTGATGCTGGCGGGGATGCCGTACCGCTCCATGTGGGCCACGGCGATGGATTTGTAGCGGTCGATATATTCCTCGCGGGTCTGCCGCACCTGTGCCGGGAGGCTTTGTACGACTATCAAAAGGATTCCTGCGAGCGATATTGCTTTTTTGGAAAAATTCATTATCTTTGTTTAATCTTTACGGACAAAGGTATGATTTTCCCACGAGAATTACAATATAAAATGCACTGCTGAGCTATGTTTACCGAAACCGCAAACAAGATCTTCAACCGCGCCATCGGGGATTACCATCGGTGGGACGATGTGGATCATCCGATCGAAAATCCCTATGAGCCGGGTTCGCTCGAACACCTGTTATACCATAAAAACTGGATCGACACCGTGCAGTGGCACCTGGAGGATATCATCCGCGACCCGCAGATCGACCCCGTGGCCGCACTGGCCATCAAGCGCCGTATCGACAAGTCGAACCAGGATCGTACCGATATGGTGGAATATATCGATTCGTACTTGCTCGACAAATACAAGGACGTGGAACCCCGGCCCGATGCCAGGCTCAATACCGAGACCCCGGCGTGGGCGATCGACCGTCTGTCGATCCTGGCGCTGAAGATTTACCACATGGCATGCGAAGCCGAGCGTACGGACGTCGGTGACGCCCACCGTGCGGCGTGCCGGAAGAAGCTCGACGTGTTGCTGGCGCAGCAGGTCGACCTTTCGGGGGCGATCGAAGAGCTGATCGGGGACATCGAGGCCGGCCGCAAGTATATGAAGACCTATAAGCAGATGAAGATGTATAACGACCCGGCGTTGAACCCGGTGCTTTATGGGCAGAAAAAATAAGAGACTTCCGCGTCATCTGGTCGTTTTCCGGACTTCGGCGATGGGGGATGTGGCGATGCTGGCGCATGCGCTGCGGGCTTTGAAGGAGGCCTATCCCGACCTGAGGGTGACGGTAGCGACAAGACCCGTGTTTCGAGCCTTTTTTACAGGGCTCGATCTCGGTTTTATGGATGTAGATATCAAGGGTGTGCACCACTCCCTGCGGGGAATGTGGCGCCTGGCCGCCGATGCGCGGCGCCTGGGGGTGGATGCCGTGGCCGACGTGCACGGCGTGCTGCGCTCGGTGATGTTCCGCACCGCCCTGTGGCTGCGCGGAGTCCCCGTGGCGGCCATCGAGAAGGGGCGCGAGGAGAAAAAGGAGTTTATCCGCAAAGGTGGCCGTGACGTGAAGCCCGCCAAGCATACCGTCGTCCGCTATTGCGACGTGTTCCGGAAACTGGGGTTCGTGTTCGACGACCCCGTGCCGGCCCTGCGGCGCTGCCGTCCCAACCCGATGGGGGAGAAGACGGGTACCTGGATCGGCTTCTCGCCGTTTTCGGCGCAGCAGGGGAAAACCTATCCCACGGCGCTCGGGCGGGAGGCGGTGCGTCTGTTGGCCGAACGCTACGACCGGGTGTTCATACACAGCGGAGGCGGAGCCGAAGCGGAGTTCGCGCGGGAAATGGAGCGTGCGTACCCCAATGTGACGGCGCTGTTCGGACGGGTCGGGATAGACGGCGAATTAGACCTGATTGCCAACCTGGACTGCGTGGTGGCGATGGATTCGCTCGTCATGCACATGGCCTCGCTTGTGGCGACGCCCGTAGTGTCGGTATGGGGTGCTACCCATCCCGGGCTGGGGTTCTTCGGCTATGGTTGCGACCCGCGCGGCATCCTGCAGGCCGATATGGAATGCCGTCCCTGTTCGGTCTTCGGGAACAAGCCGTGCCGTTACGGGGATTACCGCTGCCTGTATGCCGTGACGCCCGCCATGATTGCGGAGCGGGTGGCCGAAATGGTCGGTGAATAGGTTCGCCGTGGATATGCAAACAGCCCTCCGGATCAGGGGGGCTGTTTTTTTTGTGATGTTTGCGGGGGGGGGCTGTGCCGGGCACCTTTTCAGAACTGCCCCTTTATTTCCGCGGACGGGCGACGATGCCGTTTGGTACGGCGCGTTCGCCGGCATGGTCGAAGCGGCGGTTGTCGTAGGGATGGTTGAGGACGCCTTCCTGCGCCGTCCAGAGCGTCGAGGAGCCGCCGCCGTCGAGGTTCAGCGCCTCGGTAAGACCCAGCTGGCGTGCGATGTAGGCTGTTTCGGCGATGGTTGCGCCGTCGGCTTCGCCCTTGAAGCGGCCGTCGATGACGGCCATGACGACCGTGCCGTCGGCCCGTTTGCCGATCAGCGTGCGGGGATGGCGGCGGGCGTAGAAGCTGTCTTCGGAGTCGTATTCGACGCTCCGGCCGTCGCGGACCAGCATCGGACCTGCGGCCAGCGCCGAGCGGTAACGGCGGGCGATGCGGGAGTATTGGGTCGTGTCGCAGCGGAGAATGTCCATTTTGCGGCCGCGTTTGTCGCGCAAAGCGATGACGCCGTTGGTGCGCATCGTCTCACCGGGAGTCGTCCGGCCCAGAATCTGCTTGTCGATCAGTACGAAGGTTACGGGGGCGAGCGTCTTCATGTTGAAGTAGCTGCCGTTCAGGGCGGCGTCGGCTCCGGCGGCTTTGCCCAGCTCGCTCGTGGGGGATGCTTTGCCGTCGAGCTGTATGATTTCCGTCGTGAAATTACGGGCGGGGTAGGCGACCACCGAGACGGTCTGCCGCGAATCGAACATGTCGATCTGGGCGCGGCGGCATTCGGCGCCCGCCGCGAGGGGCGTGATCTGCCAGCGGGCGCCGGCGAAAGCGACCGAGTCTTCGGGTGTCTGGGCCGCGGCCGCAAAAGAAAAGAGGAGCAGGAAGGCTCCCGCAAGTAATTTAGTCATGGCTTAGGTAGAATTGGCGGATACAAATTTAAGAATTTAAATCGGTTCGCCAAATTGCGGCCGTCGTCGGGATGCGTGAAAAATCCCCGGCCTTTTCGGGGCCGGGGATATGCTTTGGCTGCGTAAAGCGGCCTTGCTATTTGGTCGCTTTGGTGTAAACCGTCTTGTTGCCCTCGATGGTCAGCGTGTATACGCCGTCGGCGTCCTTGGCGATGATACCCGTCTCGGTGAAGTCGATGGTCTGGCCGTTGCCGACGCTTTGGCCTTTGAGCAGGATTTTGCCGGCTTCGCCCTGCAGCTCCCACGAGGTGTAGCGCAGCGTGGCCATGTTGATCGACTGGGCCTGACCTTCGATCAGGATGTCGATGCCCATTACGCCTTCGGGGTTGATGGGGTCGGGCATGGTCCATTTGCCGACGGCTTCGGCATAGGTCGGGTCGGTGGCGACTTTAGCGGCTGCGGCGCCGTCCTCCAGCTTGCCTTTGTAGTCCACGACGACCGGGGCGCCGAGCAGCAGGCCGTTGGCTTCGCTCTTGTCGGCGTCCATAGTCGAGAAGGTGAAGGTCCCTTCGGCGTTCTCGACGGTTACGGTGTTCATCGACGCATCGGTGATGAAGCCGGTAAAGGTTTTGGGCGTGTTGTCGCCGCAGGCTGTCATGCCGCACAAAGCGATGGCGGCGGCCATGATCTTGATGCTTTTCATTGCTTGTGAGATATTTATAGATTTAACGCTTTCTGATGTATTCGTCGATGGCCCGTGCCGCTGTGCGGCCTGCGCCCATGGCGAGGATGACGGTCGCGGCGCCGGTTACGGCGTCGCCGCCCGCGAAGACCCCTTCGCGCGACGTGGCGCCCTGCCCGTCGGCCGTGATGCAGCCGCGGCGGTCGGTCTCCAGTCCTGCGGTCGTGGCGGCCAGCAGGGGATTGGGCGAGGTGCCCAGCGCCATGATGACCACGTCGCAGGCGATGTCGAACTCCGAGCCGGGCTTCACTACGGGCGAGCGGCGGCCGCTCTGGTCGGGTTCGCCCAGCTCCATCTCCACGCACCGGATGCCGGTCACCCAGCCGCGC
>OIWO01002295.1_pt1 | contig 12954 bp, 8 predicted proteins | sample 1587641 | NCBI WGS metagenome assembly OIWO01 (sample SAMEA3888924, study PRJEB22519) | human gut metagenome | biome: human gut; feature: human-associated habitat; material: faeces | place: Denmark | collected 2010
CCCCGGTCGACCCGGAAGCCACGACCCCGGCTAAGTATTTCGTACTTCTGCCGAACCGTGGTGAGCCGCAGAGCGGTGCAAGCCAGGGTTGGACAAATTACCTGCCGAATGAGACTTCGGACGGCGGCGTAATGGGTGCAACTCGCGAGAAAGGTTACGAAGGCAGTCTGACCGCAGCAGGCAAGGAGGCCGCTGACAGGGGCGAATTCAATGTCAATGGCGTTAACTCTAACTATCTGGTTCAGCCGACTGACCTCGGTTTCTTCACCGCGGCCAACTGGAACGGCACGACTTATCCCAATTATCCCGCAGATAAGACCCTCACTTCGGCAGCCGACATTACCGCGCTGCTCGGCACCAATTACAACCCGCTGATTGCTCAGGTTGTCTGGTACACCGTAAAGTTCGACAGCACTGACGGCTATCATGTCGACGGCTACGTCAAGAACGTAGATGTTAACGTCACCTACCATTCTAACTTTGGCACGGATGTTACCGAAGCTCGCACCGCAAAGACCGGCGAGGTCTACAATACGGTTTCTTATGATGAGCTCACTGAGCTCCCGAGCCGTCCGAACTATGAGTTCACCGGCTGGTATACCGACAAGGAATGCAAGCAGCCGTATTCTCCGACGCTCCTGATGAGCAGCATGGATCTGTACGCAGGCTGGAAGCAGACTGCGTTCGACGTAAGCTACTTCTATAAGGACGCGCAGAACGTCGAAACTCAATTTGGCACCACGGAGACCTATAAAGTTAAGTCTGACGTAACCGTAAGAACCGCTCATCCTGAAAAGGAAGGCTATACCTTTACCGGCTGGACGAATATCGCGAATATCGTAACTGTCGATACTACTACCGGCAAGTTCATCATGCCGGCGCATCACGTTCGCTTTGATGCTACCTTCGAGATCAATCAGTACAACGTAACCTACAAGGTTGGCACTGAGGTAGTCGGCACTGATGTCTACAACTTCAATTCCGACGTTGCAATCCGACCCGTTCCGACTAAGGAAGGCTACACCTTCACCGGCTGGAAGATTGGCACTGCGGACGCTGAGAATTTCAAGATGCCTGCGCACGATGTTGTCATCGAGGGCAAGTTCGAGAAAAACCCGGCAAAGCAGTACACCGTCAACAAGCATTTCTATGACGAAAAGGGTGCTGAGGTTAAGGTAGAGAACGGCACGCCCAAGCCTGCTGTTGAGAACACGGCTGTTTCCGAGCTTTACAAGGACGCGGCTGTAAACCAGACCGTTGACGGCAAGACCTACGTTTACGTTTCCGGTCTGACCACCGTTACCGATAACCTTGAAAAGCTGACCAAAGACGTTACCATCGACCTGTACTACTACCTTAACGTCGAGGGCGGCAACGACATCCCGGACGCCTGGGAGTACCGTCTTACATTCAAGGTTGTAAACGGCAGCTGGAACGACGGCAGCAGCGCTGATATCGTAACTTACGTTCAGTTCAAGGACGAGAAAACCGGCAAACCGTTCAAAGACGAAGCCGTTGTGGTTCCGGTCACCCGTATCCCGGCCGTTGGCGAAAAGCCGAACTCCGGCTACCATGCGGGCGCATGGGATACGACCCCTGTCGGTAATGACATGGTTAAGAAGGACACCGTATTCACCTACACCTACGCGAAGGACAGCAGCGGCGGCAGCTCCGGCGGCCACCACCGCAGACCTATCGTTACCATTCCGGATGATGTACCGACCGGTCTGAACGGTAACGATCACTATGCGTACATCGTCGGCTACCCGGACAAGACCGTCCGTCCGCAGAACGGCATCACCCGCGCTGAGGTCGCGACCATCTTCTTCCGTCTGCTGACCGACGAGACCCGCAACGCTAACTCCACCAAGTCCAACAGCTACTCCGACGTAGCAGCCGGTGCATGGTACAACCATGCCGTTTCTACGCTGAGCGCTATGGGCATCGTGAAGGGCGACAGCCACGGCAAATTCAATCCGAATGCGCCGATCACCCGCGCTGAGTTTGCGGCTATCGCAGCCCGTTTTGACGACAAGGCCAACACGACGACTGCTGATTTCAGCGACATCGCGTCCCACTGGGCGAAGAACGAGATCAGCGCCGCCTCCAACAACGGCTGGATCACCGGCTATCCCGACGGCACGTTCGGCCCCCAGCGCAACATCACCCGTGCCGAGACCATGACGCTCGTCAACCGCGTCCTCAACCGCCAGCCCGAGACCGAGAACGACCTTCTCCCGAACATGACGGTCTGGACGGACAACGCGAACCCGAAGGCCTGGTATTACCTCGCCGTTCAGGAAGCGACGAACAGCCACTACTACAAGTTCAAGACGAACTCCAAGTATGAGAAGTGGACTGAGCTGCGCGAGACCCGCGACTGGACGCTGCTCGAAAAGTAAGCGAAAATCCCTCCATCCCCTAATGCAAAAGGAAGAACCGCTCTTGCGAGCGGTTCTTCCTTTTTGCCCCGCGCGGAGCGCAAAATCGATTGACAAAGCAAACGTTCCTGTGTATCATATCAACATACTTATAAGATAGGATTTATCTCAATGACCACTATTTACGCGGACAACGCCGCGACGACCCAGATGAGCCGCGCCGCGATCGACGCCATGCTCCCCTATCTGGAGACGATCTACGGCAACCCCTCAAGCCTGCATTCCGTCGGCCAGCAGGCGGCCGGGGCGCTGCTCAGCGCGCGCGACCGCATCGCAAAATGCCTGAACGCCTCCCCGCGCGAAATTTACTTCACCTCCGGCGGCAGCGAGGCCGACAATCAGGCCATCCTCTCCGCCGCTCGCCTCGGCGAACGCAAGGGCAAAAAGCACATCATTTCGACCGCATTCGAGCACCACGCCGTGCTGCACACGCTCCAAAAGCTTGAAAAAGAGGGCTTCACCGTCGAACTGCTCCCCGTTGGCCCCATCGGCACCGTGACGGCGCAGCAGGTGAAAGACGCCATCCGCGAGGACACGTGCCTGGTTTCCGTCATGTACGCCAACAACGAGATCGGCTCCATCCTGCCGATCGGCGCGATCGGCGCAGTCTGCCGCGAGGCTGGCGTGCTGTTCCACACCGACGCCGTGCAGGCCGCGGGGCATCTGCCCATTGACGTCAAGGCGCAGAACATCGACCTGCTGTCGCTCTCCGCGCACAAGTTCCACGGTCCAAAGGGCACCGGCGTGCTGTACGCCCGCCAGGGCATCGCCCTGACAAGCCTCATCGAGGGCGGCGCGCAGGAGCGCGGCAAGCGCGCCGGCACGGAGAATATTCCCGCCATCATGGGCATGGCTGCGGCGCTCGAAGACGCCTGCGCACACCTCGACGAGAACGCGAAAAAGGTCAGCGCCCTGCGTGACCGCCTGATCGACGGCCTGTCCAAGATCCCGCACAGCGCGCTCAACGGCGATCCCGTGAATCGCCTTCCCGGCAACGTGAGCTTCTGCTTCGAGGGCGTCGAGGGCGAGAGCCTGCTGCTTCTGCTCGACGCAAAGGGCATCTGCGCGTCGTCCGGCAGCGCGTGCACATCCGGCTCGCTCGACCCAAGCCATGTACTGCTGGCCATCGGCCGCCCGCATGACGTGGCACGCGGCTCGCTGCGCCTGAGCCTGTGCGAGTGGAACACCGACGAGGAAATCGACCGCATCCTCGAAGCCGTGCCCGAGGTCGTGGAATACCTGCGCGGTATGTCACCGCTGTGAAACGACCTCGTCAGCGGCAAAAAGCAGTTCGCTCTATAAAAGCACGGCAAAATAAGGCAAAACGATAAACGCGGCATCGCTTCCGTCATAGAAAATCTCTGCGCGGAAACGTGCCGCATGATGTGAGGAAATATGGACAAGGTACTCATTGCGATGAGCGGCGGTGTGGACTCAAGCGTCGCCGCATTTTTGATGAAGGAGCAGGGCTGCGAGTGCATCGGCGCGACGATGAAGCTCTTTCACAACGAGGACATCGGCGTCAGCCGCACCAAAACTTGCTGCTCGCTCGAGGACGTCGAGGACGCGCGGCTTGTCGCGCTGCGCCTCGGCATCCCCTACTATGTCTTCAACTTTTCAGACGACTTCAAGGGGCAGGTCATCGACCGCTTCATCTCGTCCTACGAGCGCGGCGCGACGCCAAACCCCTGCATCGACTGCAACCGCTACCTGAAGTTTGAGCGGCTCTACGAGCGCGCCCGCATTTTAGGCTGCGACGCCATTGTGACCGGCCACTATGCGCGCATCGAGCAGGAAAACGGGCGGTGGCTGCTCAAAAAATCGCTCGATGAGAGCAAGGACCAGAGCTACGTGCTCTACTCGCTCACGCAGGATCAGCTGGCGCACACACGCCTGCCGCTCGGCGCGATGCACAAGAGCAAGACGCGCCGCATCGCGGAGGAGCAGGGCTTCTACAACGCCGACAAGCCGGACAGTCAGGACATCTGCTTCGTGCCGGACGGCGACTACGCTGGCTTTATCGCGCACTACACAGGCCGCGACTGCCCCGCGGGCGACTTTGTCGATGAAAGCGGCCGTGTGCTCGGCCGGCACAAGGGCATCGTGCACTACACCGTCGGCCAGCGCAAGGGCCTCGGCATCGCCGCGGACGCGCCGCTCTACGTCAAGCGCATCGATGCGGCAGAAAACCGCGTGGTGCTAAGCGGCAACGACGCGCTTTTTTCTCGTGAGCTGACGGCAAATGACTTCAACTGGATCGCCTACGACGTCCCACCGCGCGAGCTGCGCGCGACCGCGCGCGTGCGCTACCACCAGCGCGAGCAGGCGGCGACAGTCACGGTGCTCGAGGACGGGCACGTGCACCTCGTCTTCGACGAGCCGCAGCGTGCTATCACACCGGGTCAGGCCGTCGTGCTGTACGATGGCGACACCGTGCTCGGTGGCGGCACGATTCTCTGATGATATTCTTCTCTTTCTCTCTTCCGCTCATCCCCTGAGCGGGCGCGGGGCGCAGGCATCTGCGCCCCGCGTTTTTATTCCCGTTCACCGAGGGCTTCCTCCAGCTTTTGCAGCGCGCGCTTTTCGATGCGGGATACATAGCTCCTCGAGATGCCGAGCTTTTTGGCGACCTCGCGCTGTGTGCGGGGCATCCGGCCGCCGAGGCCGTAGCGCGAAGTGATGACCTCTTCCTCCCGCTCGGTCAGGCACTCATGCACGAGCCTTCGCACGCGCAGGCAGTCGTCGCGGTCCTGAATGTCCAAATACATCGTGTCCTCGACGCCGACGACGTCCATAAGATAGAGCGACTCGCCGTCGGCGTCGGAATCGAGCGAATCGTTGAGCGACACCTCGCCCTGTAATTTCTTCCGACTGCGAAAGTACATCAAAATTTCATTCTCCACGCATTTGGCGGCGTAGGTCGCGAGCCTCGTACCCTTTTCCGGGCGGTAGCTCGAAACGCCCTTGATGAGACCGATGGTGCCGATGGAGATGAGATCGTCCTGCTCGTCAGACTGAGTGTAGTATTTTTTGGCGATGTGCGCGACAAGGCGCAGATTGTGCTCAACGAGCACGTTGCGCGCCTCAATGTCGCCCGCAAGCATGCGCTCGACGTATTTCTTTTCCTCCTGTGCCGAGAGCGGGCGTGGGAACGAGCCGCCCGACAGGTGGAGCGAGAGCAGCATGGCGTGCGTAAGCAGATAAAGTGCAATCGACAGCATAAAAACGCCTCCTCTTTTTCTCCATCCTATGGCCGCACGGGAAGTCCCTATGCAGTGCTTCTTTCCATGACATGAAGGAACCATTAGGATTCATTATGTCTTTTTAACAATGTCGAAAAGTGGGTATTTCCGTTTTTTGTGTACTCGTCCAATCTTGCATAATCAGCCGCTTTTCCCCCTTGCAGGGCGAAAAAATGTGTGTTAAGATGCGTTCATCTTCAGGAAAGGAGAAACGTCTGATGACTCAGTTCTTTGCCAATGCAGCTGCATCTCACTTCGCACAGGCCGCCTGTGCCGCTTTCTCCTGTTCTGATATGAACAGCATGATTATTCTGGACGCCAGCCTTATTCTGCTGGCGTCCTTTATTATTCTGCCTCTGGCAGTACTGGTAAGAAACAAAACTGAACAGCCCGTCCGAATCACGACGCAACTTCGACTTCTCTCCCGATTCTCCGCACGAGATAGAGACTGATATCACGAAAGAGGCTCCGTCGATTCGACGGAGCCTCTTCCTCTTAGCTTTTTCACTTTTTCTCGTTCGGCCGGCGAAAAAAGCGGAAATAGATCCCCCCATTCCACATTTTTCAGAAAGAGAGATCCCTCCAATGGACTTTTTAAACTTCCTCATGGCGCTCAGCCCAATTGTCGTCGTGCTTGTCGGCATCCTGGGCTTCAAAAAATCCGCAAAAACCGTCTCGCCCATCGCCCTTGTCTGGACGCTTATCCTTGCCTTTACCTATTTCAACCTTGACGGCCTCACGTTTGCTGAAAACGTCAAGGTGCTTGACCCCCTGGTCTGGAAGGGCATCAAGGAAGGCCTCAAGATCGTGCTGATGGTCTTCGGCGCGTTCACCATTTTGAACCTGCTGCGCGAGACCGGCGCCATTGAGGATGTGAAAGCCACCATTGCGCAGATCAGCGACGACCGCCGCGTGCAGGTCGTCATCATCGGCATGATGCTGCCGATCTTCCTTGAGGGTGCAGCGGGCGCGGGTGCTCCTGCCGCCATCGCCGCCCCGTTCCTTGTGGCCCTCGGCTTCAACCCCACCACCTCCATCGCCATCGCGCTGCTCGGCGACGCGACGCCCGCCTCGTTCGGCGGCGCGGGCCTGACGACCATCAACGGCGGTGCGGCCCTCGTTGACGCGGGCCTTGCCACCGTCGCGCAGAACGCCGCGATGGCCGGCCGCTTCCACATGTTCGGCGTGCTCGTCATCCCGTTCATCATGATCGGCATGGCGTTCGGCAAAAAGGGCTACAAGGGCATTCTCCCCTACCTCACTTTCGCGGGTGTGAGCACGTGCCTGACGATGTTCCTCCTCTCCAACTTCGTCGGCGCAGAGGTCACCTCCATGGGCACCGGCCTCATCTCCATTCTTCTCTCCGTTGCGTATGTCAAGCTCGTCGGCGTGAAGACTCCGGACGAATTCCGCAATGAAAGCGCCAACCATCAGCGCAAGTACAGCTCGTTCAAAGCCATGTCGCCTTACGTCTACATGCTCGTGCTGCTCCCGCTCATCCGCTACGGCTTCCCCGCCGTCGTCGAAAATGGCTTTGCCATCATGTGCACATTCGGCTACATCTTCTGGGTCGACCTTGTCATCCTCGTGTGCGGCATCCTCGGCGCACTCACGCTGGGCGTGGACTTCAAGACCTATAAAGCCGTCTGCAAGCGCACCGCGAGCGGCGTGCTGCCAGTGCTCGTCACGATGGGCAGCCTCCTTATCGTCGCCTACATCATGCAGTCCTCCTCCACGGGCATGATGAACCTCCTCGCCTCTGACATCGCCGCCGTCGTCGGCCGCTTCTATCCCGCGGCAGCCGTCCTCATCGGTTCGAGCGGTGCGTTCATCACCGGCACGGGCCTTGGCTCCAACATCATGTTTGCTCAGATGCACATCGACGCCGCGGCATCGCTCGGCATGAACCCCATCACGATCTTCGCCGGTCAGAACGCGGGCGCTTCGCTCGGCAACCTGATCTGCCCGAACAACACGGTCGCCGCCTGCGCGACGGTCGATCAGGTGGGCAACGAGAGCGAGGTCATGAAGAAGACCTTCAAGGCCTTCGCCATCATCCTTGTTTTGTACATGGTTCTCGCCATGCTTTATACCTGCGTGCTCTTCCCCAACTTCGGCATGTAAGGGCCGCACAAACGATCAGTTAACTACACGGGCACACCGTTTTTGAGAAAGGAAGTATTCTTATGGCAAAGAAAAGAGTTCTCGGCGTGGTCGGCATGGGTCATGTCGGCGCACATGTGGCTTACGCCCTGGCGATTCAGGGCATCGCGGACGAGCTTGTACTCGTCGACCAGAACGAGCAGAAGCTCGCAAGCGAAGTGCAGGATCTGCGCGACGCAGTCGCATACATGCCCCACCGCGTGACGGTGCGCGGCGGCGACTTCTCCGACCTTGGCGTGTGCGACGTCATCGTCAACAGCGTCGGCAAGATCGACCTGCTGCGCGGCACGCATGACCGCGTGACCGAGATGGACTTCACCATCCCCGCTGTGCGCGGCTACGCGGAAAAGATCAAGGCCAGCGGCTTTGACGGCGTGCTCATCAACATCACCAACCCCTGCGACATCGTCACGCGTGAACTGGCACTGCATCTGGGTCTCCCCCGCGGCCGCGTGTTCGGCACCGGCACAGGCCTCGACACCTCCCGTCTTTTGAGCGCGCTGGCGCGCCAGACCGGCCTTGACCACAAGTCCATCACCTGCTACATGATGGGCGAGCACGGCAACCAGCAGTTCGCGCCCTGGTCCTGCGTCAGCTTCCGCGGCGTGCCGCTGGACGATTGGGCCAAGACTGACGAGCGCTTCCGCTTCGACCGCGACGCGCTGCAGAAGGAGTCCATTGAGGGCGGCTGGGTCACGTTCTCCGGCAAGTTCTGCACCGAGTACGGCATCGCTACCACCGCCGCGCGCATGGCCTACGCCGTGCTGCACGACGAGAAGGTCATCCTGCCCGCCAGCATGGAACTGTGCGGCGAGTACGGCGAAGCGGGCCTGTTCGCGGGTGTTCCCTGCGTCATCGGTGAAAACGGCGTCGAGCAGGTCGTCGAGCTGCCGCTGACCGCCGACGAGAAGGCCACCTTCCACGCCTGCTGCGAGGGCGTCCGCCACAACATGGAGCATCTCAAGGAAATCTAAAGAGCAAACAAATTTCGACAGGAGGTCATCCTTATGAATATCACGATCACTAAGACTACCCATCCCGGCACGCTGCCCCCGTCCGACCAGCTCGGCTTCGGCACCGTGTTCACCGATCATATGTTCCTGATGGACTACAGCGCCGACAAGGGTTGGCATGACGCGCGCGTCGTGCCCTACGGCCCCATCACGATGTCCCCGGCCGCGAGCGTCCTGCACTACGGCACCGAGGTCTTCGAGGGCATGAAGGCTTACCGCCGTCCCGACGGCGGCGTGCAGCTCTTCCGCCCCTGGGAGAACGTCGCCCGTCTGAACCGCTCCTGTGAGCGTCTGGGTCTGCCCCAGCTCGATCCCGACGATGCGCTGCAGGCCATCAAGGCCGTCGTCAAGGTCGATGAAAATTGGGTCCCGAGCGATCCCGGCACGTCCCTCTACATTCGTCCGTTCCTGTATGGCACCGATCCGACGCTTGCCCTGCACGGTGTGCATGAGGCCACGTTTGCTATCATCCTCTCCCCCTCCGGCAGCTACTTCAAAAACGGCTTACAGCCCGTCCCCATCATGGTCGAGACCGAGGATGTCCGCGCGGTGCGCGGCGGCACGGGCGAGGCCAAGTGCGGCGGCAACTACGGCGCGGCCAACCGCGCGGGCGACCGCGCCATCGAAAAGGGCTTCTCTCAAGTCCTGTGGCTCGACGGCGTGGAGCGCAAGTACGTCGAAGAAGGCGGCGGCATGAACGTCATGTTCAAGATCAATGGCACCGTCGTCACCCCCGCGCTGACCGGCTCCATTCTGCGCGGCGTGACGCGCAAGTCCGCCATCGAGCTCTTAAAGAGCTGGGGCGTGCCCGTCGAGGAGCGTCTGCTGAGCGTGGACGAGCTCTTTGACGCCGCGGCGTCCGGCGCGCTGGAGGAGGCGTGGTGCATCGGCACCGCCGCCGTCATCTCCCCGATCGGCGAGCTGAGCTGGGGCGACAGAGACTACAAGGTCAACGACAACAAGATCGGTGCGCTGTCTCAGAAGCTCTACGACGAGCTGACTGCCATCCAGTGGGGCACGAAGCCCGACCCGTTCGGCTGGGTCTGCCCGATCGACTAATTTTGCTATTCTCTCATCTCTCGATCTCTCTCATATAGGGAAAAGGCGGTGCGCTTGCACCGCCTTTTCCCTATTTTATCGTTTTGTTATCATTTAAATTCATACAAATCGCAAAATAGCGCTACGCTTATTTTGATAGATTTTAAGATTTTATCTTATTTTCTATGTCTGACTATTGATTTTTTAAAATTAAATGATATACTAACCTCATCAATCAAAAGAAAAAGGAGGAGTTTTCCATGCCTACGCAAAAAAGCACCGCACGGCTGTCGAAAAAGCCGCCGCTGTCGCCCGAGGAGCTCAAACAGATCGACGCTTACTGGCGCGCAGCAAACTATCTGACCGCCTGCCAGCTCTATCTTCTCGATAATCCGCTGCTCGAGCGCCCGCTGCGCGAGAGCGACTTAAAGCAGACCATCGTCGGCCATTGGGGCACCTGCCCGGGCCAGAACTTCATCTACACGCACTTAGACCGCGTCATCAAGCGCGATGACCTCGATATGATCTACCTTTCCGGCCCCGGTCACGGCGGCAACGCCATGGTCGCGCAGGACTGGCTGGACGGCAGCTATACGGAGGTCTACCCCAACATCACGCGCGATAAGGAGGGCATGCAGAAGCTCTTCAAGCGCTTCTCCTTCCCCGGCGGCATCCCGAGCCATGTCGCGCCCGAAACGCCGGGCTCTATCCACGAAGGCGGCGAGCTGGGCTATTCCCTCTCCCACGCCTTCGGCGCGGTGGCGGATAACCCCGACCTGATCGCGGCCTGCGTTGTCGGCGACGGCGAGGCCGAGACCGGCCCGCTCGCAACGTCCTGGCACGGCAACAAGTTCATGAACCCGATCACCGACGGCGCAGTCCTGCCGATCCTGCACTTAAACGGCTTCAAGATCGCAAATCCGACCATCTTCTCCCGCATGAGCCACGAGGAGGTCGAGTGCTTCTTCCGCGGCTGCGGCTGGGAGCCGCGCTTTGTCGAGGGTGACGAGCCCGAGACGATGCACCAGCAGATGGCCGCCGCGGTCGACTGGGCCATCCGCGAGATCAAGCGCATCCAGCGCACCGCGCGAGAGAGCGGCAAGGCGAGCCGCCCCCGCTGGCCGATGCTCGTGCTGCGCACCCCGAAGGGCTGGACCGGTCCGAAGGAGGTCGACGGCAACGCGATCGAAGGCAGCTGGCGTGCCCATCAGGTGCCCATCTCCATGGGCGCGGATGAAAGCAAGCACCTGCCGCTGCTCGAACAATGGCTGCGCTCCTACAAGCCCGAAGAGCTCTTCAACGAGGATGGTACGCCGGTCGAGCTGATCGCGTCCTTCCCGCCCAAGGGCGAGCACCGCATGGGCGCAAACCCGCACGCCAACGGCGGTCTTCTCCTGCGCGACCTGCGCACGCCCGACTTCCGCGACTACGCGGTCGATATCCCCGCCCCCGGCGAGGTCGAGGCGCAGGACATGTACGTCCTTGGCACCTATGTCCGCGATGTGATGAAGCTCAACATGGAGTCGCGCAACTTCCGCATCTTCGCACCCGACGAGACGGCGTCCAACCGTTTGCAGGCCGTGTTTGACGTCACGGGCCGCCGCTTCCTCGACAAGCAGATCGATGGCATCGACGAGCACCTTGACCCCGACGGCCGCGTGATGGACTCCATGCTCTCCGAGCACTTCTGCGAGGGCTTCCTCGAAGGTTACCTGCTGACGGGCCGCCACGGCTTCTTTGACAGCTACGAGGCCTTCATCCGCATCGTCGACTCGATGTTTTCCCAGCACGCCAAGTGGCTCAAGATGTGCAATGAGCTCCCCTGGCGCCACGATATCGCCTCCCTCAACTATATTCTCGCCTCCAACGTCTGGCAGCAGGACCACAACGGCTTCACGCATCAGGACCCCGGCTTCCTCGACCACGTCGCCAACAAGAAGGCCGACGTCGTGCGCATGTATCTGCCGCCCGATGCCAACTGCCTGCTCTCCTGCTTTGACCACTGCATCCGCAGCAAAAACTATGTAAACGCCATTGTTGCATCCAAACATCCAAGCTGCCAGTGGCTGTCCATGGAACAGGCCGTAAAGCACTGCACCCAGGGTATCGGCATCTGGGAATGGGCAAGCAACGACTGCGGCGAAGAACCAGATCTGGTCATGGCATGCTGCGGTGATACACCAACCCTGGAAACAATGGCTGCTGTCACCATTCTCCGTGACGAACTGCCGGAATTAAAGATCCGTGTTGTCAATGTAGTAGACCTGTTCAAGCTGGAGTCCAACACCAAGCATCCACACGGCTTAAGCGATGCCGAATATGACGCGATCTTCACCAAAGATACTCCAGTCATTTTCGCATTCCACGGCTATCCAACCCTGATCCACGAACTCACCTACGGACGCAACAACCACAACGTATCCGTTCACGGCTATCAGGAAGAAGGTACCATCACCACTCCATTCGATATGCGTGTCCAGAACCAGTTAGACCGTTTCGACCTTGTAAAAGACGCCATCATGCATCTTCCACAGTTAGGAAACAGAGGTTCCTTCCTGATCCAGAAGATGAATGACAAACTGGTAGAACACAAACAGTACATTGCCGAATATGGCCAGGATCTGGAAGAGATTCGAAACTGGGAGTGGCATAAATAAATCCTTCTAACAGATGATAAATTCCTTATAAATATAATAAGTCATCAGGATTCACATCATGTGGATTTCCTGATGACTTTTCTATTTCAGCGGTTCTGTTCTTTCCGTTCTGCCAAAAACTTCTGGAATGCTTTAGATGCAATACTTTGAGGATATTCTGTATCATGGATCAGAATAATGCTTCTCTCCGGAAGTGTTTCATTTACATCTATCTCAAAAACTTTTCCGGATTCCAGATCATCTCCGGCAAATTCTTCTGGCAGGAATCCGATTCCCATATTATACCGTACTGCCGGGAGAATCATATCTGTAGTCGCCAGCTCTACATCCGGCGAAAACTGCAGTCCATTTCTTGAAAAATACTCATTCAAAAATCTCCTGCTGATTGCCTCGGAAGTCA
>OIWO01002297.1_pt1 | contig 12940 bp, 7 predicted proteins | sample 1587641 | NCBI WGS metagenome assembly OIWO01 (sample SAMEA3888924, study PRJEB22519) | human gut metagenome | biome: human gut; feature: human-associated habitat; material: faeces | place: Denmark | collected 2010
ACGGCTCCACCGGGTCCCCCATCTCAGATGGGGGCTTAATATACGAATACAGTTAATTCAACGGTCAGAATGGTATTTTTTGGAATGTACGCATGATTCGCCGGAATGGTGCTAATTTCCATCTTTTTTTCCGGATGCAAAATCGCCTGCGTTCTTTCTTTTATATCAGGAGCATTCGCTTCATGTTCCGCTTTAATCATTGGTATATCATTACTTGCCGTTGTACGTTCGGCATAAGATGCAACAGGATTTGACACAGAAAAGAGAAATGTACTTACGCAAAGTACACCAATAACCAGCTTTGACATTTTAGGCTTCATCGGCACGTCCTCCAATATAAAATTATTTTCTTGATTATAGCATAACTTTTCCTCAAAATAGACAAAAAATATTGAATTTCATATCCAACTTCACTGCAATCATCTTCTAGGCGCTGTTCTTAGCGTTTCATTCACATCGTGTACTTGTTCTGGCTCGAAGGCTAACATATATAAAGCATATAACGTTGCAGCACTTCGCGCCGCCCATCACTCCTGTCACTCTTCCAAAGGAAGAGCGTAGCGATACGAGAAAAGCGCCTGATGCCATTCTATACTCCACATCGCCATTCGTCATCATAAGCAGTGGGAATTTCGTATATTAGATAGTGGTTGTCAAAATAATTGAGGCATGAGTCGAAGAATCTGCCTCCATTGAACCCGTTGAACCTCGAACCCATCAAAAAAGCAGTCCTCTCAAATAGAGGACTGCTTTTTATGATGCATCAATTATTCCGCATCGGATCCGGTTTCGAAGGATTCACCCTTATGGATGACATTCAGCTTGCGGTAACGGGACATGCCTGTACCAGCCGGGATGAGTTTGCCGATGATAACATTTTCCTTGAGGCCGAGGAGCGGATCTTCCTTGCCTTTGATCGCTGCTTCGGTGAGGACACGGGTGGTTTCCTGGAAGGAAGCGGCAGAGAGGAAGGAGTCGGTCGCAAGAGCTGCCTTGGTGGTACCGAGGAGCAGGTTTTCGCCGACGGCTCTTTCTTTGCCTTCATCATCGAGACGCTGGTTCATCGCACGGAATGCGACGATATCGACAGTCTCGCCCGGGAGCCAGCCGGAGCCGCCCGGTTCGGTGATCTTGATCTTACGCAGCATCTGATGGACGATGATCTCGATGTGTTTATCGTTGATTTCTACGCCCTGGCTGCGGTAAACCTTCTGGACTTCCTTGACGATATAGTTCTGAGTCGCCTGTACGCCGAGGACATCAAGGATATCGTGCGGGTTGACGTTACCTTCAAAGAGGCGGGTGCCGGCTTTGATAAATTCACCGTTTGTAACGGAGATCTTCTTCGCTACCGGGATCTTTTCGCTTTCCGGGGCGATTTCCGGATCATTGCTGGTGATGGTAATGATCTTGACATTCGGGTTATCCTCTGCGCTGGTGATGGAAACCGTGCCGTCGATACGGGAAATGATCGCATTGCCCTTTGGCTTGCGGGCTTCGAACAATTCTTCGACTCGTGGAAGACCCTGTGTGATATCTTCTGCAGAAGCAACGCCGCCGGTATGGAAGGTACGCATGGTCAGCTGGGTACCCGGTTCGCCGATGGACTGTGCAGCGATGATGCCGACTGCTTCGCCGATCTCTACGTGACGACCAGTTGCCAGATTTCTGCCATAGCACTTCGCGCAGACGCCGTGAGCGGAGTGGCAGGTGAGGATGGAGCGAACCTTCAGCTTGTCGTAGTATTTCTGGATCTCTTCTGCCTGGGCATCGGAAATTTCTTCATTCTTCTTCGCGATGACTTCGCCGGTGGTCGGGTTCACGACATCTTCCAGCGGGCAGCGGCCTGCGATACGGTCAGCCAGAGACTCGATCGGCTGGCCTTTTTCTTCGATGAGGGAGACTTCGACGCCTTCCGCTTCATCCATGCGGACTTTGAGCACCGGGATATCGGAAACGAGGATCTTCTCTGCGACATCGCTGTCGATGACAGTGCCTGCCGGGAAGAGGACATTGCCTTGGCGGTCATAGGCATCTTCTTCGAGTTTCTTGCCTGCGAAGTGGACAGTCAGATGATGGCGCATCGCGCGGTTGTATTCAGCGACAGCATCCTGTGTGCCAAGGTCGAAGGTCTTGGGTTCTGCGGCTTCGATGCCGTCAGCGGTCGGGATGATGACGGAAATATGTTCTACGAGGTGACGGTTCAGCAGGGTCACATCGTCCGCATCTAGGGTCTTGCCCTTGACGAGGAGGATATCTCCATTTCTGCGGTCGAGAACATCTTCATCCAGAACTGCGCCGAGGAGCGTCTGCTTGAGACCCATGATGGTCTTCTTGACTTCCGGCTGAGAGGCGATGAGGCTCTGTTCTCTGTCGAAATTCAGGACCTGTACGTCGCAGTCTTCTTCGCGAACGATGACGTCCTGGGAAACGTCGACCAGACGACGGGTAAGGTAACCGGAGTCTGCGGTACGGAGTGCGGTATCGGCAAGACCCTTACGAGCACCGTGGGAAGAGGTAAAGTAATCGAGGACGGTCAGACCTTCACGGAAGTTTGCCTTTACAGGGAGTTCGACCGTCTTACCGGAGGTATCGGCGATCAGGCCGCGCATGCCGGCGAGCTGACGGATCTGGTTATCGTTACCACGGGCACCGGACTGGGCCATCATGGTCAGCGGGTTGAACTTCACCATGGAGCTCTTCATCGCAGCACCGACTTCGTCGGTCTTCTTGCTCCATACTTCGACGACTCTTCTGTATCTTTCGTCATCGGTCATGAGGCCGCGGCGGAAGAAGCGTTTGATCTGTTCGACTTTTTCATCGCCGTCTTCCAGGATCTTATCCTTTTCCGGTGGTACAGCGACATCGTAAATGCCGATGGAAATACCAGAGATCAAAGCGTAGTGGAAGCCGAGGGCTTTCACGGAGTCGAGCAGGTCACCGGTCGCCTTGAATCCGAGTTTTTTGAAGCAGTCATTGACGAGCTTGCCCATCTGCTTCTTTCCGATGGTGACGCCAAGACCATTGTTTTCGACGGTATAGGTATTGCCGTTTTCATCAAGGCGCTTTTCATGGCGCTTGTAGAAGAAACGCAGTTCTCTCGGGATCGCATAGTTGAAGATCAGGCGGCCCGGGGTGGTGATGACAAGATCATCATCAGATTCATTGAATCCATCCGGACGATCTTCCTTCGGGATGAAGACCTTGATGAAATCATGGATCTTGATCTGATGCAGGTTGTAAGCCAGCATGACTTCGTCATAGCCGGTGTAAGCGCGAAGCTTGGAGGTGTCCATCTCGTCTTCGGCTTTTTTCCACTGCTTCATGACATCGAATTTCGCCTTCGGATTTTCTTTCTTTTCTTCATCGGTGAAATCGACCTTCGTATCATTGGCTGTCTGTACGATGGTGAGGTAGTAGGAGCCGAGGATCATATCCTGCGAAGGAATAGCGACTGGCTTGCCGTCCTTCGTGGACAGGATGTTGTTGATGGAGAGCATCAGGGTGCGTGCTTCAGCCTGTGCTTCGACGGACAGCGGCAGATGGCAGGCCATCTGGTCACCGTCGAAGTCAGCGTTGTAGCCTGGGCATACGAGCGGATGCAGCTTGATCGCGCGGCCTTCCCAGAGGATCGGTTCAAAAGCCTGGATACCGAGTCTGTGCAGTGTCGGTGCGCGGTTCAGGAGGACCGGGTGTTCTTTGATGACATCGCCAAGGACTTCCCAAACTTCCGGAGCGAGTTTGTCGACCTTCTTGCGTGCTGCCTTGAGGTTGCTTGCGACACCTCTCTTGATGAGTTCATGCATGATGAACGGCTTGAAGAGTTCGATCGCCATTTCCTTCGGCAAACCGCACTGGTACATTTTGAGTTCCGGGCCGACGACGATAACGGAACGGCCGGAGTAGTCGACACGTTTGCCGAGAAGGTTCTGACGGAAACGGCCCTGCTTGCCCTTCAACATGTCGGAGAGGGATTTCAGCGGGCGGTTGCCCGGGCCGGAGACGGCGCGTCCGCGACGGCCGTTATCGATCAGGGCATCGACAGCTTCCTGCAGCATACGTTTTTCGTTTCTGATGATGATTTCCGGAGCACCGAGTTCCAGAAGTCTCTTCAGACGGTTATTTCTATTGATGACGCGGCGATAAAGGTCATTCAAGTCGGAGGTGGCGAAACGGCCGCCATCGAGCTGGACCATCGGGCGCAGATCCGGAGGGATGACCGGCAGGACAGAGAGGATCATCCATTCCGGCTTGTTTCCGGAGTGCAGGAAGGCTTCGACTTCTTCGAGGCGACGGATACATCTGACCTTGCGCTGACCGCTGCCTTCTTCGATCTCTTTCTGCAGTGCTTTTTCCAGCTTCGGCAGATCGAGCTCTTTCAGCAGGTACTGGATGGCTTCTGCGCCCATCTGGGCTTTGAATGCTTTCTTGCCATAGGCAGCTACGGCATCCTGATATTCCTGTTCATTCAGGACCTGGCACTTGGACAGGTTCGTATCGCCCGGATCGAGGACGATATAAGCTGCAAAGTACAGGACTCTTTCGAGCTGGCGAGGAGAGATCTCAAGGATGAGGCCGATACGGGACGGTGTACCCTTGAAGTACCAGATATGGGAAACCGGGCAGGCCAGAGAAATATGGCCCATGCGTTCACGGCGGACTTTGGAGGAGGTGACTTCGACACCGCACTTATCGCAGATGGTGCCTCTGTAACGCATCTTTTTGTACTTGCCGCATTTGCATTCCCAGTCTTTGGTCGGTCCGAAAATCTTTTCACAGAAGAGGCCGTCGGTTTCTGCCTTCAGGGTTCTGTAATTGATGGTTTCCGGCTTCGTCACTTCCCCGTGAGACCATTCAAGGATCTTTTCCGGAGAAGCGATACCGATCTTCATGGAATCAAATTCATTTACATCTAACAATTGATTAGCGCTCCTTTCCGGAATCAGTCATCCTGGCTGTCATTCGTAAAGCCAAGTTCTGTATCAAGATCAGTTTCACCAAAGCCGGCTTCTACGGGAGCCTGTGCATTGGCTTCTGCTTCGAGTGTATCATTGAAGGATGCGACATCATCGCCGGCGTTTTCAATAGCGCCATTCATGTGGCTTTCCATGTCGTTTCTGGAATCGGAAACGGCATCATCACCTTCCATGGCTTCTTTCAGTTCATCCTTATGCCATGGCTGTCCGCCGCCGTAGCCCTGTTCCAGATCGCTTTCATCAAGCTCTTTCAGGACGACTTCATCGCCATTTTCATTCAGGATACGGACGTCGAGACCGATGGACTGGAGTTCCTTCATGAGGACCTTGAAGGATTCCGGTACGCCCGGACTCGGGATGTTTTCGCCCTTGACGATCTTTTCATAGGCTTTGACACGGCCGATGACATCATCGGACTTCACAGTCAGGATTTCCTGCAGCGTGTAAGCCGCGCCGTAGGCTTCGAGAGCCCAGACTTCCATTTCGCCGAAACGCTGACCGCCGAACTGTGCCTTGCCGCCCAGTGGCTGCTGGGTAACGAGGGAGTATGGGCCGGTGGAGCGGGCATGTATCTTATCATCGACGAGATGATGGAGCTTCAGCATGTATTTCCAGCCGATCGTGACCTGATTATCCAGTTTTTCACCGGTACGGCCATCATAGAGGTCCGTCTTCGCACCGGCCGGAAGTCCTGCTGCCTTCAGGGTCGCTGCGAGGTCTTCATCTCGGCAGCCGTCGAAGACCGGGGTCGCGATATGGATACCGGACTCGGTCGGTTCCGGCATGCCGTATTTTTCAAAATCATAGCCGCAGTCGATGAGGCGCTGCTTCATTTCTTCGTACTTCGGAGAGCCGACACCGGCAACCATCGCCGCATGGATCTCTTCGCCGAGCATGTGGCAGGCCCAGGAAAGATGGATTTCCAGGATCTGGCCGATGTTCATTCGGGACGGTACGCCCAGTGGGTTCAGTACCAGATCGACCGGACGGCCATCCGGGGTGAACGGCATATCTTCGACAGGCATGATGCGGGAGCATACACACTTGTTGCCGTGACGGCCTGCCATCTTATCGCCTTCACGGATCTTACGTTTCTGCGCGATGTAGACGCGGACGAGCTTGTTCACGCCCGGTGCCAGCTCATCACCGTTTTCACGGGTGAAGACCTTGACATCGACGACCTTGCCGAATTCGCCGTGCGGCACACGCAGGGAGGTATCACGGACTTCTCTTTCTTTGTCACCGAAGATCGCACGCAGCAGGCGTTCTTCCGGCGTCAGCTCCGTCTCGCCCTTCGGGGTGACCTTGCCGACCAGGATATCGCCAGGACGGACGTCAGCGCCGACCATGATGATGCCGTTTTCATCGAGGTATTTCACAGCGTCTTCCGAAACAGAGGACAGCTGACGGGTGATCTCTTCCTCGCCCAGCTTCGTGTCACGGGCATCGCATTCATATTCTTCGATGTGAATGGAGGTGTACAGGTCATCCTTGCAGAGACGTTCGGAGATCAGAACGGCGTCTTCGTGGTTGTACCCTTCCCAAGATACGAAAGCTACGAGTACATTGTGGCCGAGAGCCAGCTCGCCGCCATCGGTCGCCATGCCGTCTGCCAGCGTGTCTCCCGCTTCTACGCGGTCGCCCTTGGATACGATCGGGTGCTGGTTGATGCAGGTGGACTGGTTGGAACGCATGAATTTGATGATGTCGTAGGTGTCAAGCTCGCCGTTCTCTGCGCGAACGATGATCTGGCGGCCCGTGACTCTTTCGACAGTGCCGGCTCGCTTAGCGAGGATGCAGACGCCGGAGTCCTGACCAGCGACCCATTCCATGCCGGTGCCGACGAGCGGCGCTTCCGGACGCAGGAGCGGTACAGCCTGACGCTGCATGTTCGCACCCATCAGAGCTCGGTTCGTATCATCGTGTTCGAGGAATGGAATGAGGGAGGTACCGATGGAGACGACCTGCTTCGGAGATACGTCCATCAGCACGACTTCTTCTGGTTCCGCTTCGAGTACGTCCGGGCCGCGGCGGCTCGCTACATTCTTATGAACGAAATGACCTTCTGCATCGAGCGGTTCGCTCGCCTGTGCGATGATCTTATCTTCTTCGATATCAGCGGTGACATATTCGCATTTGTCAGTGACAGTGTGGGTCTTTTCATCGATCAGACGGTACGGTGTCTCGATGAGACCGTATTTGTTGATGACGCCGTAGTTGGACAGAGAGGAGATCAAGCCGATGTTCGGACCTTCAGGGGTTTCTACCGGGCACATACGTCCATAGTGGGAGTAATGTACGTCGCGAACTTCGAAGCCCGCACGTTCACGGGAAAGACCGCCAGGTCCCAGAGCGGAAAGACGACGCTTATGCGTGAGCTCGGCCAGCGGGTTCGTCTGGTCCATGAACTGAGACAGCTGGGAGCTGCCGAAGAATTCCTTGATAGCAGCTACGACCGGGCGGATATTGACGAGCGCCTGTACGCTCATCTTATCCTGGTCCTGGGTGGTCATTCTCTCGCGAACCACCCTTTCCATACGGGTGAGACCGATACGGAACTGGTTCTGCAGGAGCTCACCGACGCAGCGGACGCGACGGTTGCCCAGATGGTCGATGTCATCACTCTTGCCATAGCCCTGCATCATGTTCAGGAGATAGTCAACGCAGGCGATGATATCACAGATCTCCAGCGTGCGGTAATTGTCTTCGCGGTTGCCGGAAGAGCAGATCACCTTGACCGGAGTGCCATCATCCTTCTGGGTCATGACTTCGACCTGATCATAGGAAGAGAATACACCGCTTTCTTCGATCCTTGCGATCGCTTCTTCATCGATGGTGCTGTTGCCTTCGATGACCACTTCACCCGTTTCCATATTGACGATCGGGCCTTCGGTCTTGTGACCGAGGAGACGGTTCTTCCAAGCCAGCTTCTTATTCAGTTTGTAACGGCCGACCTTCGCGAGATCATAACGGCGCGGATCAAAGAAGAAATTATGGAGCAACGTCGTACCACTATCTTCGGTAGCCGGTTCGCCCGGGCGGAGCTTGTGATAGATCTCGATCAGAGCAGACTTTTTGTCCGTGGTGCTGTCTTTCTCCAGCGTCTTTTCGATGTGGATATCATGGTCGAAAAGCTCCAGGATCTCTTCATTGGAAGAGTAGCCCAGCGCACGGATGAGGACAGTGACCGGCATCTTACGATTGCGGTCGATACGGACGGAGACGGAGCCGGCCGGATCCGATTCCAGCTCGATCCATGCACCGCGATTCGGGATCAGCTGCGCGGTATAGATCTCCTTGTCGAAAGCATCTCTTTCGCGCTTGTAGTATACGCCAGGAGAACGAACCAGCTGGGATACGATGACACGCTCGGCACCATTGATGATGAATGTGCCCGTATCCGTCATGACCGGGAAATCCCCCATGAACAGATCGTGCTCTTTCAGCTCGCCGGTTTCCTTGTTTTCCAGACGCGTCTTCACGTACAGCGGAGCGGAGTAGTTCACATCCTTCGCCTTGCACTGTTCGATATTGTACTTGCCCTTGCCGAAATAGAAATCGCCAAAGTGCAGCGCCCATTTCTTAGCGCTGTCCTCGATAGGAGAAATATCTGCGAAAACATCCTTCAGCCCTTCCTTGCAGAACCATTCATACGACTTCGTCTGCAGATCGAGCAAATGGGGCATCTTCAGTACTTCCTGCGATCTGGCATAGGTGTATCTCTTTTTCTTTCCTACCACGACAGGTCTGAACATCTTGCTGTTCGGCATTCCTTGCCTCACCCTTTCATAAAAACAACATGGCTTTCTTCCTCCCGGAAAAAAGAAGCAGGAAATCGAACCAATCATCGAGTCCCTGCCTGCCTCCGGAAGCATTACACAACCTTATTATATATACTCTACTAAAAGAACCGTTGCGAATAAAAATTATATCACACAAAGTCAATATTCGCAACATTTTCCGCGAAAACCCGCATAAAGATTTCTTCTATAACGCGTATCGTTTATTTTCTTTTATAGAAATTATCATACGCCATATAAAAGTTTTTATGCATCAATTTTTCTATTGACTTTTTCAGGATCTTCGTTCCGGCTTATTCTAGCATTGTGTTCTGAAAAATGCAAGGGGACCAGCGGCCTTCGAGCGATGACGATTCGCCAAGAAGAGGTGCTGATCTTCACGGAGGAGTGTTTTCGGAAAAAGTCCCTCTCATCTAATTTGCTCACCGATACCCCGAGTAAACATTCGCATTTCATATTGGTAAATCAAAAAAGGAAAGCGCATAATGAATGAAACGATTCCCCGCGTCACTTCACAACAAGGAGGTCCCATGGAAAAAGAAAAGAGAACGCTCAAGAAAAGAAAAGGCTTCATGCTCCTGGAGCTCATCATCGTCGTCGCGATCATCGGCATCCTTGCCGCTGTCGCCATTCCGAACCTCGTCGGCATGACCGACGAAGCGAAGGTCGCCAAGATCCAGTCTGATCTTTCCACCATCGGCACCGCCATGGAAGTCTACCACGTCAAGAAAGGCGGCACCTACCCCGACGACCTCTCTGTGCTCGTAGGCGATAACGGCTATCTGAAAAAAGTCCCCGAACCGCCAACGGGTGCCGGTGCTTATACCGTAGGAAACAAAGGCGAAGTCACCTGCACCTTTAACGGCGTCACCTACTCCTCCTTCGGCACATCGACGGAAAGCACGACCAGTGATACAGGGAAATAATCTACGCACAAAAGCGCGCCCTCACACTGATATGATCCCCCCTAAAGCAGACAACGTAAATAACCAAACTGCTTTAGGGGATTTTTAATGCCCAAATGAAACGCCGTGATCCCGGAGCGCAGGAAGTAGTGTATGGAGTACCGTGTTTCCCGTTTTCCGATGCCCTCCCGTTTCTTATTGACCGCAAACGAAAAAGATTTCTCGCTTGCGCTCGAAATGACAGTATGGGAAAGCTATGCAGGGACATGGCTCTCCCTCCTTCCTATGGAAGGAGGTGCCCCGAAGGGGCGGAGGTTGGCTCACACAGCGGAATAAAAAGGAATGGGTAAGGAGCATTTTCTCATATCGCCTTCCCAAGCACGGGGCGCGCTTTTGTGTGTGATTGACAGCTGATAAGCCTGCGTGCCTTGCAGGAAAGACCACTCTCCCGTAACACAAACTGGTAACTGGTGGCTACAGAGCAAATGACCTACCCTCCCATAAAACGGCAGCGCCCCCGATGCGGATGACATACCAGCAAGCAAAAAACACCAGCCATAAAGACTGGTGTTTTTGCTTGCCATAGCAGGTCTTCAAAAACAACTAGATGGGTGCTATTGGAATAAATAGAGAAGAGTCTTATCTCGGATAGCCTCCCTATGTACACGAAAAGGCCCAGACTTTATCTGAGCCTCTTCGAAGCCTTCAGGGAAATGATTACTTAGCCTGTTTTGCTTCCAGTTCTTCAATTTTCTTCTGCTGCTGATCCATCTTGTCCTGCATAGCACCGATCATTGCGTACAGGTCAGCCGTGGTAAGACCAGTTTCCGTGTGCTTACCGGATTTACCGATTTTGAAGGTCACACCGACATTGTAAGCATTATCACCGCTGGTCAAGGTCGTTCCCATGCTCAGCATGACATTTCTGTTCGGACGGTAGAATGCACCCAGAGCAAATGCATTCTCGCCTTTATAAAAACCACCTGCGGCAGCAATGTCGAATTTATTGTCCGGATCATAGTCCAGTGGGTGAAGTGCAGCCAGAGCGGATGCCTTGGCGATGCCCTTATTCGCATCGGATTCCACCTGATTGATGCGGCTGTTCAGCACATTATCGCCTGCAATGCGATCTGCGGTTTCTTTTTCGATGTTGGCCTGCAGCTTCGTGTCTGCATCTTTGCGTGCTGTTGCTTCTGCATCGATGTTGGTCTGCAGCTTCGTGTCTGCATCTTTGCGTGCTGTTGCTTCTGCATCGATGTTGTCCTGCAACTTCGTGTCTGCATCTTTGCGTGCTGTTGCTTCTACATCGATGTTAGTCTGCAGCTTCGTGTCTGCGTCTTTGCGTGCTGTTGCTTCTGCATCGATGTTAGCCTGCAGTTTCTTGTCTGCATCTTTGCGATCTTTTACTTCGTTTTCGATAGCAACTTTGTTTTTATCGATGTTAGCGGTATTGTTTTCGATACGGCTGTTAAAATATTTATTTGTTGCATCAGCTTCTGCTTTGTTTGCTTTGATTGCATCAGCGTTAGCTTTGATTGCGTCTTTGTTAGCAGCGATAGCCTGGCCGTTTGCTTTGATGGAAGCATCTTGTGCTTTGTTTTTGCCGTCTTGAGCGTCCAGTTGCTCTTGAACTTTTGCAGCGTTGCTGTCGATTTTAGCGTTCAGCTTCTTATCAGCATCTTCACGAGCTGCTGCTTCTGCTTTATCAGCATCAATGCGTGCATTTTTCTCTTTGGTAATCTTATCATCTAAGATTAAGCTGTCATATTTACGAGCTTGTTCTTCTGTTTTAATTGCTTCTTTATTTGCTTTGATATCTTCGCCAAGTTTGTTGTCAGCTTCTTCGCGAGCATTTTTCTCTTGAGTAATCTGTTCACCCAAGTTTAATTCAGCAACTGTACGTGCATTTCTTTCTTGCGTAATTGCGTCTTGACGATCTTTTACTTCTTTATCAATTGCTTTTTGGTTAGCAGAGATATTTTCTGCATTTTTAGCAATGTTTGCTTTATTGGTAGCAATGTTTGCTTCATTGGTAGCAACTTTAGCATTAATTGCTTGGCCATCTTTATAGCTCAGTACTTTATCCCAATTGCCATATATTGTTTCTACATCTACTGAAGGACCAATTTCAGCAGCCAATGCATCATTTGCAACAAAACCAACGCCACCCAATACTAAGCTAAGTGCTACAGCTTTTGCCAACATCTTTTTCATTGATGAACCCCTCTTTTCTCCTAAATTTTAATAAAATTCGCCAAACCGGTCAAGGCTACCGGTTTCAACGTTTACTACAGATATTGTAGCTCTTTCATTATCCATAATGCAAGGCTATGTACCGAAAATTTTATGTATACACAGAGGCCTTTAACCTGAGAGTTTAAATTCATTTTTTGGCTTTTGTCGGCTTTATTTTATACCCTTACCCTTTTTCACCTCATAATACAAATTAAGACAATTTATTGTGATTAAAATTTCACAAGCTTGACGTAAAAGCAAACTCAGCTTTCGCACACACTTCTATCTATTTTTTCTCCTGTAATTGGTAAAAGCTCCTGTTTTATTCATTACTTTTCACGCCAATAAAAAGCGTACATACTCACACTCCGTATGTACGCTTCTTTCTTAATCTGTCAGTTTAACACTTGTAAATTTATTATTTTTTCGGAGTAATCGCCAGTACGCGTACCGGCAGGCCGGTCGCTCCTTCAATACGCGGCCAGGCCGCAACAAGCAATGCTCCTGCAGGTGCCACACGGTCCAGGTTCTGCAGCACTTCAATCTGCAGCTTGCCCTTGCCAAGCACATAGCGATCGCACGCCAAATCTCCTGCCTTGGCAGCCTCTGCCGAAGCATCGGTATCCAGTGTTTCGTGGCCGTTGGCTGCAGCGTTGCGCTCTTCATAAATATATTGCAGCGCCGGCAAAGACCAGCCGGGAAAGTTTTCGCTGCCGTCGTCAGCAATACCGCTCAGCTTATCCATATCCGGCCAATTTTTATACCAGTCGGTACGCAGTGCCACAAAGGCGCCGTCGGGAATCAGGCCGTATTCCGCTTCATAAGCCTTGATGTCCTCCACCCTTACGGCGTAATGCACATCCTCTGCAACCTTGGCGGTGATATCAATCACGCACAAGGGAAACAGCATCTGCTGCGCACCGAATGCTTCGGATAAAGGCATATCCTTAACAAAGTGACCGGGAAACTTTATCCCAGCTGTCTTTCATGCCATAGTCACCCTATCCGCCCCTGCGGGGCACCT
>OIWO01002302.1_pt1 | contig 12914 bp, 8 predicted proteins | sample 1587641 | NCBI WGS metagenome assembly OIWO01 (sample SAMEA3888924, study PRJEB22519) | human gut metagenome | biome: human gut; feature: human-associated habitat; material: faeces | place: Denmark | collected 2010
GCACACTTCTCATGGGGATAATGCCGTAACGGCGGCGATCCTCCGAAAGCATGACCATGCCTGCCTTTGTTGCATCGGCTACCCGTTTGATTTTGATTTCCTTGCCGTGTACCTTTACCGTACCGCCGTCAATGGGGTCAAGCCCGAACAGACAGCGCATCACTTCCGTACGCCCTGCGCCGACCAGCCCTGCAAAGCCAACGATTTCGCCCTTGCCTACATGGAAGGTTACATCCTCAAACAGCTGACCGCTCTTGAGGTCTTTTACCTCAAGCAAAGGCTCCCCAATCTCAATATTCTCCTTGGGATATACGTTTTCCATACGGCGACCTACCATCAGCGCGATAACCTCGTCAATGTTTGTATCCTCCGCACGCATACTCTTTACAACCGTACCGTCACGGAATACCGTAATATCATCCGCAATGCGGAATACCTCATCCATCTTATGAGAGATATAAACAATCGCACAGCCCTTTGCCTTCAGAAGTGCAATCTTCTTAAACAGCAGCTCAACCTCCTTCTGCGTAATGGAGGACGTAGGCTCGTCCATAACAACGATAGACGCATCGTTGGAGATTGCCTTCAGGATTTCCAGCATCTGAATATCGGAGGTAGTCAGCGTTTTCAGCTTATCCGTTGCCTTATAGGGCAAATGCTCCTCCTTCAGCAGCCTTTCGGTTTTTTCGCGCACCTCGCGCCATTTAACTCTGCCCATCCCATCCACAGGCAAGCGTCCCAGAAAAATATTTTCCTCTACGGACATTTCGGGAACATAGTTCAGCTCCTGCGCAATCATGGCAATTCCGAGAGATCTTGCCATAATGGGATCTTTGATTTTCACCGATTTCTCATCCACAAAAATTTCGCCGGCATCCGGCTTATAAATCCCGTTGATAATTTTCATCAATGTAGACTTGCCCGCGCCGTTTTCACCGCACAGCGCATGTACAGTCCCTTTTCTGACTGTAAAGTCGATTTTATCCAAAGCCTTTACACCCGGAAAAGATTTTTCGATTTTTGAAACCCGAAGTTTGATGTCATCCCCCATAGGTTCCTCCCTTCCGTAATCACAGACCCAAACGTCTGCTTACTGTTTCATTTGTTCTTCCGTTCCGACCCACTTCCAAAGGTCATTCTCCGGTGCTGTTTTTTTACATCCTTTATGTAACATTCTTTTTCTGTACATATCTGAGTTTAGTATATACTCAAATGTGCCAAAGTGTCAAGATACTGTATGAAATCCTCTATTCAATTTGAATAAAAGAACTCCATTCAAATCAGAATAATTAAATGCACTTTCTATAGAAAGTGTCTTTTCGGCTTGTCTAATGTGTGACATTGTTTTAACAAAAATACACTCGTCCGCATCTGAAAAACACAGTACTGTTTCCTGCGGATTTTACGCAGATTTTACAGTTTATCCTATTATATTTCATCCACAAAAATATTTCAACCGATAGCACCTGACAAATTTTTCCACAAAAGAAAAGCACAGGAAGCCTCCTGCGCCTTTCTTTTTCTAATGAAATTTTAATCTTTCTTAGCCAATAAATAATGCCACCATGCCGAGCACCACAGATGCCGCCGCCAGCAGCTTTGCCGCCAGTGCTGCATTTTTGCTCTTGCCGCAAAGCCGCACCAGAACCGCCACAACCGCCAATGCACCAAAGCCCCACGAAATCATCTGCTCCTTAATCTGATTGGTGGCATATCCTGTGGCTGTCATCCATGCGATAAACATCCCCAGAAGCGCCATGAAGTAAAACACAATCTTCTGCGCCCTTTCTCCCTTTAAAAGAAACAGGAGCAGCAGCCCAACTACGCTGATGATGCTCATTACCATAAATAAAATCAATAATAATCCTAATGCCATAAGCCATTCCTCACTTTCTTGTTGCCTTGTTTTCTTTGATGAATTCATCATAGCATAGGATTCTAAAGAAATCGTGCAGGAAATTCTAAAGAATTCTGAAGTTTTAATCGAAATCACTTTTCTGAAACAGGCAGGGTAATCTCAATCTGAAATTGCTTTTCGTCCAAGGAAACCGTCACTGCTCCGCCATAGCCGGCGGTAATTCTGCGGATGCTCTCCAGTCCGATTTGGTTGCTTTCTATCTTCTGCGCCGTCTGCCGCACTGCGTTTTTCTGTAAAATCCGTAAGGTGTCCACTCCTCTGTCCATTTGCAGCAAAACAGGGTGTCCACTGTCCGCATATTTTTCCACATTAGAGGACAGATTATCGAAAATCCGCAGGATCTCCTGCATATCCCATTCTGCCCGAAAATCGGTGCACTTCTCCATAGAAATCTCGCAGGAAAAGCTGTCCTCCAGAATTTCCTCCCATTCTCCTGCAAGCTGCTCCATCAGCAGCCTGCCGTTTTCCACCGGCTCCACATTGCGCTTACTGCCCTCCAGCAGGCGGTCTGTCATGTCCTTCATCTGCGCTGCCTTCTTCCGCACCAGCGAAAAATATTCCCGTAATTCCGCATCTGTATACCCATCCTTTCGGCTCATATAATCCGAATAGGATAAAATTGCCGTCAGCGGCGTACGGATATCATGCGAAAGGTCGCGAATCATGCGCTCCCGCTCTGCCTGCAGCGCCGTTTCCTGCTGTCTGAGCCGCCGCTCCGTTTCCGAAAGAAAATTGATATGCTCCGCCAGCTCCGTCAGCTCATTCGCCTCTCGCAGCAGAATGGTATCCTCCAAGCGGTGTGTGCGCAGGGCATCCACCCCCTGTATGATTTCCCTCAGATACGCCAGCTTCTGCCCCAGCAGGAACAGAAACAGCACCAGAAACAGAATCACCGTCGAAAGCAGGCTCACACTGCGAATCCATGCTCGCAATGTCAGCCATTGTCCCTCTGAGGGCTGCAGGTTGCGCTCTGTGAAATAGGTTTCGGAAATGGAATTTGCCGTCAGATATAAAAAGCCCCAGAAAAACAGCGCAATCACCGCCGTAATCAGCAGCAGTCCCAGAATCTCGCGCGAAAGCCGCTTTGTTTTCCTTCCATTCTCATTGGTCAACATAATACCCCCGTCCCCACGCCGTCTTGATATATTTCGGGTTCCTGGAATCATCCCCCAGCTTCTTGCGGATATTTTTGATATGCACCATAATCGCACTGTCGCCAACGGCATCCTCTCCCCAGATGCTTTGATAGATATTTTCCAGGGAATAAATCTTCTTTTTATGCGTCACAAGAGGCTCCAGAATCTGAAACTCCGTATAGGTCAGCGGAATCATTTCCCCCTGTCTGGAAACAGAGCGGCTCTCCGTATCCAGAATCAAATCCGCAAAGGGAATTTTCTCTGTCACCACAGGTACTTTTGCACCGCTGCTTCGCCGCAGAATCGCCTTCACGCGCATCAGCAGCTCCATATTGGAAAACGGCTTTACAATATAATCATCTGCCCCGACAGAAAAGCCCATCACCTTATCCGATTCTGTAGAATACGCCGTCAGAAAAACAATCGGCGCATCAAAGTGCTTGCGAATTTCCGCCGCCGCAGGGAATCCAGATACCTCTGGCATATTCACATCCAGAATATATAAATCAACCTCCGCCGCCGCTTCTGTGATCGCTTCTCTGCCATCTTCCGCAGTCAGCACCGCATAGCCCTCGCCCTCCAGCAGCAGCCGCAAAATATCCCGAATTTCCTTTTCATCATCTGCAATCAAAATACAATATTTGCCGTTCTTCATACGCTCACCTCTTTTTCTCCAGTATAACATAAGGACGGCAAGCCTAAAAGGAAAAGCCGCCGTCCTCAAAATATTTTTATTCTTCTGTTCCTGTCTGCTTTTTCTGCTTTCTGCCCTTTTTCAGCTTCACAGCACCGAAAATCACAGCAACCGCCGCAATGCCTGCCATGCAGACAAACAGCATCGTCTTTTTCGCTGCACCCTCGTAGCTGATGCAAAGCGTGCCTTCCGTGCCGTCAATCTTGCAGACCACATATTTCCCACGATTCTTCGTATCCAATTCCTTCCAGTCTTCGCCGTTCTTTTGCCAAACGGAAACCTTCTCCTTATCCTCATTCAAAAGACGCAAGGTGGTTTTTTCCGTATCGGAAAGGTCTCTGTCCTCCAGAATCACATCATACACAACCGTCTTGCCCTTTGCCTGCGCAGGTGCCGCTTCCTCCGCATTTGCAAAGATATGCAGCTCTGCCTCATCGGTATAGTCACCATCCGCCAGCGCAAGGGACATCTTACCGCTTTCGTTCTTTTCCATGCTGGAAACAACCGTAACATAAGGCGTATATGCACATTCGATTTTGATATCGCCCTGTACGGTATCGGTTTCAAACGCCGCCCATGTGCCGAAGCTCCCCTTCTTTTCGGGAATATCCGGCAGCTTGATGCGGCTCGTTTCCATGCCGTAAGGCACCTCCTCGGTTTCCACTGTTTTGCCGTCCGCAATAAAGCTTACGGTAAAGCTGATAAAGCGCTTGGGAATTCCGCTGATTTCCTTCATAGCCTCATAGGAAATCGGCTCCGCCTTTCCTGCATAGCTGATGCCGTCCACTGCACCTAAATCCTGCTCTGCGTAATAATTACCGCGCAGGCTGTCGGTATCCTCCGCACCGCCCAGCACAACGCCTAGCTTTTCGTCCCCGTCTACAGTCGCAATGACACAGGAATCATATACATTTTCGCCCTTGCCGGCAATACCACCGACATATTGTCCGCCGCTCATGCTGCCCTTGGCATAGCTGCTGCGAATCGTGCCCTCGCTGAAGCCTGCAATGCCGCCGACATAATTGCCTGTTGTGCTTTCCGCCTCTGCGTAGTTTTCACAACGATATACCGTACCGCTTTCCGCATAGCCGACCACGCCCCCGACGCAGTCCTTCTTGCCCGTAATCTTGCCGTCATTGATGCAGTCCTGCAAAATCACCTTCATGCGATAGGTAAAGCTCAATGTTTTTGGATGTGCAATATCATCCTCCGGGTCAATCGCAAGGTCAATCGACATCGCACCCGCAATACCACCTGCGTTGCGGTCGCCCTCAACCTCGCCGTAGTTATGGCTGCTCGCAATCTTTCCCTGCTTCGTGCGGTTAATTTCCTCATCGGAAACATCAATAAAGATATCATCCAAATCCTTATCTGCACCGTCCCGCAAATCATCTATTTCGTCAAACAGCAGATTCATAATCTTCTGGAACTGGTCGCTTATGCTACGGATATCCGCCGTCAGGGTCTGTCTGCCGCTTTTCAGAGACTCACGCAGTCCCTTCAAATCATCCGAGATATCTCCCATGGAATCAAACAGCGCATCGCTCGATTCCTGAAAATCATCCCCCAGCTTCACAAAGGTTGCCGGATCTTCATTCGCCAGATCCGAAATAATATCACTCATATCGCGCATGGAATCCGCAATATTTTCCGTTGTATCAGCAATATCATCCAATGCATCCTGCGCGTTGGTAATGGTTCTTTTCAGCCTTCTCTGCACAATATCCGCCGCATCCTTCACATCATCCGGCAAATCCGCCAGAAGCCCTGCAAGCTCCTTCTGCTCCTCCAGAAGCTGCCGCTGCAATCCCATCATCTGCTGTAGAGTTGCCGTAATCTGCTGCATGATTTCCCGTACCTTTTCCTGATCGCCTGCGGCAATGGCATTCCTGAGCGCCTTCTGCTCCTGCAAAAGCGTCTGTGCCGCCTGTGCAAGCTGCCGCTGTGTCCGCTGCATCTTCTCTACCTGCGCTTCCACATCCTCCAGACCGTCAATCTCAGGCAAATCCTTTTTCAGCGGAGAAAAAGCATCGCCTAAATCCTGCATATTCTTGCCTAAGTCCTCGATTCCATCCGACAGACCATCCATCGGGTCCTCCAGCTTTCGCATGGTATCGGAAAGCAGTGCCGTCCATGTATTGATTTCGTCAATATTATCATCTGCAAAATCCTGCAGCTGATTCTTGACCTCTCTTGCGCGGTCGCTCGCCGTTTCGGAATGGTCGGACATCCCGTTCAGGTAAACCTCAACATCGTCCCCCAGACCATTGGTATCATCCAGAAGCTGATTTGCCATATCATGCAGAATATCCAGATTATCGCGTACCTCGTCCAATCTGTCCGCCGAGGTATTCAGCCAGAGATACGGCTCTGCCTGCCCGACAATCCCGCCGATATCCTTTCTTCCGTGTACCGCTGCGTTGTTGTCGCAGCCCAGAAGATAGCCGGACTGTCTGCCTGCCACACCGCCGATATTATAACCGACATGCGGATAGCCAACCTCGCCATAGTTGTCGCAGCCCTGCACCACGCCATCGCTGAAACCGACCACGCCGCCAATATCCGTATAGGTCAGATTGCTGCGCTCGGTGTTCTCCTTTGAAATTCTGTATTTTTCCAGAATTGCCGCCGCATCTGTATCAATGTCGGAAAGCTCCTGCTTTTTTTCCTCGTATTCGGTATTGACATCCGCCTCATTTCTGCATTCCGCCAGAAAACCGTTGTTTTCGCCTGCAATGCCGCCGACAGACAGCTCACCGTGAATTTCGCCCGATGCACTGCATTCGCGCACCTCGCCTTTATTTTTGCCGACAACACCGCCGACCGTATCCTTGCCTTCCACTGTACCGTCAAAGCTGCATCCCGTAATCGTGCCGTTGTTTTCACCGACAATACCGCCGATGCTGCTTCTGCTGCCGCCGGGGGTTACGTTCCCCTCGACCTTTAGGTTTTTCACAACGCCACCCTCCGCAACATAGCGGAATAAGCCAAGCTGAGAGCCATCCTGCTCCAGATTCAGCCCCGAAATCGTATGCCCGTTGCCTTCAAAGGTGCCCCCGAAAATCGGGATGGGTGAAAAATTCACGCGTCCCAAATCAATATCCGCCGTCAGCACAACGGTTTTCCCTGCCGACCAGCTGTCCAAGGTACAATTTTTCGCAAAGCGGAGAAAGTCCTTTCTCGTGGAAATCGTCACCGTATTCGCCGCATAGATATCCACGGGAGCGCTGCCGCAAAAGAGCACCACAGCCGCCAGAACGGCAATTCCTTTTTTCAGTCCCTTATGCACCTTCCACCGCCTCCTTTCCGATTGGCACGTTTTCTTTCTTCTCCTCGTTTTCCTCCTCATTCGCCTTCTTTTCCTTCTTCTCCGGCTTCTTGAAGGAGGTCTTATCAATGATGAAATCACCCAACAGCAAAAGCTGCGGCAAAATCCCCATAACCAGCAGAATAGAAAGCAGTGTCCCTCTGCCTAAGCAGATACCGATACCGGAAATCGCCCCATCCGAAGAAAGGAACCCGATTGCCGTACCTGCCGCCGCAAGGATACTCCCTGAGGTGAAAATCGTCGGGAACGCCAGATTCAGCGACTCCTTCATGGCCTCAATCTTCGGCATCTTCTGACGTAGCTCCATATAACGGTTCGTGATAACAATCGCATAGTCAATATTCGCACCCATCTGAATTGAGCTGACAACCAGATAGCTCATGAAGAAAATGGGCGTGCCGCGCAGGGTCGGGTAGGTAAAGTTCATCCATACACTGCCCTGAATCACCAGAATCAGAATAAACGGAACCCCCGCCGACTGGAACGTCAGGAGCAGAACAATCATAACGAACACAATCGAAAGGATACTGATTAGGGTATTATCCTCCCCAAAGGTTGCGGAAAGGTCGAAGTTGCTTGTCGCATTGCCGACCAGAAGCACATCATCCCCATAATAATTCTGCGCCGTTTGTCTTGCCTTGTCCAAAAAAGCAAAGGTTTCCTCGCTCTCCTGCGATACATTCAGGTCCATAACCAGACGGCTGTATTTTCCGCTATTCAGCTGGTCCTTCCCGTCTGTCAGCTCATCATAGAGGTCATCTAAATCCTTCTGCTGCTCCGCATCCAGAGAAACCGCGCCGTCCTGTATCTCATCATAAATAAATTCAAACATATCAATCAGAGGTACCCCATAATGATCGATACCGCCCACGATATGCCCGTATTCCTCCTGATCCACCGCATACGCCGTATACAGCAAATCCACCAGCTCAATATCAATATCGGCAAATTCCGCCAGCTCTCTGGGTGTCATCTTATCCCCCAGGCGCAGGGTTTCGCCGTCCTTTTCCTCCGCCTCTGTGGTCGCCAGGCTCGTAACCGTATCCACCTCCGGCATTGCCTCCAGCTCCTCCGCCAGCTGCTGCTCCTTCTCATAATCTCCGCTGGGAATCAGCAGTGCAAGGATATTCGATGCCGTAAAGGTATCCTTGATTTTTTCCTCCGCAATCTGCGAATCATTCTTCGTATAGGTCGTCAGATGCTCATAGCTGTATACATAAGGGCAGTTCTGCGAAATCAGAAAGGACGCAATCAGGCAGACTACAAAAATAATCGGTGTTACATGGCGCAGACGAATGACAACATTCGTAAAGCCTGTAATATTCGGCACAAAATTTCTGTGATGTGTGCTGTCGATTTTGCTGCTGAAGGAATACAAAAGACCCGGCATCAGCGTGAATACAGACAGAATACTCAGAATAATCGCCTTAATCAGCACCATACTCATATCCAGACCAATCTGGAAGTGCATAAATGCCATCGCAGCCAAGCCGGAAAGCGTTGTCAAGCAGCTGCCGGAAATTTCGGGAATTGCCTTGCAAAGCGCCGCAACAACGGCATCCATCGGCTCGCTACTCTCTCTTTCTTCCATATATCTGTGGCATAGGATAATCGCATAGTCTATCGCCAGCGCAAGCTGCAATACAATCGCAATGGAGTCCGAAACGAAGGAGATTTCCCCGAACATAAAGTTGCTCCCCTTATTCAGAATCGCCGCCGCGCCAAAGGTCATAATCATAACGGGTACTTCCATATAGGTACGGGAGGTAAACAGCAGCACCGCCAGAATAATGCCGCAGGTCAGCACCATAACAACATTGATTTCCTTCGCGATGGTTTCCGCCTTGGTGTTGCCCAGCTCCGCAGAAATATACGCATCATAGTCCTGCATTTCCGTTTCGATTTTATGTAAGGATTCCTCACAAAGCGGATCGTCGTTCTCTCCGTCAAAGGTAACGGAAAAGAGCGCCGCCCCGTCCACATAATGCTTGGTTGTATCATCAAAGGTGATGGATTTCACCCCTTCGATATCCTCCAGAGTATCACAAAGCACCTCCGCATCGGCATACGAAATGTTATCCACCATAACCTCCGCCGTTGCATAGGTAATAAATTCCTCCTCCATCCGCTTGAGGCCGCGGCTCGTTTCCGTATCATCCGCCAGATAGTCCGTCAGCGTGTTGTCTACCGAAACCCATCCTGCGGAGAAGCAACAAAAAATCGCCAGTAAAATATAAATCAAATAAATCGCCTTGCGTTTTTCTACAATAAAACGGGCGATACCTTCCAGTCTGTTTTTCTTCTTTCCATGCTCTTTCGTCACATATATCCCTCCGAAGTCATTGAAATCTTTGAGAAAGTGCCTCTGCACCTGTATACTTTACATAAGTAATTTAACTTATTTTTGTTTTCCCGTCAATATTTTTAATAGGATTTGTCGGCTTTGAACGCTTTTATAACAGAATTTTAATCCCTTTCGGAAAAAATGCCAAGTAAAAAATCCCCAAAACACAAGGTTTTGAGGATTTCTGTAAATGCTTTTTGAAACGCGTAATTATCTCTTGGAGAACTGAGGTGCGCGTCTTGCTGCTTTCAGACCCGGTTTCTTTCTTTCTTTCATACGAGGGTCTCTTGTCAGGAAGCCTGCTTTTTTCAGAGAAGGTCTGTAGTCACCATCTGCCTGAAGCAGTGCTCTGGAGATACCGTGTCTGATTGCGCCTGCCTGACCTGTAAAGCCACCGCCGCAAACGTTAACGATAACGTCAAATTTTGCTGCTGTTTCTGTCAATTCCAGAGGCTGACGAACGATCAGTTTCAGTGTTTCCAGACCGAAATATTCGTCGATGTCTCTTTTATTGATTGTAATTTTACCGTTGCCGGGTACCAGGTATACTCTAGCTACGGAAGATTTTCTTCTGCCTGTGCCGTAATATCTAGCTGCTGCCATTATGCTTTCCTCCTTCGATTAGAATTTGAATTCCAGTGTTTCGGGTTTCTGTGCTGCGTGAGGGTGTTCTGCACCTGCGTAAACATGCAGCTTGCCGAACATCTTTCTGCCCAGAGCATTTTTAGGAAGCATACCTTTTACAGCGTGCTCGATAACTCTTTCGGGGTGTGTTTCCAGCATTTTGTCCAGTCTTGTTTCTTTCAGACCGCCTGTCCAACCAGAGTGGTGACGATACATTTTCTGTTCCAGCTTTTTGCCTGTAACAGCAACTTTTTCTGCATTCACAATAATAACATAGTCGCCCATGTCAGCATTGGGTGCATACTGAGGTTTGTTTTTCCCTCTCAGAATAGATGCAACTTCGGAAGCCAGACGACCCAGTGTTACGCCTTCAGCGTCAATCACGTACCACTTTTTTACGATGTCCGCTTCTTTAGCGATGTAAGTAGTTCTCATGGTTTTTACCTCCTGTCATATTATTTTGTTTGACCCGTTGACTTCGCCGCAACGCAGGAACGAATACGGTCGATCTCCATTATGCGCAAAACACATAACTTATTGGGTCCCACCTTGAGAAACATATATTTAAAGCTGTTTTCAGCCTTAAAATCATATTAACAGCCCTTATATTATAATCTTGTATACAGACCGTGTCAAGAGATTTTTGTTAAATTATCAATTTTTCGCTGCTCCGTACAGATCTTTTTCGTCATAGAAAATCTCCAGAAGGGTTAAACCCTGCGGCTCCGCGGTCTGTCCTGCGGCGCGGCGGTCCTTACCTGCGATGATTGCGGCAACCGCCTTTGGCTCCAGCCTTCCCATGCCGACCGCAAGCAGCGTCCCTGCCAGAATCCGCACCATATTGTAAAGGAAGCCGTCCCCCGTCACCAGAATCCGCACGCTTTCTCCCTGCTTTTCCACATGACAGTCAAAAATCGTCCGAACTGTGGTCGAAACCTGCGCGCCTGCCGCACAGAATGCCGCAAAATCATGCGTTCCGAGAAATGCCTTTGCCCCCTCGTTCATCCGTTCCACATCCAACGGCTTCTGCACATAGGCGGAATAGAGCCGTTCCTTCGGATTCTTCGCAGGCGCATTCCAGAAACGATATTCGTACGTTTTTTTCACACAGTCAAACCGCGGGTGAAATGCCTCTGCAACTTTCTCCGCCTTTGTCACCACGATATCCGCAGGCAAAAAGGAGCGAATCGCCAGAGGGATTTTCTCCGCCGGAATGCTCGTTTCCACATCAATCACCGCACGCTGCCCCAAGGCATGCACGCCTGCGTCCGTTCTGCTTGCGCCGATGCACTCCAACGCAGGATTGCGGAACAGCAGCCGCAAAGCCTTCGTCAGTTCGCCTTCCACAGTGATCACCGCTTCATCCTTCTGCTTCTGCCAGCCGGAATAATTCGTTCCATCGTATGCGATTGTCAGTAAAATCCGTTTCATCAATCCTATTCTCCTTTTTATGCCCAAGGCGCAAAGCTCCACAGCACCGCAAACAGAATCGCCGGCAGCAGATTCGCCACCTTCACCTTTTTGCCCCAGACCAGATTTACTCCGACACAGAACAGCAGCACCGAGCCGACAAAGGAAAGATTCGACAATGCCGCCTCTGTCATAAATGGCTCAATCAGCCTTGCCAGAAGCGTCACCAGTCCCTGAAAAATCCCGACAGGAATCGCAGAAAGGATGCACCCCTTTCCCATCGAAGCCGTCATGATAAATACAATAATCAAATCCAGAATTGCCTTTGCCGCCAGAATACTGTAATCGCCGTAAATCCCGTCCTGAATCGCCCCGACCACTGCCATTGCGCCAATGCAGACCGTCAACGATGTCGTTACAAAGGCATCCACAAAGGCATTATCCCCGTTGCTGCCGGTTTTCTTTTTCAGCCAGACACCGAACTGCTCCATCTTTTTCTCAATATTCATCCATTCGCCTGCCAAAGCGCCAACCGCCATGGTAATAATCAGCATCATAGAGCCGCCGCTGGCAAGCCCTCCATCCGTAATCGAAAGCATCTGCTCCATTGTGCCGCCAATGCCAAGCATCAGCACACAAATCCCAACAGCAATCATAAGGATATCCTGATAGCGCACCTTCACGCTTCGTCCCAGAAACAGCCCCAGCAGGCCTCCAATGATAATCGCGCCAACATTGATAAGTGTTCCCAAACCAATCATGCTTTCACCCTTCTCTTTTGTATTTTTTGAAAAAACACCCTCCGATTGGAGAGTGTTTCTTTCTTAAATAATAAACGGCACTGCCTTTGCCACAAACCGCAGCCCGATAATCACAACTGTATAGACCGCAGCCATCACTGCCGCGCGGTAATCGCTGCTTTTCATTGTCATCACGTTCATTCTCGTACGGTGTTCATCCCCATGGTAGCATCTTGCTTCCATCGCCATTGCCAGCTCCTCTGCTCTGCGGAATGCAGAAATAAACAAAGGCACCAGAATGGGAATCAGGGATTTCGCCTTCTGAATCAGATTGCCCGTATCAAAATCGGCACCTCTCGCCTGCTGCGCCTTCATAATCTTATCCGTTTCATCCAGCAGTGTCGGAATAAAGCGCAGTGCAATCGTCATCATCATTGCAATTTCATGCGCAGGCACACCGATTCTTTTGAAGGGCTTCAAAATATATTCGATGGCATCTGTCAGCTGAATGGGCGTTGTCGTCAATGTCAGCACAGAGGAACCGATAATCAGAAGCACCAGACGGACGCACATTTTCGCCGCCAGAAGTACCCCCTCCATTGTCACCCGCAAAAAGCCCACGCGCAGCAGAACATGCTCCCCCTGCGTCATGAACAGATTGATGACCACCGTAAAAAGAATAATAACGATAATACTCTTCAAACCGCGTGTCATAAATTT